>Ga0208767_1000132_pt1 | contig 52034 bp, 74 predicted proteins | sample VirMetDEL_Mar_21_FD_184514 | JGI IMG/M metagenome (GOLD analysis project Ga0208767, IMG submission 184514) | Aqueous microbial communities from the Delaware River and Bay under freshwater to marine salinity gradient to study organic matter... | ecosystem: Environmental > Aquatic > Marine >...
AGACTTCAATTTCTTTTGTCTCTTTCTCACCCACTGTCACCACTTCGGCCTTCTTTGCTTCAATCGGGTCACTGAGCATATCCAGAATGTCGTCTGTCACATCTTCAATCGTGTCGCCTTTTTTGGATGGGGCTTCTACAGCCTCTATTTTAGGCTCAGGTTTTTGGACGGGTTCCTTAATAGTTTCTTTAGGCGCTGCTTCTGGCTCTGCCTTAGCTTTCTTTGTGGCACGCTTTTTTGCAACGGGCTTCTCAGGGAGTGCCGCAGCTACAGCGTCGCCTACAGCTCTGGCCAGCAATTCATAATCCAAATCAACAACAGCTTTGACTTCGGCTACAGGTTGTGTGGTCGGGGGATCTGACACCAACTTTAAGATGGCCGCAGATACCCCGTCAAGGGCTTGCTTGAGTTCAGTTAAATCTCGCATAATCATTTTCCTCTTCTGGTTATTAGTTGCGCCCTACTATTATAGCGCAGTTTTTTCACATATCAAACAAAAAATAACACTCGGTTGCGTGAACGTGTCACCGCCACATACGCCAGCTTTTTCTGCATATCGGGCATGAAGCACGCGGCTAAGTCGTCTGTCACAACCCCCACATTGTCATAGGACGAACCTTGTAGTTTATGAATGGTCATGGCGTAAGTGTGTTTAATCTCTGTGATGCGCTCAAGCATTGCCCACGCCATCTCGCTGCGCCCCGATTTGAAATACCCATCAATCAGATTTTGAAAACGAGACTTGGCATCGGCGCGTAAAGTGTTCAGAGAATATCCGTCTGACAACTTGATTTTCCACATCGGGAACTGACCTTTGAACAATGCGTCATCGGGCGTGTATGGTGTGATTTCTTCAATCACAGACTCATCCCCATTATTCATAAGAATGTCTTTATTAGCGTCCACAAGAGGCTGTTGTAGTACAATCGTCTCCCCAACAGCGTACTCAGAGCCATCAGGATAGATTTCCTCATGCACCGCTTTGTTAATCATATCAACGGTCTTGTTGCGCCATCCGGCGATGACAAAACTCTTACCTGCTTTTGTAGCTTTCACTGATAAATCCACTGCGTGTTCTGCGCCAACTTTACGCAGATACTTATCATCAAACGGAATTGTGGCGGGGTTAAACCCATTTTCACGCACTGTCTTACTGTAGCCAATGAGTGGGTTATCTGCGGCTTGTCTGACAATCTGTGTCAGGCAAGATTTATTGGGACAGTGGAAAACCAGCGATTCGTCTTCTTTAACCGGCGGCAACTGTCCGGGGTCGCCAATATACAAAATAGGGATTCTCACTTTCTCAGATAACAGTCTCATATAAAGTGTGCTGACCATAGAGGCTTCATCCACAACAAGGCAATCGTAGTCTGATAAATCAGGTTTGCCGTAAGAAATTAGCTGACCTTTCTCCAAACGCAGACATAGCACTTTCGCCAGTGTTGTTGCGTCCCGACCAGTGTACTCAGACAACACTTTGGCCGCTTTGTTTGTTGGCGCACAAAGCAACGGTCTTGGCAGTACGTTTTTCACAAGGTGGTGGCACATGTAACTTTTGCCTGTCCCTGCAAAACCCATTAACACATGGTCTTCCTGCTCTTCGACAATAGATGTGTAAATCTCTTCTGCGGCTTTTTTCTGCTGTTCGTTTAGTTCGCTCATTTTAGTACCTCTTCGATTGTTTTACGTTTTGTGTTGATGCTCTTTGATATGGTTTCGTCAATAGAACCTTTTACCGGAAGAAAATAGGCATAAACCTGTTTCTTCTGACCCCTGCGGTCAAGTCTGGCAATGGCCTGGTCAATTTCACCAGGTATCCATGTTGTCTCCGCAAATAAACAGATGTTTGCAGCTTTCTGTAGCCCATCCAGTCCTGTCCCTGCTGCCTGTATATTACCTACCAGAACGCGCACCTTTTCGTCGGAACAAAATAACTCAATGGCTTCTTGCCTCGCTGTCTGGGGTGTGTCGCCGGTAATTCTGACGCAGTTACTCGCGCCGACAGCACCAATGATGCCCTCAACCATAATCTTATGGTGGCAGAACACGACAATCTTCTCATCCTGCTCAAGTGTCTCTTTGATGAAATCTACCACTGGAGGCACTTTGAGTTCAGCCAGTCGAATACGCAATGTCGCTGCTTCGCCCAAATTTTTGTCATTCTTTTGTTTTTTCTTCAGTGCATCTGGGGCAAGTTCTTCAATCACCCGTGAGTATTCCGGCGTGGACAGGAGAGAGTTTTCAACGTCCAGATATTCACGGTGATTACGAATATCCACGGGCTGATAAACAATCGTCGGCGCAGACTTGCGGAATAGTTCTGGTGGTCGGCGCAGCATGATACTGGTGCGTAGTCGGAAATTGAGTTCCTGGAGGTTTGACGCGCCAGAATCATCCCAGCCAAAGCGCGTCTTGCGACCATTGCAAAAATGGCGAGTGTAATCAAAATAGTTCTCAAACGGCGTCAGAGCGTCAGGAGCAAACGAAACCATCACGGGGTACACTTCTCTTGGACGCGCAGTTAAAGGCGTACCAGAGAGCGCGATGCGGCGCTTGGCAAGGTTGGCAACGCCCCCCATAGAGAGTGTCTCCAACGTGCGCTTTGATTTGATGTTCTTCAAGTAATGCACTTCATCCAGAATAATTAGATCAAAAGACTCGTCCAAAAGCTGCTGGAGGATTGTTGGTTTGTGGATAAGGTCGTAGTTAATAATGATACGTTTTTTGGTGATTTTGTGTCTTGACCCATTGACTATTTCAACATCTTTCGTGCCGTGGATGTAAAACCGGCCAAATTCACGCATCCAATTCTGCTTCACAATCGCAGGACACACAACCAGTATCGTCTCTGCCCCAAGTGTGTTCGCCGCCACAAGCGCCATCGCTGTCTTGCCCGAACCCATCGGGTCAGCAATCAAAGCATTAGGTGTGTTGACCGCCCACTCGACCCCCGCCCTCTGTGTTGCGTCTAACGCGGTTTCGGGGTCGCCTGTCTCTACACAAGGAAAATCGCTTGTTTCTGCGCGACTATGGCGCAGTCGTTGCAGCAATGGTTTGAAATAGGCTTCTGTGGCTGCGTCAGCGTGTGATAAGTGCAGTGCGGCAGCATAAGGACTGTTCGTCCAAAACGTGCCATCATCGCGTCTGTGCCACCCTTCTGCCATAAACCGCAGTGTGTCCGTCTGAGGCGCATCCTTCAGGAAAAAGATGCCATTGTTGGTGTAGGTTAGAATCATGTTCTCTTTTCTAAGTTAAATGCCAAATGGGGGCAGACCATAACACCATCTTGTCCCGCTTTGACGGTTGTTTGTACCACTCTGCCCCAGCATCTAAGTCGCTTACTAACAGGCCACCCATCTCTGGCTGCACCGCACATACGCCACAAGTCGCAGAGTTGTTCTGTGGGGGCGCAGTATTGCTGAATGTCTTCCGGTTTTACTCCAGCCATCCGCGCTGTGCCTCCCGCCAAAGCTCATACGCTAAGTTCGGGTCAGTCACGGGTTTGCCGGTGTAGGGGTTAATCATGCCCCCGGAGGGCAAGGCAATCGTGGGTTCGCCGGAGTGGTATGGATTTTTCTGTTCTTGTGTCTTAATAAACATAGTTATTCTCCACAGCTCCCGCCAGTCGCACGATTGCGTAGATTTCAGACGGGCTTAATACGTCTTTCTCAAACGCGGGCTGCACGTCGGCTTCATCATCTTTCTGGTCAAAATAGGTTTTGACGTTCTGGGTAAGTAAAATCATAAGGTTACTCCTTTGTTTGGTTGCAAAGGTAGTATAGCGAAGTTTCTTCCTACTTGTCAACAACTATTCTAATGTTTTTGAGTGGTGCAGAAAGATTGGGTTTCCCATCATCGCGGCTCACAACGGCCTTTACACAAAAGTCTGGCTCTTCTGCGGTGAAGTCACAGATGACCCCCACAACCACAGTGTCCTTGCCCTGATTCCACACCTCCGCAGGTTGGCCACAATATTCTTCTGCTAATTGGTTACACAGATAGTCTGCATCAATCCGCAAACCCATTAAACCATGTCGGAGTTTACGCTCTCGTATTTTGTAGTCGTCTTTAATGGTCATTTCTTTACCTCGTAAATGCTGTTAGGGTTCCCAAGTAAGTACGTCATGTGTTTGAACACTTCCGCAAAGAAAGATGCCGGTGTTATCTTCAAGGCGTAGAGGATGCGAGACAGTTGGTGTGCGCGAAACCGATCTGTGCCGTTTTCCAGGGTGAAGATGTAACTCTCTTTGCACCCAACGTAAGTCGCAAGTTCTGCGCGACTCATACCCGCAGCAAGTCTCCGGCGTTTTATGAGTTCCCCCATGCGTTGCTCGATCGCTAAATTGAACTTTTCATGTTGTGTACTGTCTAAATTTGTCAATGTTTGCCTTGCGTCATCAATGAAGGACTGTGCTTCGGTCATAACCCCCCTCCTGTATCTCTGACTCATCTACAACTGTGCCAAAAAACAAAGCCACAATCTCCCCGGTATCAATGCGCTGGATAAAGAAACGGTCGCGGATAGATGTTTGCGTTGCCAGTGTGACTGCACCGAGTTTTGCTGTGGTAAAAGATGTGAACACCTCGTCCGAAACACTTATCCGCGTCTCTTGAGTGTCCATCTCCTGAACTACGATTCGGTATTTATAGTTTTGCTGCAAGGTTTTCCCCTTTTTCAGTTAATTTTAACCCAATAACCTTTGATCTGTTTGGCCACAGCTTTATCGCCTCCACATAATTTTTCTCTAAAGCGTGTTCAACCCAAAAACTACCCCACACCTGCGTGGCAATTGTCACCGGAACCGGGTGTTTGAGTTTAGCAGATTTGTCTTTTGCCCAAAGTAGGAAAGATTTAGACATTTCTTTATTTGCTTCTTTTGGGTGCGTCTTAGTTTTTGGCACTACTTAACTCCTGTGATGTCTGTGATGATAAACTCGCCCTGCACAGCGTCCACGCGGTAGAACTTTGCCGGTTTCCCCTCTGGCTCAACCCGTATCGCTGTTGTGATAAAGGTGTGGATTTTGTGGTAATACCAGTGTGCGTAAAACCGCACCGCGTCTTCTGTCTCTTTTGCGTCAATACATTTTCGCGGTGCGTTTTCGTCAGTAGAATTGACGAAAAAGCGCACATGGTCATCAGATAATTTCAAAGGTTCAACGGTCATGGTTTTCTCCTACCCACATTGTTGCCAAAGTTTTAATTCCCACACTTCGCGGTCAAGTTTACGTTGTGCCTCGCATTGCTTTTTCAGGGCTTTTGCGTGGCGCTGGTGAGCATCAGACAAACGCTGAAGCTGGTCGCTCGGTGTGAAATACAGCCAGTTAATAATACAGACGCAGAAAAGTATCTGGACTGCGGTGACGAAGATAATAAATTTGCGTTTCATTTAGCCCTCACCTCCAAATAATGCGGTCTGCATCTCTTCTTTCTCAGCGTCGAAGCCAAGGAGTTGAGCTGCCCCGATTGCCAGACGTGCGCCAAACACATACGCCTCTAACACGTCCGGCGGGGTTTCTGTGTCTTCTGGTATCACTGCCGCAGCTTTTAGAAACTGACACAGCTCTTGGTCAGAGAATTGCTGTGTGTAGCTCTCAACAGGGAGGTTAGTCAAAGTGGCGTAAAATGCCTTCTCTATGTCAGGGTAGTTTTGTGGTTTCATGGTTAGTTTCTCCTTTTTGGTTAAGAATTTTGTGGTTGTGCTTTGGTATTCTTTAGTTTTTCCCTGTGCTGGGTCAAACATTTGAGGAAACCCTCAACGCTTGCTTTCTGGAAATACTTTGAGAGTTCGGCCTCGACCTCTGAAACCGAGGTGTCTTCTTCGGTGTCGAAGACGCACACTGAAACACCGAATGTTACTGTTCTGGGGTCGTGACGTGAATGGGTCACACCTGCTTTGTAGCCTATAGAAAGCATTGGAAAGAACTTCTTGTCTGGGAAACCAGATAAAGAGATGGTGTTGTCTTTGGCCGCGTACTCAACAGAGGACTCCTTCTTTAGGTAAAACATAAAGCGGCCTAATTTACGACCAACGCTGTCATAGAAATTCACGTCTATGGGGGTGCTTTGGCACAGCTCAATACGCACATCCTCAAGAAGTCGGACATCACAAAAACTTTCATCTTCTCGTTCAAGGCACATTTCAAAACAGGTTACATTTAACCCACCTAGCCCGTCTAACTCAACTTTAGACAAGTCTGCATCCGCCGGAAATTTGATTCGTATTGTCATGGTTAGTTTCTCCTTTTTTCGATTAAAAATTGTGCAATCTCTCTGGCGCTGTAGCTATGCCCTAGCCAGTCCAGAACGTCTTTATACTCGCCCGTCCTGAGTTTGTATGTGCCGCGACGCTGTAGCTCTTCGTCAATGACGTCTCCGATTGCGGGTGCGTCAATGTCGCAAGTGTCATTCAGATAGAGCCATTCATACGCGCCTAGGATGTCTTTTGACATCTCAAAATTGCGTTGCTCTGCGTTTTGGTTCCCCGCCATCATTAACTCCTATACACAATCTCACAACCAATCTTGTCCCTAACGTCTGTCATACCAGCCGCCAGAGCATCATCAGCCCATTGTTTCAACATTGACACAGGCACAGCACCTAAATCGCACAACCCATATCTAATTCGGTGTAGATGGTTCATAGACACCCCCGCTCAACGAGTCGTGTCCACTCGTCACGATTGACTTTCCATGTCGATAAGCGATGCACAGTCCTTCGTGTGCCAGTAAAGTGAAACCACTCGCGGGTCAGTTGGATTACGTCTGGCCTTGGCACAGTCGTAGACTCCTCACTTTCAGACACTCCGTATGCAGGTGGCGCACAAAGCACTTCAACATAGGGCATCCCACTTCTCTCAAAGTCTGGGTGAGCGAAGCCAAGCAGTTGACCCGTTTGGTCACACCGAACTTCGGTCATGTCTTTGTTCATGTGGGGTATAAGTTTCATTACTTCCTCCGCAGCTCTACAAGTTCCATCCACATATCCCGCAACGTCTGGTCAATTTCTTTCTGTGCGTCGAGATGTGCTTGCTGGAAGGCTTCATTGTTTTCTGCAATGCGAACCATTGTTTCCAGAATACCTGCCAACAATTCGCGCTCAACTGCGCCTTTGGTTGGGTCAAAACAATTTAATTCGTTTTCATAGTCCAGCTTCTCTTGTTTCTCCCGTTTGCGGTGGTATTTGGTAAATTCCGCGTGGCCGTGCCGCCAGCTAAGGTGTTTGCGGCGCTGCCGAATTGCGTCAAAAGGGTTGTCTTCAAATATTTGTCTGCCTAACTCAGCGTCAGCCATACCTTCTTCAAATGCGTATTTGTCTATGCTCATAATATAATCCTTTATTGCTAAAATCTGTCTGTTTAGTCTTCTGCGCGGTCAACATGACCTGCGTGAAGGGTTACACCCCGATTGATTGTTGATGGTTTTGGCATCAAAACATATTGTGAGCCACTGCGAACAAAGAACGCGTGACCTTCTCCGGGGATGAAAACTCGCGGCACTGGACGTATCGGGCCGGGGTCTGAAGATTGGCAGACTTCAATGACCTCGCCATTAAACGTGCCATACGACTTTTTAACATGCACTAAATCTCCTTCCTTGAAGGGACACTCACAGATGGCGACTTTGCCTCGGAGGTGTCGCACGCTCTTTTTAAGTAGGTCGTCCTGCCTCTCACACTCTGCAAGGCGCCCTTCAATCTCTTCCATTCGTTTTTTGCTAACCCACATGTCTTGATCCATTACTGTTAAATTTGGTGGGGTGGTGTGATTCTTTCGCGGGTTTTACCTTCAGACTGAGAGAGCGCCCTATGAGAATCACTTGGTATGCTACGTTGCACCCCGTCAACGTCCGAATTCTGCCTCTCAGTGTTGGTTTACTGTCCGGCACGTCCGACGTATTTTACATCGAAACGTGAGGACGGTGTTTCTTCAATCGTATAAGTGGTTGGCACTTTACGCTTGGTGATGAAGGTTTTGTGTTGAATACGAAACTCACCTGCCACTGCTTCATTGCCTTCGCCTACGATGTCAAGGATCTGGTCTTTGAGGCTGGACAGTTCCAGCTTTACCTGACGCTCGATTTCTTTGACTTCAGCGTATTTGCGTGCCAGAGACTCTAATGCTTTCGTAGCATTGTCGCCCTGAAGTACAGGTGTGTTGGTCTGAGTGATAATGTTTGCATCCATGATAAACTCCTATGTGTTAATGGTTGGTTGCCTCTATAGTATAACGAAGTTACTTCACCTTTGTCAACAAGTAATTTTGGGGATAAGTGATTTTTTATTTAGTAGCACTTTTTGCCTCGACGACTTTCCCGGTCATATCATAGGACTTCCCTTCAATGGTTTGAACACCGTAAAGGTGACGCTCTCTCTCGCTGTTGGGGCGTATGAACATTCTGAGGCGTTGTTTCTGGTATTGGATACGCTCATGTTTCCAGCCGTGGCCGGTCATGAGGCTTTTAATTTCTCGCTGGGCTTTGGGGTTGACTTCGCGCATGGTCATGCGGAATAAAACACGCGCAATTGTCTGAGTGTCGATAGCATAGACAAGATTGTTCTCGCGGTTGTAAATCGTCGGCGCTGGCCAGGTGAAGTCTTCTGGTGTGCCGTCGCCGTTTAACCATGGCTCAATCTGGTGGAACCGGTCATCTTGTATAAGCCGGTCTTTTCGCAGGTTTGATGCAATCTCATCTGCGCCTTGGGACAGGACAAGTTCGTAATTTGCAAAGTCTGTCCGGCGGCGGCGAGACTCTTTCCGCACTAAGAGGTAATGCCACAGAGCCTCACCTATGAGTTGGGGCATGATGTGTTGTAGTCGGGTTGTGTCCATAATTTGGGGGATGTTGACTGGGATGAACCGACGATTCTTGCCAGAAGAGTCGCTCAGATATTGAGTGTCGTTGGTTGTACCGAAAAGAATGAACTGACGTTTGATGGTCGTTGCATATCTGGCATACGCAGGTCTGCCGTGGTCGCTGGTGGTGGTGATAAAATGTTTCATGGCTTCAATTTCACGTTTATACATCCCCACAAGTTCGGGCATTTCCACCACGAGAGAGGACTGCGTCTGTTCCATGATGTTTTTTGGGTCTTCAATGTCCATAGAAGATTCTTTGAACCATTCAGGGCGTATTGCCAAGGTACGGCACAAAGTTGACTTCCGCACACCTTCTTCCCCGTCGAGGACAAACATGTAGTCAAACTTGTGGCCTGGGTTAAACGCACGCGCAATGATGGCCTGAATCATAAGTGCGCCAGTCTCGCGGGTGTAGATGTCTGTTTTTGTGTTGGCAATCTGAGGCAACCAATCAAATAAACGTGTCTCACCGTCCCATTTGAGAAGACACTCAAGGGCGTAGTCTCTAACAGGATGAGATGGGTTTGCATAGGCTGCCATTTGTACAGCTTCAGTGAATTGGTCTTTGCCTACGCTGATACCATTATAGAGGAGACTGTCGCGCATTTGGTCATCAAGGCCGAATTGAGAGTAACGCTCAAGGTAGGACTTCATGATGCTTTCAATACGGTCGTCGAGGGGTACGCCGATATGGTGAGGGAAATTTTTGGCGTTACGAGGGCAGAGTTCGGGTATCCGATTTGTAAAGATGGGTGATGGACGCGTGACGATGATTTGGTTTGCAAAGGTTGAATAAGACAATAATCCCTGGAACTCTTCGAGGTGTGTCAAAAAGAGGGAAATATTTTTAAGTTTACGCGCAGGGTTGAGTCGTGTCGCACCGGACTTTTCATCGGTGATGATCTCGACTTCGTTCATCCATGTACGCCGTTCAGACTCAAGTTGTTCTTCAATATCTGCCCGTGTCTGATGGCCAGAATACTCATTGAAGATTTCAAGGCGCTTGTCTTTTGTTGGGACACGGGTCTGAGGATTCCCTGCTGGGTGTGGCTGGCCATCTAAAGGCATGAAACTATAAATGGTCTTGCCGGAGTCGGGGGATGATTTTGGGTACAGGTCTGACGGCGGGATGTTTGGTAAGAGGGGTATGTCTGTGTCAGGGCGCTCTTTGGGTGTCAGTTGCGTGATGGGCGCACCGGTAGGCTCTTCTGCGGGTTCTTCTTTTGCGGTTTGGACAGGGGTAGAGGGCTGTGTGGGCGTGGGCGTTGGCACAGGGGACAGTTTTTCATTGTCTTTAATGAATTGAGACATGAGGGTGTCAAATTCATCCGCAGAGGATTGTGTGGCCTGTTCTTTGGTCAGTGTGGTGGTCTCTGCTTCCTGGGTTAAGGCCGCAAGTTCTCTGGCCTCGCGGAAAAGGCGGTCGATGGTTTGCTTTGCCGTCTCAGGTTTGCGGTGGCAATAGGTGTAGGCATTGATAATGATTTGCTCAAGTTCGGTTGAGTCCCACGGTGGCTCGCAACGTGGGTTGTACCAGATTTCCATTAGTTCCATCGCGGTGTCGGGATGGAGGTGAAGGTCGTTAAGTCTGGCCGCAAGTGTGAAGGTTGTTAAATTACCCCCACACCCTTCTATGGCCGCAGGGTGGGTTTTACAGAGTTGTGTGGCCTCTGTGTGTGTGCGTGGGTCGTGTTTGAAGAGGTCTTCTGCGGTCGCATGATTCTCAGGGTCATCTTCGTCTGTGTCATAAGGGGTTTCTGTGGAGTTATGGTAGATAGATAAGAGGTCATCAATAGACTCAGGTGTTTCATAGATAGGGGGGTTGGCGCTGTCAGAGGTGTTTGGGTCGCTGAGGGTGGAGGCATGGGGGGTCGGGGACAACCCTTTAGGGAATAGGAACTGCCGTGGGGTATAATTGTTTGTCAGGACGTTTAACAGAGCTGCGGGGGCTTGTGGTGTCCAGGATAACATTAACCTCGCTGTGTAAGCGTGTAGGAGGGGTAGGTAAGTGTCGCAGAGTTTCTGCCATAGTTCAGGCTCAGTCTCACGGATACGCTGAAGTTTCTCAGGTTTGAGTTTGACAGCCTTATCGAAGGGTAGGGACGCCCGGAAGTATTGAAGGATGCCAATGAGGTTGTCTTCGCAGGGGGGTGTGAAGTTGAGTGGGCATGGGGTGTAATAGTTGTTGCTACGGTGGACAGAACCTGGCGCTAGTATCATGGATTTGTAATTGAGAAAATCAATGCCGGGGTAGGATTTGAGATTCTTGCGAATTTGTGTGGCTTTCTCGGCAGGGATACGAAAGGCCAGATGTGTGCCGGGGTGAGGTTTGCTGCCGGTTAAGACACGGTAGGGGGTCATAAGGTCAAGGGCAGTGACAGGAAGACCGTGTTCGTCTGTGAGGTCATCAGGGATGGGATTACGTTTATAGAAAGAGGACCCCCATGACGCACCGTGGGCTTTCGCAGGGTGGGGTGTTGGGGGTGTGTGGAGGTTAGGGTCAGTGATGGCACGCAGGAAGTGGTCGGGCAGTTGCCCCTGGCGTGATGGGGAATCATTAGAGAGGAGGTATTGTAACCACGTCGCATTACGCGCTTCGTCTTTGGTTTTAACGTGGGTCAGATAGTCTTCGTTTAAGCTAAGGTCTTCACAGAGTTGCCGGAGGTTCTGGTTTGGCTCTGAGGGATTTTGTGGGTCAGGATTATGATTATCGACGTCGAGGACAAGGATGGTCTTTGGCAGATTAAGGCCAATGTTCATGGGTTGTGGCTGAGTGTAATGAGATGGAATAAAGGCCGCAGGTTTGGGTCTGCCACGCCAGCCAGCTATGGCGGGCAGTTTGCCCACAAGTGAGTGAGGTTCATAGGGGTGTTGGTCTTCAGGGGGAAGTAGGTTTGACGCAGGTGTCGTTGTGCAATGTTTAATGACTGCGGCAGGGACGCGCTTGGGGTTCTCATAGACGGGGGATGATGGGGGGTGAACAGGGAATGGATTCCAATTTAAGTCATAGAATGTCTTTGGCGTCAGTGCCGGGAAGAGTAGAGGGGGTTGTGGGATTTTGTAGGGCATGGTTGCAGTGCCTTTGTGGTTTGGGTTGTAGGTGGTGTGTTTTGGTAATGTTGGCGGCTAGGCGGGGGTAATATTGGTGGCGGGGGAGTTCTTATATCGCCCATCGCTCTCATTAGGCACAGACGCTCGCCGTAACCAATTCATCAAATTCTGAGATTCTTTCCACGCCAGACTGCCCACCCGTGGGGGAGCTGCAAAACGCGAGACAAGATATAAACACATAGCTAATTTTCTCCGGGTACGATTTGTGCCATGGGGGAGATCAACGTAGATGACTTTCTGGGTTAGTTCAAACATTCTGTGAGAGTTCAGCGCCGGAGAAGGCTGGCGGCGGCGCTCATTGACGAAGAGGGGGTACGCAGTGGTTAAGGAATTGCCACTGGATGATGAGTGGGCAAGGAGGTAGCAGCATATGTCATTGAGTAAAGGGTACTGACGGCGGCTGTTGGCCAAAGGCTCCGGGCTTAGTGGGAGTGTGGGTAGGAGTGAGGGCGTCAGTAAATAAGGGTTTTGCTCTGGTGTGCCTTGGGTGTTGGGTGTGTTGGGGGTGGTGTTGGTGCGGGGTGTGTTGTTGGTGTCAGACACTGTTAGTGATGGTGCATACATGAAGTATGCGGTTGGAGTTCGCAAAGGCAATGTCATTAACTCTTCTATTATATCCCCCAGTGTGGGTGATGTGGCTTTTGGGCGCGAAGTGAACATCGGTATTTCTATTGTGGGGATGTTTGTGAGGCTTGGATGCATGGGGTCATACTCGCTTATAGGTTGTGGGTTGCTTAGGTGATATGATTTTAACATGGGGTGTTTTTGGTATCAAGAAGTTTTTTCATGTTTTTTGGTGGCTGACCACTGGTAGGGTAGTGGTCAGATATTTTTTGGGTGCGGAATGAGAAAAAATGATTCTTTTTCAATGTTGATTATGCTAGCTGCCCAAGTGGTATAGATAAAACCTAATAAGTTGGTATTTAGGGGTGTAGAGAAGGGGGTGTGATATATATAGCACAGTAAGCCCTGTTAGAAAGCATTATATTAGAAGTTTCAAAAATTGGTATACCACTTGACCAGGTACAGAAATTGATATTGAAATATAAGAGAAAAATCTAACTCTAGGGGCTTTTTGGACCTGACCACTGGTGTGCCACTAGTATGACATGTGGTCAGTTGTCTCATTTTGGGACAGTTTTTGGGTTTTTGCGACTTTTACAACCTATGGGTATTGCAGGAGTGATTTTTGTTAAGCCGGAGTCGAGGGGGAGCGTGTTGGTTTTTTGTGATGAGAACCTGCGAGGGGGATTCGTGTTTTCTTTGACCCCCACCTACCTAATGCCCAACGCGCCGATAAGGCTACCGCCGGTTTGATTCCCACGCGGCAATCCGATATGATGCGTGTTATGACAACAGAACCTTCCATCTACGACTACGCACTCGCTGCTATTGACGCTCAGACGTTTGACCATTGGGTTTCTGACCCCCAAAGCCCCCAGCTATCTGGAACCCCCAATGCGTCCCCCACGAAGCCCTCTGAGCGTTTGGCGCGTATGGTGTTGGCCCCTGCGACGACCGCTCATGGTCAGATGGCCATTATTGACGCGATGCTGGCTGCACAGATTAAGAAATCCCTTGAGGGCGACACGTCTGCGTTCAAAATCCTGTACAACGAACTCGAACACGGGGGCGTGCATAAGACTGCGAATATGTCCCTGAGCGTTTCTGCTGAGTTCACAGACGAGATTAATTCCATCCTACAGGCATCAGGACTTGCTCCAGGCACTCCCCACACCCAAACCACCCCAAATGCCTCTCCTGAGCCTTCTGAACGCCAGCAATCACCATCTGAGTCCATGCCTAACGGCGACAGCACCCACGCGCCTACGCCAGATGCCATTGCCGGCGACAACATTACCAACGCAGAAGATGAGCCAGATTTTGATACGCTCATGGCTGCGATGATTGCTTCAAAGCAGAAAAGCCCTCAGAAGCCTCATAATTGACGAAAGGGGGTGTCTTGAGTGCAGGGGTACATAAAAATGCTTTAAACGCACCCCTGAGCCTCCTGAACACCACACAGACACATTCTACAAGAATTTTGGACGGGCGAACAAGCAATCATGAAAATTTGCGACGGGTTCGGTAGCGTTTATGAAAAACTCGAACGGGCTTTGCAGCAAATTTTGGACGGGTTCGGTAGTAATTATGAAAAATTGCAACGGGCTTTGTAGCAAATTTGCGACGGGCATCCTACAAATTAACGAAAAATTAACTTTTAAAAAACGCGCAGGGGTGGTGACTCCGGTGACACTTTTTCAACATTTTTTGTTGATAAGAGGTATCTGGTTCCTTCTGCCTCGGTTGCACTCGGCCTAGCGTGATTTTACCATGAAACAAAACAGCTTGCAAGCAAAAAGTGAAAGAAAGCATCTTTTTTCTCAATAAAAGTTTTATTGCTTTATTTTCAAACACTTACAGAAAAAGAGTGAAAAATTGCATTTTTTCACTTGTGCAAGCAATCATGCCGCGCTATAAGATAGAGGCAACCAAACAAAAGGAGAATAAAAAATGAAAATAACCATAGTGAAAAATGCATGGGATAGAGGTGTCTACGTTACTCATAAAGACGCCGGGCGGCTTCTTATTGCGACGGTGGAACACTACCCTGAGTATAAAAGGAACCCTTATATCATATCAAAGAACAATGGCACTCGGTTTGTTACCCCACAAGGGTATGATTGTTTTTCTGGCATCCGTGTTGTGCGCGATGTTATCCGGGAGAATATCGCTGAATTTTATAAGCACCCGGAATACTTAATCTAATAAAAATTAAGGGCTAAAACAATGGATAAACCACTCACTCAATATATTAGCGCGTACACGGTTTATTTGCTACTGATTGTTGCAGGTGGCCTTGCGCTATTCCATGCAATCAATGGTGGGTTCACAAGCCAGCCTAACTTATATTGCGAACGCGAAGCCAGGCAAGTGTTATGCGTGCCCGTGGATAGCGCGTATTAACCTTTTAACCTAGGAGTAAATAACATGAATGAAACTTTTAACAATGCGCTAGCAGATGCGTTTCTAGATTATTTTAATAATTTCTTAACAATAGATGCCTTTGCTAGTCACTATGGAATGGGTGATGAGCTGGCAAATTGCGTGATAGAACATGGGCGTTTTTTACATGAATTAAGAGCGCGTGCGTTTCAACGTGAAATACAATAGCAACAAAAAGGATACATAAAATGGATATTTATAAAACATTCGACAAGGCAACAGCAAACACTAGCGCCTATTGCCTGGTCACTGAATCCGGCGACAACTTCGGGCGCGTCATCTTTAAACATGGCAACAGTGGTAACGTGCGCTGCTTTCTTCAAATATGGGGTTATGAAATGCAACTAGGGCAAGCTGGTGGCTATGGCTACGACAAACACAGTGCGAGCTTTCAGGTGGCAGCTATGAAGCTAAAAAGGCGCTTGCATGATGAGCTAGCCAGCGTGAAACTAACTGTTGCTAGAGAATATAACCTGAACCTGGATAGCGTGGAGCTTGTGGAGCGTATGGAACGCGAGCGCATCAATCAAACAATCCAACAGTTCTTAACACCTGACGCAATCGACAAATGCGAGGGCATAGGCTGGCGGCGAGCGTGCGAGGATTGCGGCTTACAAGTTTTTAACGTGATATAATGGGGGATAAAATGAAACTAGGACAATTTATAATTGACGAGTCCGCTTTTCTTGATGATGGGCAGATTGCTATTGATATAGAAGGGCGTGGAACGGTTTATATAACAGACAACCAAGATGGTGTTAGTATCGATATATATCCGCTATGGGCTGCGGAGGAGCCAATCCTCGCAAGCTATCTTTTGAGTGAGGATTTTGAAAAACCACTACACGAGTATATTATACACAGCTATGAATACGGCGCACCACTCACATTCACTTGCATGGCTGAGGATGCAGAACACGCAAAAGAGCAATTTCAAAATGCATACGCACATTGCACCATAGCAGACATAACAAGGTGGCAATCAGTCACTTGCAATTCAACCGTGTAGAAGGGGTATAAAATGGAACCTATGGAGCAATACTTAGATGATACGGACGAAACCGGCCTGCTATTCGACCGCTACAATATATACTTATCTTGCGCAGATGATGGCAGGGGTAATGATATAACAACAGGGAAGCCTTTATTGTCGTTTGATGAGTGGCTGAATAATTAGAAAATAGGAGGTTTAGCGATGCAAAAAACAATCACACATATTAGCGGTAAGCGCTGGCTCGACAAAACCTATGGCAACACATACCACACTTGCACGCTGCACTATTCAGATGGAACAAGCGACAAGTCTAAGGTAACTTATGGCTACGATGAGCAATACCTAACAACAGCGGCAAAACTTAGCGGCATAGATGACTTATGGCGCTGGCAGTATCGTAAAGACAAGGGCATCACTTGCAATGTTGCAGATGTATCACGGAAAAAGGACCTTTAGCTATGCACGTATTTTTTCCGGTTTTTTGCATGTGTATAGGCGCTTTTTTCGCGCTTATCCATGCATTAGATGCAATTCTGAATTAATCAACAGCGCGGCAGGGGATAGCACCTTGTCGCGCATCACCACAAAAAGACACCCAATCACCAATAAAAGACGCCCAATCACCAAAAACCCCCCTGCGGGGTAAAATCGAGTGCAGCTTGAAAGGTGCTGCACACACGACCCCTACCCCAACTAATGTAAAATTTTTAGTATATAGAAGTAACTTCGCTCAACCCCAACTAACTCAGAAAAATCAGTATATAGAAATAAATTCTCTTATCCCAATCCCAACTAACACAAATTTTTTAGTATAAAGAAATAACTTCCCGCACCCCACCCCTATACAGAATTTTCTTCTATGTTATAATCGCCCTATGAACACCCCCCACACAACACCCCCCACTGAGCAAATCCAACTCGCTCTCAAGCTGGCGCAAACAGACTTCCGTGTTTTCCTGCGCCTTGCCTTTCGCATACTCAACCCCAACACCAAACTGAATTGGAACTGGCATCTGGAATATTTGTGCTGGATGCTGCAATCCTCATTGCCCACTGATCACCCTGCGTATCCGTCAACCCTCACACCTGAACAAAGAAACCGTAACCTGATTATCAATGTTCCTCCGCGCTCCCTGAAGACCGAAACTGTCTCTGTGGCTTTTCCTGCGTTCTGCTTAGGCCACAACCCTTCGTTTCAGGCTATCATTGCGTCCTTCTCAACCAGGGCTTCTGCGAACATCAATACAAAACTCGCTCGTCTCTTAAAGCACCCTCTGTACGAACAGATATTCCCTGCCCCCGACACCCCCATACTTGAAAAAGCTACGGAGTCTCACATCACCACGACTAAAGGCGGTCAATGCCTTGCGACATCACCCCAAGGCACGGTGACATCATTTGGTGCTGACACACTTCTGATTGATGATTTGCTCTCCCCCGAGCAAGCCTTCTCACCCACGGAACTTACACGTGCCAATCGTTTCTTCTTCAATACCCTGTACCCCTCACGACTCAATGATAAAACCAATGGTTCGACCATCGTCATTGCCCAGCGTCTTCATGAAGGAGACCTGCCCGGTGAACTCCTGCGCCAAAACCCCAAGCGTCCACCAAGCGAACAATTCACGCCTGTCATTCTACCTGCAATCCACCCCCAGACAGAAGACCCCCAAACCTATTATTTCTACAACACGTCACACACTCAGAATCCCGATGACCTCCTTCACCCGACTCGTGATACCCGCGAATCCCTGGAGGCCATTAAGACGGACCCTGAGCGTGGCCCATACACGTTTGCTTCTCAGTATATGCAAAACCCTGCCCCGACAGACGGGGGTATCATCAATCTCCAACAACTTCAGTCCTGTACCTATGACCCTGCAAATCTCCCACCCCCAACACAAGCCCTGCGTATCACCCATAGTTGGGACACAGCCATCAAAACCACCTCTCGTAGCGACTTCTCTGTGTGTACGACATGGTTAGAGACCAAAACCCACCATTACCTCTTAGACGTTATCGCCACGCGCCTTGAGTATCCTGAACTCTATCAACTCGTCATTTCTCAGGCCAATAAAACCCCACACCCAACCGTCATTCTAATTGAAGACAAAGCCTCTGGGCAACAACTTATCCAAGACCTGCGGAAAGACACCACATTGCCCATCAAAGCCATCACGCCTACACCACAACAAAACAAACTCACACGTGCCGCGACGTCCATACCCGCCTTTATTGAGTCCTCATCTCTCTTACTACCCAATGACCACCAACAAAGACCATGGTGGGAAGAGTTCGAACGGCAATGCATGTATTTCCCAAACGGTAAGCACGACGATATTGTTGACTCCATCAGCCAATATCTCAATTTTGTAAAATCCTCATTCCCGTCTGAGCCACGAATCCGTACCTTATAGGCACCCACCCCCGCCCCACCAACACCCCACTTGACACAAGTGAAAACATTTCGTAATATACAACTATGCCAAAACGCTCTGAACATGCCCTGACACTCGCACGTCCGTATCTCAATGCGGCTGATGAAGTCATTTCCAGTCTTGAAGACTTCTACACGCGCACGTCTGAAGAAGTAAAACAAAACTGTGCCTTTGTGAAAAACAAACATGCATGGCAGCAAGTCCAACACTGCCCGATTGCAGCGTACATGATTCACGCATTGGCATTTACGCAGAAAGACATCGCCCGTATCCTTGATGTCACCCCACGTTCTGTTGTGTCTTACCTTAATGGGGCAACTGAGCCTTCTTCAACGGCGAAGATTACCCTCGCCCTTGTGTTTCGGCAGATTCAACGTGTCATGAGTCAAAACTCACACCTCACCCCCAACCCCACCTCAGAAAACCCAGAAACCCCTAAAAGTCCCAAGGCATGACAAAACCCCAAAAGCGTGTTAATTTGACCTAAACCCACCATAACCACACGCGGAGGCATGGTATCATGTGGCCTTTCACAAAATCATCACCTAAGTCCTCCTTAAATGCCCCTAAGACCACCAACACCTTAAATCCTTTTGACTCCGCCAATGCCCCGGAACAAAAGGGCGAGTCCCCGTACGCCGCCCTCATGTTCAATCAGTCATCCGGGCAAGTTTATGCGTACCGTACACTGCCCCTGGAATCTATTATCCGTAATTTTGAGTCCATTGCGCCCCTCTATACGGCTGTGACCCGTATTGCCAACGCTGTGGCCTCTATCCCTATCACTCTGTCTGACATTAAAACGAATGAAGATGACCCCACACACCCTGTCATTCAACTTCTAAACGCACCAAACCCATTTCAGCAGAAGACCAAGTTTGAGTATATCCGCGATGCAATTATCTGGAAACTACTGTCTGGTAACACCTATTACATGACCTCTGGGCTGCGTCGTAGGCCGCCAACTGAGTTGTACCTACTCAACCCTTCTTACATTCACATCGAAAGCCGTAGGGATTCTCAGGGTTTCCCTGACACATTGCGTTACACACCCTCAACTGCGCCCGGTTCAACGAAACCACCTGAAGAGTACGTCCGTAAGTCCCCGCGTGACCCACAGTACTATAGCCCCGATGATACTCAGGCTGTGTATCACACCCACTCATTCAACCCCAATTATGGTACGGCTGATTTCAAAGGTAATCCTGAGACGACATCCCTGTATTACGAAATCAATCATTGGATTTACGCTTCACAACATAATATCTCCCTTCTGACCAATGGTGCGCGGCCATCAGGAGCATTTACCCTCAAAGCCCGTGACGGCCAACCTGCGATGATGTCCGAAGAACAATTCAAGCGTCTTCAACTTCAAATCCAGAAAAACTATCAAGGAAGTGCCAATGCTGGGCGGCCTCTTGTCCTTGAAGGTGGGTTAGAGTGGCAAGAAATGCAGATGACACCCAAAGACCTTGATTTTGCACTAATGAAAGAGCGTTCTGAACACTCCATCTACAAAGTTTTAGGCATCCCTGTTCAACTTATCACCGCAGACAGTGTGACAGCCAATAATCTGTCCAATTTCCGTCTTGAGTTCTATGAAAACCGTATTCTGCCACTTGCAGATGAACTTTGTACGCATCTCAATCGTTTCCTTCTGCCCCGATACCCCGACATTGCCAACACCCACGCCTTTATGGTCAACCGTGATGAAATTGACGTTCTTATCCCCCGCCGTGTTGAGCGCAGAGACGCTATTGAGAAGTCTCTGATTATGACGATTGATGAAAAACGTAAGATTTTCAAACACCCGCCAATCAAATACGGCAATAAAATCGTTGACCCCAACGGGCGGCCAATCGCGGGTGAAGACGTTGACATCAACGATATGCCTGTCATTGGTAGCCCTAATCCTGCGCCAGCGAAAGACACGCCTGCAGAGACCGTAGCCAACCCTGAAGGCAAAGACTGACCCCCTCACTTGCGTAACACCCCCTTTCCATGGTAGTTTCACCATTGAAACTACAAAATTTGTCCGTAAAGGGTGCATTAAATGGTGAAATACCGTGGCAAAGACGTTGATTTATCAATACCAGATGGTGTTAAGAAGAACGCTCGCCGTGGCCTTGACCTCGAAAAAGAGTACCCCAACCCCAACAATCAGACTGGTGAAGCCACAGCGCGGTATCTTCTGTCAAACGAAGAAGCCAGCCCAGAGAAAATTCGCCACATTGCGAAATACTGGCCTCGCCATGAAGGCGACAACCTTGACGAAACCGGCAGCGACGGCAAGCGACCATCTGCGGGATACATTGCGTGGTTATTGTGGGGTGGGGACTCCGGTCGTACATGGTCTGAGTCCAAGCGCGACCAACTAGACAGGATTGATGAATCTATGAAAAGTTCTGACCCCGTAAAACTCAACCCTTTCAAGGGCAAACAGACCATTTCTGCCCATCTCGAAGTTAAATCCTTCGATGAATATGAAGAAAATGGCCAGTCTTTTGGCTATTTCAAAGGGTATGCGTCAACATTTGGTAACATTGACCGCACAAAAGACATTATTGCGCCAAATGCGTTCAAACGCTGCCTTGACGGTGGTCGTAAGGTAAAAATGTGTTGGCAACATGACATGGCTACGCCGATTGGCTCATTCCCCGTGATGAAAGAAGATGATTATGGCCTGTATGTAGAAGGTCGCATCAATCTTGGCACAATGATGGGGCGTGAAGCCTACGCACTACTGAAAGCCGGTGACTTAGACAGTATGAGCATTGGATTCATGGTCAAAGAATATGACATCGACAAAAATAGCGGTGTTCGCACGATTAAAGAGATTGATTTATGGGAGATTTCTGTTGTCACAGAACCAGCCAACACAATGGCACAAGTGACAGCCGTGAAATCACTCGAAGACGCAGAGACATACGCTGATATTGAGCGAATCCTGCGTTCCAAAGGATTTTCCAGAAAAGAAGCTACGGCGACTGTCTGGAAAATGAAGTCAATGGTTAAGGATGAACTTAACATTATTGACGATAGTGAAACGGAATCTGAAGGGCGTGATGCCGTGACGGAGGAAGTTTCGTCTGAATCCATTTCAACACTGAAATCCATCAGGGAAGAAATGGAGAAACTGACAAAACTTTTAACCACAACTAACTAATCAGGAGAGTGTCATGTCCGACATCCAAAAAGAACTCCATGAAGTTCAGGCGTCTCTGAAAGAGTCCCGTGAACTGATTGAAAAGAGTGTAAAGAACGCACTTACTGCCGACGAAAAGGCAAAAGTGGCAAAAATTGACGAAATCCAGGCCAACTGGCAGGAAAAGTCAGACGCAATCGTGCGCGAACAGGCTGAGAAGCAAAAACGTATCGACGAACTTGAGAGCAAAATGGCTGACCTTGAAACTCAGCTTTCCCGCCCTCAACTGAACGGCGACGATGCTAAAGAAGCAAACATCCGTAAGGAAATCGACCTTATCGGACGCGCCCTGAAGCAACGCCTGACGAATGTTCACCCATCCGAAGCCTTGTCCCCTGAAGAAGTAAAAACTCTTCGTACTGACAATCTAACCGATGGTGGATACCTCGTTCCAGAAGCCTACGACCGCGAATTGGTGAAGAAAATTACGGAGATTTCCAATGTTCGTGCATTGGCTCGTGTTCGTACTATTGACACCAAGCGTATCAACATCCCTAAGCGTTCTACCCTTGTGACCGCATATTGGGTTGGTGAAGGCGACGCTTCAACTGCAAGCAACAGCACCTACGCTCGTGGCACAATCACTGCTCATAAGCAAATCGCAAAAACCATCATCACCAACGAAGATTTGGAAGATGCGTTTGTGAATATGCGTCAGTTGATTGTTGACGACGCGGGTGAAGAACTGGCTCGTCAGGAAGGCGCAGGTTTTGTGAGTGGTAATGGTATTGAGAAGCCTTTTGGTTTCATGCAATCCAGCCAGATTCTCGAAACGGTGTCCGGTTTTGCGGCTACGTTCAACGCTGACAACCTGATTGACCTCGCTTCTGACATCAAAACAGGTTACACGGCTCGCGCTGTTTACGGCATGAACCGTTCCACTATCGCTTTCGTGCGTAAGCTGAAAGACGGTAATGGTAACTACCTGTGGCAGAATGGCAGTCTTTCCGGTGGTACGCCAAATACGTTCATGGGTTATCCTGTTGTGGAAATGCCAGACCTCGACGATATTGGCGCTGGCCTGTATCCTGTTGTGTTTGGTGACTTCACCGCCGGATACACCATCGTTGACCGTATTGGTACTTCTGTACTGGTTGACCCATACAGCAATGCTGGTACGGATGAGCAAGTCATGTATGTACGTCGTCGCGTAGGCGGTGATGTTGTACTGGGCGAAGCTCTGGTCAAACTGAAATGTGCTGCTTCCTAAGAAGCAGTTGAAGCTAACCATTAAGCCAAATAGGAGATTTTATCATGGCTAATATGGACCTCTACAATGACATTGGGATTGTTCGCGGCATTTCCCCTGTTGTTGCGACTGACAATACCGCGCTGGTGAGTGAAATCATCGACACACAGGGCTACGGCTCTGTGACTTTCGGCATCCTGACAGGTACGCTGGCTGACGCTGACGCTACCTTCACTGTGCTGCTGGAAGAAGGTGATAACAGCGCCCTTTCTGACGCTGCTGCGGTTGCTGATAGCGACCTTATCGGCACAGAAGCAGGTGCGAGCTTCACATTCGCTGCTGACAACACAACCCGTAAACTGGGTTACACTGGCAGCAAGCGTTATGTGCGCCTGACCATCACCCCTGCGGGTAACTCAGGGGACGCGCCTCTGGCTGCGTTTGCTGTACTCGGACACCCATCCGAGTCACCTGTTGCCTAACGGTGACAAATGATGTGCGGGGGGTATGTTACTCCCCGCGCACACTTACAAAATTCAGGAGACTCTCATGCTTGTAAAAATTCTCACCACTTTCAAAGCGCGTATCGAACCCGATGCGAAACCCGCCCTTTTCAAGCGCGGTGAAGTCACAGAAGTACCTGACCAGTATGTAGATTCTCTGTTTGATGAAGGTTATATCTGCCTCCCGGAAACAACTGAGCCAAAAAAGTCAGCTTTTGAAGTCGCTTTTGAGCGCGAAATGGAATCCGCACAGATTGATTTTCAGGCAATGACAGTTGCAGAGCTGAAAGTGTACGCTGACGATGAAGGCATTGACCTTTCCGGCGCGTCAAAGAAAGCCGACATCATCGAAGCCATTGAGGCATCCTTGGCAGCGGATGAATAATCTGGTACAACATTAACAGAAACTCACCACGGAGACTCTCATCATGGCATACTCAACTTACAACACAAACAACGGATTTGCCCAGGCAGGGGGTGGCACAGCCAACGCTCTGTTCCTCAACAGCAAACTGACCCCCAACTCCATCAGCTTCGCGCAAGCTGCTGGCGGGGCAAACGTAGCCGAAGTCACACTGCAACTTTTGGACGGCGCAGGTAATGCTCTTGAGCGTGCTATGAATGTTGAAATCTGGCTATCTGACGCAGCTACGGGTCTTGGTATTACGGGAACAACGGCTTCTGGTACGGTTACGGCTAAAACTGCTTCTGGCACAGTTCTGACAGCTCTGACAGCGAAGAAGCACATCATCGCTCAGACCAAAACTGATGGTACGTTCATTCTGGAAATCACAGATACCGGAAACACAGGTTTCTATGTTGCGGCGACTTGCCCAACAACCGGAGAAATCGTGGTTTCTGATGCAATCACTGCGTATGGTGCATAATAATGGCTGATTCATTTGAAAGCTACCGCGCTGGCCTTGAGTCCCCCTGCGAACATCTATTCGACGCAGATGCGGCCAAAAGCGACACTGTGGATTTAACAAATGCCACCCGCGCCCTTTATGTCGAGGTCGCGGGTGATGTTAAGTTAGATACTGTGGGCGGCGATACAGTCACAATGAACCTAACTGCCGGTTGGCATCCAATTCGTGCTACGCGCATCTACTCAACAGGTACGGCAGCTACCGGCATCTTTGGAGCATACTAATGTTGGGGCTGGGATTCAGCCCTACGAGTGTGGCCTCAATCCTGGGTTCCGCAAGTGTTTTGCCGCCCGCGTACCCCGCAGAGGGGCTGCGGCTGTGGGTCGATGCAACAGAACTTTCCACCATCACTAAGGATGGCAGTGACTTGGTGAGCGCGTGGGCATCTCGTTATGGCAGCGCCTCATTCACATCTTCAGGAGCTGATAGACCGACCTACCAAGCCGCTGGCATGGACGGCAACCCCGCCATTGACTTCACTGGCTCAGATGTGATGAACGTCAACAGCCTTGCATCCCTGTTTAGCGGTGATGACACACCTATGGCGGCATTTATGGTGTGTGAGATGGACACCTTGCAAAATAACGACTTACTTGTGTGGGGTAACTCCGCCGATGCAGACTCTTTAATGATCTTGCGTCAAACAGCCACGCAATATGCCTACATTAAGCGTGAAGACGCAGGTGGCAGTGCTATTGGCCCGATTGGCGGAACTACGGACACAACGCCCCATGTATTCTCTTTCAGAACTAACGCGGCTGGCACCTCCGCAACAACACGCCTTGACGGCGCTGACCTAAACACAGCCTCTATTGATGTTGGGCAGACCACAGTGGATGTGTTGGCGCTAGGCGCAAGGGATTCTAACGGCGTAGTAAGCACATACACTAATGGGCGCATCGGTGAGGTTTTAATTTATGACCGCTATGTAACGGATGGAGAGGCGGCGGCAATTCATACCTATCTGATTAACAAGTGGGGAACAAACCGTGTCTTCTTCACGGGTGCAGATTCCACCCTTGCCCTGACGAACTCCTTGACCGCTACTCAGTCAATCTTGCTATCGGGAACGGTTGCTAGTGTTGCTATCACCAATTCATGCAACGCCACGCAGGCTGTCAACTTTACAGGGGCAGATGCCACGGTTGCCATGACCAATTCATGCAATGCCACGCAAGTGACGCCAGCGGTCGACGGAACGATGGACTTTGAGTCAACCAGCAGCCAGACGCTTTCTATCGGTGCGCGTGATCTGTTTGACACAACCAACAGCACCATTACCGTCACCAAGTTTGCGATTGCCTTTACCATTGGCTTTGAGACGGCTGATTCAGTGCGTGGTATATTCGGGCCACCAACGGGCGCGGGGGTTACTAATGCGATTGAGGTTGCCGTCCAGCGCTATTCGGTAAATGACGCAGTTCAGATTAACTTCCGCCATAATGGCACTGAATATGGCCAGAACGGCTCTATTATTGAGACTGTCGGGGCTAACACACCTATTTATGTTGCCGTTGCCTATGACGGCACGCAGGCGTCCTCTGTTGACCGGGTTAAGGTGTATATGAATGGAGACACCGGAACATCCGTAGGCGGTGGTTCCGTACCAACAAGTCTGACGGTAAACACCGGGGTTTCTGATGATTACAACCTCGGAAACAACGATACTGAAGATGGCTTCTTTGACGGCACCATGAAGACACCCGCTATTTTCTTAAACCAAGACTTCCCGGCATCCTCTGTCTGGACGGGTAGCGCACAGGCATCGGCCTCAACAATGGCTGGATTAACAGGGTGTATTTCTGCAATTTCAGCATCAAGCAACGTTAATGATGACGAGGTTATCGGTGTATCGGCTTGGACTAACAATAACGGCGTATCAATCGTATAGGAGATTATCATGTCACAAATGTCAGATTATTTAGAAAATGAGCTGCTAGATCACGTCTTTGCGGGCGCGGCGTACACAAGCCCTAGCCTGTATTTACAGCTTTACACGGCCACGCCAAACGATGCGGGTGGCGGTACGGCTGTTTCTGGTAATGGATACGCCAGAACGGATATTTCAAGCGCCTTTGGTACAGCAGCAAGTCGCACCATCGCTAATGACGTCGCAATCACAACGGTAGCAGCGTCCGGAGGTTCATGGGGTACAGTAACGCACTGGGGTATCTTTGACGCATCCACATCTGGAAACCTGCTTGTTTACGGGGCGTTTGACACCGGAAAGGCGGTTGGTGACGGGGAAGTCGCCAACATTGCAATCGGAGAATTAACCATCGCTTTCACGGCGGGGGAATGCGCTGACTACCTTGCCAATGAGCTGCTTGACCATGTATTTGCAGGTGCAACCTATACCAGCCCCTCCCTTTACATGGCGCTGTATTCTGATGCTACGAATGACACAACGGGCGGCACTGAGCTGACAGGCAATGCATATGCCCGTACCGATGTTTCTGCCTCGTTTGGCACAGCATCAAGCGGTTCTATTTCAAACGATGTAACCATTACATTCCCGACAGCGACGGGTAACTGGACTGCCGCAACCCACTTCGCCATTCAGGATGCGGCATCATCTGGGAATCGCCTTATTCATGGCGCATTAGACTCCAGCGTGACCGTAACATCAGGCAATGCCTTTACGGTAAACAGCGGCCAACTTTCTGTTACGGCGGCGTAATGATTCTGTCCCAAGCCACCTATGCTATCATCTTCGGCCTGCTGTGGCGCTATATGCGGGGCATTACCTATTCTGATTACGGCGCTCCAAAGTGGCTGGATTGGATTACAGGCAAGTATCCTTATGCGCTATACATGGCAGGGCTACACTACCTGTTCCTAACGGATATATGGCAGCATAGCGTGGCCTTAGCTGTGGCTTTATGCTGGGCGGTTGCCTTTGGATGGGGCAGGGGTTTTCTGGCCATTCATGGTAACGAGCTGGGCAACGATGTTTACGAATCCCCTAAGGGGCAGAAATGGTGGAAAGACCGCCCTGCACAGTGGGTATATAAGAAGATTACTGACGGGACTCCGAACCCTGATAAACCCTCTTCCATGCGTTTATATGGCCAGATATGGATGACCTTTGACGCATTGGTACGATTTGCACCATTGGTGGCCGTGGGGGCGTATTTTTCTAACCCCCTCCTTGTTCTTGTGCTGCCCCTGTTAGCGGTTGCCTTTGGTGCATCCTATCGCTTTGCAGGGCTATTCTGGCGCAAGGATAGCGACAAGCTAGCGGTGAACGTATCTGAATTGCTTAGCGGCCTGTGTGTTGGTATGGTGGCGGCGTATGTCTAATGACCTTAAAGAAATCGCTGAAGGGGTTAAGCGCATCGAGGAGCGGCAGAAAGTATCGCAAGAACTTCTTGAGCATCAATGCCGGGAAGCCCAGCAGGCGAGGCACGGCCTGATTGATCTTTTAAATGAGATACGCGAAGAGATGGAAGAAATACGCGCCCAGCGCCTTGTTTCTGATGAAAAGCTAAAAAGCATGGATAAAAAGGTTAGATCGCTGGATGCAAAGGTGACGCAACTTGCGGCGTTGCTGGATAAGATGAATTGCAGGCGGTGGTATATTCGCTTTATTGCGTGGTTTGTTAGTGGAGCATCCATAGTTGGAATAACGCTTGGTTGCGTTTGGATTATGATGCAAATTAAACTAGAGACGCCGTAATGGCCTATCGCAGCGACCCAGGTTTTATGAAGGCGCTGTGGGAAGAAAGCCTGACCGGTGCCGCCGTTGTGGCGCAAGATGGCACCTTTCTGGAGGCAAACCCAACCTTTTGCAACATAACAGAATATGCCGAGGTTGAATTGCAGGGCAAGCGCTGGCAGGATATTACACATCCCGATGATTTAAAGGCGGATGAGCAAATGGCCATGGAAGTGGCCACAGGCAAGCGCGAAAGTTATATCATGTATAAGCGCTACATCACTAAGTTAGGGCGCATTGTTAAGATTAAGTTGAAAGTGACAAAGGTAAATCAGGATAATAGCTTTGCCTTTTTCTTGTCACAGGTGGCGGGCGTGACTGAAATTGCACCACCAAGGGAGGATCATTACCCCTCCAAGCGCCCAAAACTAGGCTCCGTATTGTGGGAGGTGGTAAAGGATAACATGAAGTTCATTATTGCCGCCATTGCAGCCACATTAGGCTCTATTGCGTATATTATCGCGGAGGTGTTAAAGCATTTACAATGACCATTGAGCGCACCAAAACTAATTACATCGTCATCCATTGCAGTGCAACCCCGCCGGATATGGACATTGGAAAGGACGAGATTGACCGTTGGCATAAAGAGCGCGGCTTCAGGGAAATAGGCTACCACGCCGTTATCCGCCGCAATGGTGGCGTTGAGCGCGGAAGATGGGAACGCATACCCGGAGCGCATGTTAAGGGCTACAACAGCCGCTCTATAGCCGTTTGTATGGTTGGTGGTATAGATGAGCATGGTCAGCCAGAAGACAACTTCACAGCCGCGCAGTGGAGCGCCCTGCTGGATTTAATAAGCTATTGGCATGGAAACTACCCGAAGGCAAAGATAGTTGGCCATCGTGAACTTGACAGTGGAAAGGCGTGTCCTTCCTTTGACGTGCAAGAATGGAAAAAACGTGTTAATATTACCTAACGAGGAGAAACCTTATGGATTTTAAGAACTTTATTAAATCAAAGACATTGTGGGGTGCATTAGCATCCGCAGCCGCCTTGTTTGGCATTGGCGATCTTGTACCGGCGGATATTGCTGAAACAGCTCCGGTGTTCATTGACAGCTTAGTGGGCGTTGTTGGCTTTGTATTAACAGTGTATGGCCGCTTTACCGCCAAAGACAAGCTAACAGTGCTGCCAAAGAAGAAAGATGCCTAACCTTTACACGTTCGGCTTGATTGGTTTGTTTTTACTGGGTGTTGGCTATATTGCGTACCGCAATATTAAAGAGAATGCCAAGTTAAAAGCGGAGTTGGAGGATAAGCAGCGATATGTTGAAGCAATGCAAAAAGCAAAGCGGAATGCTGACAAGTCTAATGGTAGTTCTGATGCTGCCATTGATAAGCGGTTGTCAAAATACGACAGGTGACTTTTGCGACGTATCGGAGACCTTTAGTTGGTATTCTGATACCCGCGAATATATCCGCGATAATGACCCCATTCTTATGCGCCAACTTGACAGGCACCAACTTAACCGTGAAGACTGTCCAAAGCCCTTTAGGCTAAAAGATCAGAAGGTGTGTGGAAAGTGGGGGTGTTAATCAGCCCCCTCATATCGCCAGCGCATTGCCTCTTTATATTTCCACTCTAAGGCATCGAGCTTTTCCATTAAATGCACGTTACGCTTTTGCTCAAACATAAACCGCTCCATGGAGTGCTTTCGATCCTGTTCAAGCAACTTCACGGCTTGTTCAAGTTCTTTGTAACCATTGCAGAAAACATCAGCCACGGATTGCTGTTCTAACAGCATGGTATTTAACGCAACGATCAGCTGCCTTGCCTCGCTTAATTCGCGCTCTAAGGAATCATTATCCCTTAACTGATTGGCGTTCTGGAACTTAAGAATATCAGCCATGGTAATAAATCTCCCACAAGAAGGCGATTACCTTCCAAGCCAGTATAGCAAAAAATGCACCCCAAAAACAGTCCATGTCACCCCCTTAATTTAAGCTGTTCCAACACAGCGTCACAATTTCTTTCTGAATAGTCGGCAAGTTCACCATCAATGTGAATCCGGCACTCCTCCCGGTTATCCACAATGATAGGCTCTAAAGCCCGTATCTTATCCGGCTCAACGCAACTAAACGTAAAGCATATTAAGGCAAACATCATAAGCCTAATCCTATAATACCGAGCATAACAACGCCCAAAAAAGCACCCCAAAACACAAGCTGGCCGAGGCATTGTAACAGGCGGTAGGTTGATTTACGCATTACTTACCCCCATCATCCTTTCTACCTCTAACAACGCAGATGCAGCCACTTCCTCCGCCGTTGCGCCACAAGCTTTGTAATCACCGCTGGCAATCTGTGCTAAGCGCATCATTAACACCTCAATCACCTTCGCCATGCGCTCTGCGGTATCAAGCGGCATGAAGTGGGTTACATCAATAGAACTTACACTAATAACTGAATTGCTCATCCAGTGAACGACATGCCCAAGAAGCGCATCGTGTTCCAAAAGTGCATAAGATTGCTCACCTGAAAAAAGGCGAATCGCCATCATTAATCTTCCCCTTCCATGATACCTAGATATTTCCTTAATAGGCCGCCAGCCACCATTCTCAATCAGTTTTTCAATGTTGTTCATGTTAAAATTTTCCTGTTTTTTTTACATATTCTAAAAACGTGCAAAGATTATTGTCATATTTTTACACATCACTTACCCCTCGCTTCTTTGATTTCTTGTAGCACCGTCTCCGAGATTGTTGGACTTAGTCCGTTAGCAATAACGCGGTTCATCTTGTCATTGAAGTCTTGCTGGGCGCATATCCTCTCAATCTCATCCACCAGCGCATCCTTCTTTTCCAGCTCTGCCGCAAGCTCTCGGACTTGACGAGTTGCTAGCAGCGCTCCCATTGCATCATTCCTGCCAACACGGCGCGCTTGCATTATCATCTGTTTATTACGTTTTTCTAACTCATCGCCAAACCGCAACGTCTCAGCAATCGCCTCTTTTGATATGTTACTGGTCATGATGAAAGTACCATAATTACTTTTATGAACAGCACCGTCGCCGCCGCAGTCGCAACCACACCCAAAAATGCAGCGCCAGCCTGAAAGAAATTAACGGCCATTTTAGCCCTAATAACGTCCCAGTTTATTTTTACTTTTTCTTCCATCTCATCCTCACTTTGTTAATGTTGGTGGCAGGTGGCGTAGTCAATTACCCTCGCTCACCTGCCATAATTTGCGCCCCGCCCTATATTTTTGCGCGCCGCTCCTCCCGTCATAAATTGTTAAATCTCCTTGTTCCTGTTGCCCCTCCAGTATAACGAAACAATTTCATCTATGCAAGCACTAATTGCACATAGTTGGCGAGAATAAAAAATCTGTGCTAAACTCACCGCTATGGCCATAACCGTTACTTCCGCAGCAGCATCGACTGACTTAACAACGACTGCCAGAGTCAAAGATGACTTAGGTATTGACGTGTCCACTTATGATACAATTATTGGCCGTTTTATTGAACGTGCCAGTGCATTGATTGTGTCTTACTGCCAGCGTGAGTTTGCTCAGCAGCGAGTCACAGAGACATTAGCGAGCGATGGTTCAGAAATTCTGATGACTTCACGCTACCCCGTCACAACCTTGCACAGCGTTTCATACGAAGGCACTGCGGTTGCTGCGTCAGATTATTTCCTCGAAGATGACAAAGCCGGAATCATCCGCAAGGTCACAAACTGGACAAACACTGAGCGAGAGTTTGATTACTCCATTGACTACACTTATGGCTATGTCCTGCACAGCTTTGGTTCAGGTACACCCACATTACCTGCGGAAATTGAGCAAGCCTGTATTGAGATTGTTAAATCTTTCTATTATGGCCGTCAGCGCGACTCTGCGATTGCTTCTGAGACAGTGCCACAAGTCTATTCAGTGCGTTATGGTAACACACAAGGTTCTGGTGGCGCGTTAGGCATCCCCGCATCGGCGGCATTACTACTCGAACCCTACCGCGAGCGCCGCGCATGACTCTGAACATACCAGAGCGCATCGACGCTGTTCTGCAATCTCACGGGGAAACAGTGACCTATCGGCGGCTATCCAGCGTGTCTTTCAACGAAACAACCTTGGCAAACACCCCCACGTACACAAATTCAACAATAAAAGCACACGCGCGTCGCTACACTGCAAAAGAAATATCGGGGCTTGTGCGAGACGGCGACCGTGAAGTGCGGATTGCCGCCGATGCCGTGAGCTTTGTACCTGACGAAAACGATATTGTTTTGCTGGGAGGCGACACTTACAAAGTCGTCAGTGTTGATAGGCGCACTGCCTTTGGGGAAGACGCGCTCTACATCCTGACAGTGCGAGGGGGGCATTAGGTGTGGTTACAATCAATCTTGATGCTCAGATAAACAAAGTTCGTGATGCCGTTGAGGAAATCATGCTGTCTGTGGTTCACGGGGTGGCAGAAGGAATCATAGACATCACTCACAACCCTGTGACCGGTACTGTGAGCGATGGAGGTTCGCCGGTTTGGACAGGGCGTTTCATAGACAGTTGGCGTGCAGCAGTGGGTTCGCCAGATACTTCCCAACAGCCTAAGTCTGCATATTATTCATTTAATGCCGAACGACTGGAAGAACCGTTCCCTATTAACCGTCGCCCTTCATCGTTTTTGGGGCGAAACAAAGGGGTTTCTTTGAGTATGAAACTTGGAGATACCTTGTATATAAGCAACAGCGTAACCTATGAGCCGGATGGCACAGGGTCAATCAATCGGTTCAACGCGGGTGACATAAACCGTCTGGGTACTCGAACTGCGCCGCAAGGGGTTACTAAGCCCTCGGCAAATCGTTTACGGGCAGAACTTAACGTGATTGTGGCAAAGGCCATCCCCCGAACGCTCAAGACTGGTGGATTTTAGCCATGGCTGATGCAGATATTTATCATCACGTTGCAGAACATGGGCTGAAACGCCTTACCGCGAATTGGTCAACGCTGCCTGTTGTCACCAGTAACCAATCTGACTATGGTAAAAACCTTGATTCCGGCTTTGTGCATTACCGCGTGGACTATCAAGGTTCCCCTTTCCGCACCATCAATGGCAATAATCCGCTGGTGGAAGTGTTTGGGTTTTATGAGTTGCGTATTATGACCCCTCAGAACGGCGGCATCGGTACAGGGCTAACATACGCGGGGCAACTTGCTGAAATCTATCGTGGAAAGACGTTTGAGAGCATTGATTGCTATGACCCCCGCATTATTGCATCTGAGCAAGTTGAATATGCCAGGGGTGAGTTCTGGCTCACTCCCTTGCTGATTCCGTTCCGATATGATATTCATGTAAGTGTCTTATAAGAGGTTGATTATGAAAGTGAAATTTCTTCGTGATATTGGTTTTTGTAAAACAGGCAAGATCGTCGACCTGCCTGAAGAACAAGCGGCTAAGTTGCTCGAAGAGAAGTCCGTTGAGGTTTTCAACCCACCTAAACCCAAGAAACTCACCAAAACAACGAAGGGAGATGAGTAATGGCCATCGCATCAGCAAACAGAGAGTCACTGCTCTATAAAGTAGAAGTCACGGAAGGCACGAACCCCGCTGGTGCGGCAACGTATCTCAACTTCACCAATAACTCCCTGAACGTATCCAACGAGACAACAAACTCAAACATTGTTCGTTCTGACACCAACATTGCGGGTACAATTCGTACTGGTCTGACCGTAACCGGCGACATTGGTGTAGAATTGCAGTACGCGGAACTCGACCCATTCCTTGAGGCTGTACTGCGTGGCACTTATGCCACGTCCTACACAGACACGGCTACAACCATCAGCTTTGCCAACTCTGATAACTCGGTGAATGACTCAGGTGCAGGTTTTGGTGATGTGCAGGAAGGTCAGTGGTTGAAAATTTCTGGCACAACCAGTGGCACAAACGACGGCTGGTTCAAAGTTGCCACAAAGTCCAGCACATCAAAACTGATTCTGTCTCACGGCACAGTGACGGATGAAACAGCCGGTGAATCCATCACACTGAAAGGCCAGTACCTCGAAAACGCTACGACGGAAAAATCGTTCACGTTTGAACGTGTTTTGGCTGACATCACTCAGTATCAACTGTTCACAGGTATGAAGGTGAACACGTTGAACTTGAACTTCAATACGTCTGACTTGGCTGGAGGCTCTCTGAGCCTGATTGGTCGTAACGGTGTGTATGCAACGTCCAGTGGCTTCTCTGGCTCACACACTGCGGCTTCTACCTCACCGAGCATGAATACGGTGAATGACATCAAAGCCATCTATGTGAACGGCGCGCTATCCACAGCAGACTTTGCGTCTTTGGACTTCTCCATCACCACAAACGCGGAAGCCCTGCGTGCGATTGGCAGTCTGACAAACATCGCAGTGAACCAACGTTCCATCGGCGTGAGTGGCAACTTCACAGTGTTCAAAGAAGATAAGACCTTTGATGACTTCAAACGTAACTTCACGGCTATTGATCTCGCAATTGTAACGGAAGACAGCAACGGTGATGGATATGTGTGGGATTTCCCTCAAGTCTATATCACAGATGGAAGTAACAACAACCAAGGGGTCAACTCTGATCTTCAGGACGCGATGTCCTTTACTGCGGTTCTCGACCCAACACAGGTTGCAACGGCATCAGTGACCAAGTACACCTAGTCTTATTGACGAAATAACTTCTTTATAGTAGTCTCCTGTGGTAACATAAAACCACAGGAGATTATTTATGTCAGAAGTCAACTTCGGCGCAGGTCTGAAACGTAACCTTGAAGCTGAGTATGAAGGCGCATGGGTTGAATTGTCGGATGGAACTGAAATCAAAACCCGCGCTGCGACTTACAAACCTTTCGTTTTGAAAGCAGCTAAGATTGAAAAAGAGATTAAGGCTAAAGGCAAAAACGCTGTTGAGAATGAACCCCTGCGTAAAGAGTTGAACCGTAAACTGCATACGCTCATTGCCAAAGAATTGTGGGTAGACTGGGCAGTTAAAGACAAAGACGGCAAGAAAGTCCCGTACAGTTTTGAGAACTTAACAACCATCGCAGGTGTTGACCCCGCAGATGAATCATGGAACGCTTTGTTCAGTGAGGCGTTTGAACTAGCCCAAGACCTCGCCAACTTCGACGCTGACGCAAGGGTTGAAGACATAAAAAACTAACTGAATCCCTGCACTGGCATCTTCAGTGGGGGAATGTCCATCCTGAACACATGGAACTGATTGAAAAGCGACGGGCGAAAGGTTTGCCCGTCCCTGTTCCAGTGCGCCCAGAACTGCCGTCATGGCTTGTGGAGTTCTGGCAAGCCTTCTGGCTCATTAACCGGCCACGGCAGTATGCTGGGATGTCCGGCACACCCATGCCTTTGACATTAGAGGGTATCAAGACATATACTGAAATTTATGGTACAACAAACATAGACGAGTTTGTTGAGTTGATATTCTCTATGGACAACACCTACCTAGAGCATCAGCACAAGAGACTTGAGAAAGAGCAACAAACCCCTGAAAAGCGGGAAAGCAGGATAGTCAATGGCCGACATAACCGTTCAGATAGCCCTTGATACCAAAGGCGTTGTTCTTGGGGAGCAACAGTTCCGGCGGTCAACGGAAAACATCCGGCGCAGTGCCAAGCAAACAAAGCAATCTGTCGATAAAAATTCTGAAGCATTTTTTGCATTACAAAAAGCTGTCCGATTAGTCGACGGCCCACTTGGCGGTGTCGCTGCACGTTTTGAAACCTTGAACTCAGTGTCTAAGGGCGCAGAACGCTCAATGTTAGGTGTGGTTGCCGCTGTCGCTGCCGCAGGTGCAGCTATCACAACTCTGGTACGCGCTGGCGACCAGTTACAGCAATTACAGAACCGACTCAGACTGGTTACAAATGGCATTGATGAACTCAATCTGGCTCAGGCACAGCTCTTCAAAATATCACAGGATACGCGCACAAGTCTTCAGGCAAATGTGACTTTGTTCAGTCGTCTGGCGAGGAACGCCAGTCAATACAACATATCCCAGAAGCAAGTTCTGAGCGTCACTGAACTCGTGGCAAAAGCAACAGCAACACTTGGCGGCAACGCTCAGTCCACCGAAGCAGCGTTGTTTCAGCTATCGCAGGGTTTGGCGGCAAACAGATTGTCTGGGCAGGAACTCAACTCCATTCTGGAACAAGCCACCCCCATCGCTACAAATCTTGAGAAAGGTTTGAAGAAATTAGGGTTTGAGTTTGATAGCCTCAAAAAGTTCGCAGAAACCGGCGGCATCACATTTGAGCGATTCATAAAAGCATTAGAGGCAATGAAATCTGAGATTAACCAAGATTTCTCGACCGCAGTAGTGACGCTCGGCGGCGCGTTCCAGAAACTCGGCAACGCGATAACGGTATATGTGGGAGGTATTTCCCAAGCCACCGGTGCATCATCAAAACTGGCTGGGGTGGTTTCTGCCCTTGCTGACAATTTGGATGTGTTCTTGCAAATAGCCCTTACCGGCGGCGCAATACTGGCCTTGAGGTTTGTACCGGCGTTAATATCTGCGTTGAAATGGGTCGGCGCGCTCGGTGTTGGGCTGACACGCATAAATGGGGTTTTGTCCGTATATGCTTTCACCGCCAACACCTGTACGGCCTCCACGCTTAGGTTGAACGGCGCACTCCTAACCCTACTGCGAAACCCACTGTTCATAGGCTACGCCGCTGCGATTGGCGGCATTGTGTATGTTCTTGACCAATTCATCGACGGATTGAATACGGGGGTGGAATCCCAAGAGAAATTCAACAAGTCTCTGGACAAAGCGGTAGCCCAGTATAATCGGCTAAAATCAAGCGTTGAGGGGGTAACTGCCGCGCAAGAAGAGGCACTGCTCAAGGACTTTGAGCGCATCGCGGGGATAGAAGCTGTTGGTAAGGCCATCGTTGAACTTGAAAAAGCCGAGCAAAATCTTGCCAGAATCCGAGAAGGGCTTGTGCCGGAACTCGCAGTTTCTTCAGATTTATTGCGCCCAGGGTCTCCCAATGATGTTGCTCGCGCCCAAAACATCGCAGAAGCCCATGCTTTGGACAGGGTTTCTGGTGCGTATGAAAATTTGCAGAAAGTCCAAGACGAATACACGCGGAATTTTGAAGCAATAAAGAACTCTCTCGGCCTCAACCCAATCACAGGGAAGAAACCGGGGGAAACAGGTGGCGGTGGCGTTGCCGGTGATGTAGATGATTTGGCCAAATCGCTTCGGGATTTGGTCAGCCGTACACGCACCCCACTGGAAGAGTATCAAATTCGACTGGAAGAGTTAGAAGCCCTGCGTCAACGCGCGCTTTCCGCCGGTAAACTAACCACCGAGGTTGATGAAGCGTTTGCTCGTGCAAGTCAGGATGCGTTGGATAAATACATCAAAGACCAAGAGAAGGGTGCAGATGAGGTTGCCCGTATCTTTGAACGTGCTGCGGATAACATCAACGACGCATTTACAGATACATTCAAAGACATTTTCCGTGATGGTGTCAGTGGGTTCAAAGGTTTTGTTGACCGCATCAAGGATTTGTTCATTGATTTACTTGCCCAGATGGCGACCTTGGCAATCGCAAAACCTGTCATTGTACCTATTGTGCAAGGTGTTGGCGGCTTCCTCGGCGTTGGGCAAAGCGGCATAGATAAAATTACTGGTCAGCTCGGCGGCAGTTCTGGTGGCAGTAGTTCTTTTTCTTCTCTTCTCCGACCAACGGCGGGAGCCGCAAGTCTGGTTGGGAAAGGACTTCTGAGTTTAGGTTCTGGAGGCGTTCCTTTAGGGGGTTTTGCAACAGCTTCTAATATTCAAGGCGCGTTTACCCCTGGTAGCGCCCTTGGCGGGTTCGCGGGTAACTTAGGCGCGAACGCGCTGTTTGGCTCAGACAGAGGCATCGGTGCATCTATTGGAGGTACTGCGGGAGGCATAGGTGGGGCGGTTATTGGTAACATCTTGCTCCCTGGAATCGGTGGGCCAATCGGCGCTGCCCTCGGTTCGTTTGCTGGAAACGCTCTCGGCGGTCTTTTCGGTGGCGGCGCACCGTCTCAAATAAGTCAGCTTTATGCTGAAACAGGTTCAAACGGCCTGACAGAAACGCGCACTGCGGGGAAAACCATCGGCACTGAGTTCGCAGACGGTCTGGCGCAAGGACTTGGTACCATCACGCAATCACTCAACGCTGTTCAGGGACTTGGAATAAGCGGCCTGTCTATCTTTGGCGGTCGCAACAATGACAGAGGTTTCTTTGACATTGGTCGCGTTGGTTCACCAGACATTCTCAGTAGTATTGAGTTTGACCCAACGGATGAAAAGCAGGTTAACGAAGGACTTGCTCGCCTCACATTAGAGTTGGCGAAACTTGGCAATGTCACTGGTAAAAATCTGACAACGGCACTTGAGAATATCAACACGGAAGGCCGCACGTTTGAGGAAGTTTTAGGTGATTTACAATTCGCATCTCTCATAGACAATCTCACTTTCGTCAACCCTGTCATTTCCAGCATGGGTGCAGCTATCTCCGAACTCAACGCACAGGCCAATGAGTATATTGAGAAAGCTAAAGGCCTGCGTCTGGAGGAAGAGAAAATTGCTCAGGCGCGGGATTTACAGTTTAACCGCCTGCGTGGTGGCTTTAACCAAAACATCTCCAACCGCATCCTATCCATCAGCAACCCAACTGCGTTCCAACTGCAAGGTTTGCAGAGTGAGATTGCCCCTATACTGCGTGAAGCCATCGACATTGGTGGCAACCTCGCCTTGGTGGAAGAGTTCTATGGTCTGCGCCGTAAAGAAATCCTTGAAGACATCCTCGGCGAGCAGGAAACAGCCATTGAAGGACTGCGTGACCGCCTGAAAGACTATCTGCTCGACATACAGGCCATCCGTGACTCACTGCTGCTTAACCCCCAGCTAGGTGGTCTGAACCGCCTTGGCCGCGCTAATGAGGCACAAAACATCTTTGACAGGTTATCAAACCGTATTGCTTCCGGTGACATCTCTGCACTGGATGATTTGCAGTCCACAACACAGGATTACCTCAACGCATCTCTGGATTACTTCGGGCCTACGGAGCAATACCTGTCCCGCCTTGAAGATGTATTCCAACTTCTCAATAAAGCGGATGACCTCGCCCGTAGTAGTGTGTCTGTGGAAGAGCAAATGCTTCGTGAGCAGTTCACCACCAATGATTTGCTGCAACAGTTGATTGACGCTACCGGTGCGTCCTTCTCAAGCACTGGTCTCGGCACTCCTGTCTCCCTCGCACAAATCCTGCGCCCTGGCGAGAATGACAGTGTGCTTGACCAACTAAGTAAAGTGTCTGGTTTGTCGCTCCGCACTGACCGTAGTCTCAAAGTGCAGTCTTCTCTTGGTGCGTTCAACTTCTCTACCGCGCAGGGTACGTTTGCGGATTTCGTAAAGCAGAATCCCGAAGCAGGACTTAATTATCTGGCCAACCTCCAAAACGTATTAGGCGACCAAGCAGATGTGGCTTCCATCCTTGCTGACCAACGCGCCCTGTTTGGGTTTGCTTCAGGTACAGGTAACTCACGTTACGGCGGCGGTTTGGCCATGGTGGGCGAGCGCGGCCCTGAATTAGTCAACTTCGGCTCACCTGCCCAGATTGTTACTTCTGGCAACACAGAGTTCCTATACGGCGCAGAACAGATGGCGAAAGAATTTGCGGCGTACCGTCAGCAATCCGCTAAAGAAACAGAGTATCTGGGTTCACAGTTAGAGCGTCTGGGGCAGCGTGTTGATGAACTTGGCCGCTCAATGAGCAATGTTGCCTTGCGGAGTACCCCTGTCTAATGGCCTTAATCCGTAAATTTTTGGTTGAGTTTGACACTTACGATGACACAACAGCGGGTGTTGTCCGTGAGTATTTCGCTACAGGTGAGGGATATGTTACGCGCAGTACGCATACCCCCGCCAATCAGGTGTACCTGCCGTTGGTGTTGGACGCTGGGTCGATTGAAGAATATCTGTTTGATGACCGTAAAACCACAGGTATGACTGTGCCAAGTGCCGGAAGCATCTTGCTCAATAACGCTTCCCGTAGGCTAGACTATCTTCTGGATAGAGGGTTAGACGGACGCGAGATGCTGATTAAAGAACTCACCTCTGACTCACAAGACCCCGCCGACAGTCCTGTGCGTTTCCGCGCCATTATCCAGTCGATTGATTTCTCAAACAGGCAGATTCGGATTAACATCCGCAGTCCCTTCTTTACGGTGCTGACAGAATCCTATCAAACCCATAAATATGCGGGGACAAATGACGGAAGTACAATTTATCTCGAAGGCACAGGCGATGATATTGGAGATTCGCCAAAACCGAGACTTTTGGGTAAAGGGTCAACGGGTAATATGCCTGCAATCCTTGTTGACAGGGCGAATGAGATATACCAACTATCTTCTGACCCCGTGGCCGAAGTGCCAACAATGTACGTGGGTCGAGCCTCGATTACCGCCGGAACCGCACATACTACGCTATCGTCGTTCGTCACAGCCGCTACGGGCGGTTCGGTTACGGCGGGGACGTTTGATTACTACTTAGGCAGCTACGCCTTCGATGAGGGTGACAACGAGCGTGGGTGCTATGTTGCCTTTGGTACAACTCCAGACAAGACAGTGACGTTTGACGCTATTGAAGGTTGGAAAAACCTGTTTCTCTATAGTGAAGACTTCACAAACGCAGCGTGGACGTTGAACCATGTTTCTGTTGCTTCTGCGGGTGCGGGTACTGCGCCCGATGATATTCAGGCCGCCCACACTATCACAAAGACGGCCACAGGTGGGGCAAACATTCGTCAGGACGTCACGACTGTTTCTGGCAGGTATTACACAGTTTCGGTGTTCCTGAAGGCGGGTACGTTGGAGACAATGGCAATTCGTGCCACCGGTTCCGGCGTGAGGGCAGAAGTCGAGTTTGATACCGCAGATGGCACAACCACAACAGTAACAAACAATGTCACGTCTTCCGGCCTCCTGAATCCAACAATGACCGCAATGGGCGGTGGTTGGTATCGTTGCTCTATGACGTTCGATGCAAACAACACCTCCACTCAACTGCGCTTCTACCCGCAAGATGGTACTGCAACTGCTGCGGGGTCTATTGTCCTTTACGGTGCGATGCTGGAGGACGGTGTATATGAAGTCGGCCCGTATAACCCAACGACTTCTGCCGCTGCATACAATCACTCTGTTGCCTGTAATGTGTGGAAAATAATGAAGAGTGTGGGATATACATTATGTCCTCTCTGCATCATCACAGCCAACGCAGAGGACAACTCACCCACGTTCCATTTTCAGGATAACACAGAGGCTCAGGTTGGGCGAGTGTTGCCCCCCATACTTGAATCGGCAAAAATGTATCTGTGGAATACGATTGGCGGTGCGTATCGCGTAGGGCGCTTCAAAGTACCAACATCCGGTGAAGTGTCCCGTAATTTTGACAGTCGCGTACTGATTGATGGAAGTTCTGACGCAAAGATTAAAATTCTGTCACCCTCTGATGTGGGCAACGGCATCCCTATCTACCGTGCCAATGTTCACTACCAGAAAAACTACACCCTGATGCGCGAGGCTGATGTTTATGGTGTCGCAGGGGACGCGCCCAACCTTGGCGACATACCTTTTGTCAGTGAAGAGTGGCGTACTGAATCCGCAACAGATGCAGGTACGCAGACAAAACACCTCAACTCACTTGAGCGCACACTGGAAACGGCACTGGCTGACTCCGCAGATGCCGCGAGTCGGGCTTCATATGAACTCACCCTCTATGATGTCATACGCCTGACGGTTGAGATTGAAGTACCTGTTTTGTACGGATTTGCGCTGTCCCTCGGAGATGTGATACAAGTAGAAGACCGCATTTATCGGATTATTGGCCGGAGATTGCGGTTTGCATCGGAGTCAAGTGGCGCGGGTGCATCGTTGGTAACACTACAAGCGTGGGGAGGCGTAGCCGTCTAATGGGTTCAATGTTACTCTGTGCGCCAAACTATATTGACCTGACAACGGTAACACCGCGTTTTGGCGGCGGTTCGTGGGTGGCTACTTTGTCACCGGAGAACCTTAACGCTGAGTTCTTCACAGAAACAACACGCTCAACCAACGCTGATGCAGCCAGCACTGTGTTGGACATTGACATCGGCGCAACACGACCTGTCGGCTTTATTGGCATCCCAGACAGCAACATCTCCACCACAGGACAGATTCAGTTCCAAGGCTCGTCCACGCGAGCATGGGCAGGTGTGACTGTTGATGGGGCGCAAACTGCCGGAGACACGACACTCGATGTTACCGCGGCCAGTAGCGTCACCATAACTGCCGGGGACATTTTCACCATTGCGGGAGATGACACGACCTATCAGGTTACATCCGGCGGCACAGGTACGTCCATCACCTTAACCATTAAACGTGTCTCCAGCGCAACAGCGGGGTTGGCGGCGAACGCAGCTAACGCGGCGGCGATTACCTGCCACACTGGGGACTACAGTGGCTCAAATGAACTCTTTGACAGCGGAACAATAGACTACTACCCCCTTGTGTACCCTTTAGACGGAGGTGGGCTTTCCTGGGGGTCAATCGGTATCTGGACGGGTAAGTACAGTGACGAAGATTTCACGCGGTTCAATTTCCCGAAACAGCATTTATACATCCTTGACACGACACAGAGTTGTCAGTTTATTCGTATCACCGTCACAGACACAGCAAACACGGATGGGTATGTTGAGTTGATGGGGCTTTATGTCACCCCCACCTTTGAACCTCGGTATAACATGAGCTATGGGGTGACTTTTGGGCGCAGATCGAACACAACATCTGAATCCGCTCGTGGGGGCGCAGACGTGTTTGAAAAACGTAAAGGCCAGCGTTTTGTAGATTTCAATCTGGACTTCCTGAATGATGAGGAAGCCTTCAGCACCTTGTTTGATATTGACGCGGAGGTGGACATTGATGGAAATCTTTATTTCGTCTATGATAAAGACGATGTGGAATATCTGGTGCGCCGGTCATTCCCCGCAAGGTTTAGTGGTTTGAGTTCTTTGAGCGCAAACTTTTTTAACAACAACACCAAAGCCTTTTCACTGGTGGAGAGAATAGCATGACTGTCATTACCCCGAACGGCACTACTTACGATACTGATGACTTGATAGGTGCGGGTTCCGACCCATCACAAAGATACAGCACTATCGTCACTTCTGGCACCGGGAAATCGTTGCCCCGGTATGTAGCCATCCTGGATGACTATTTGGCGGATTTTGTCAATGGCCTCACCACAACATCAACAACATCAATTGCGATTGGTACAGGCAGTAAAGTATTCACAATGGCATCAGAAGTGCCATATCTAGCAGGTTCGTTTGTGACCATTGCTGACCAAGCTGCGCCAACAACGAATTATATGTATGGGCAGGTTACAGCACGTTCTGGCACAACACTAACTGTCAACGTAACTGAAACTGCGGGATCTGGCACAATTGCGGCGTGGAACATTCAACTGGCCGGGGCAAAAGGTGCAACAGGAGCAACCGGGTCTGTTGGCACCCTTGCGGATGGAGCAAGCTCCACTCCGTCTTTGGCGTTTACCAACTATCCCACCACAGGTCTCTACTATGATGCGGGACTGGTTTATAGCCTCAATGGTACGGGGCGAATTAGATACGCAGTTAGCGGCGCTGAGTTTAACCTTGGCGGGTTTGACTACGATCTGAAATGGAATAGTGTGGATACAGATAACGCTTTTGTGTGCGACGCAGGGGCAAACACCATTACGATGGCTGTCCCTCTGGCGATCAGTAGTATCACAGCAGTAACAGAGTATCATGATCTGTTCATTGAGACTCCTGCCGACCAAGATTATGTGTGGTATTACAACGCACAATATGCACACACGTTGACAGACTTTATTGGTGAGGTGAGCGCAGGGACGTGTAGTGTTTCTCTCAAAATTAACGGTGTTGAGACTGCGAGTCTGAGTGTTTCTACCACCAGTAGCAACGACAACACTTTCAGCGACGCTACAGTGGCCGCTGGGGATGACGTGACAATCACTGTTAGCAGTACGTCTTCAGCGGCAAACCTGTTCTTGCAACTCAAGCATACGAAGGACATCGTGTAATGCCTTACTCGCGTACTTATTCTGCATCTAGTGCTTCCGGTGGGCGTAAATTCACCGCCACACCCATGGTTCAGATTGTCAATAGCGCCACCTATTCTCAGGCAATGCTCTGCCCTCTACCAAACGGATATGTTTTTGGGGTGGGGGGTCACGGGGGAACTGCGATTGGTTCTCTTTACCTGGCAAAAGACATATCCACAGATTACACGCTGGATTACTCTGCCGATTTTACCAATGCGGCCAACCTATTGACGGGGTACACCGCAGTTGGTTTGTCAGACATTGTTGCCCTCACCACCTCAACCGCTGCGTTTTTATTTTATGACAATGCAGCGACAGATAAACTGTACGTTGGATATGTGACCGGTATTGGGGCGACACTAGCGTGTACGGCGATCGAAGTTGCCAGTGGATCAAACGTTCTCCCCTCAGCTCGTAAGGCTCGAATTGAAAAAATCACAGACACCAGTGTTCTCATCAGTTATAAAAACGCCGCAGAGACCAGCATCTTTATTAACACTGTAACCGCCCTCGGCACTTCGAACACGGTGAACACCGCGCAAACAGTTAGTTCCTCCCTTCAAAATACCGATATGTGCGCCGACATAGTGGTTCTCAGCTCAACTCTCGCGGCGGTATCCTTCAACGACAGTAGTAATAATGTCCGAATTTGCCCTGTAACCGGTTTAACCGGCACTGTGACCGTCGGCACTGAACACACTGTAGATACCTCTGCGTCCACAGATACGGGTAAGTGGCCAGCTCTGGTGAAGCTGAGTTCTACATCTGCGGGTGTCCTCTACTCCACCGCCGCGAACAGGTATCGCCCAGTGACTGGACTGGATGGCACTCCGTCAAACGGCTCGATAGTAGCCTTAAATGGTATCCCCTGCGCTTTTGCTTTTGCCGGGTTACTGAGTTCCGGCCACGCTTGCGGAAACACCAATACTGGGAACCCCTTGACCTGTGGGGTCTTTGATCTAACTTCGTCCCCCACGGCTCTGTCAAATGATTTAGAGAGTGCGGGGGACTTTACAAGTTATAATAACTGCCAAGTTAAAATACGGGCATACGAAGGTATCTGCCCAATGGCAAGGTATAGTGCCGATCAAGTGGTTATTTCACTGCTATCCTGATCTGCGGATTCACCCTCCCCCTCAGCGCAGCGGGCTTCATAGGCGTGTTCTTGTTTCACCGCTTCTTCAATTTTGTCGCGGTAGAAGTCAACCATTGTTGCTAATTCTGCGTCATCCTCAAAACTGTTTTTCAGAATCTTACGTGCTAAGACACGCATAGCTTTAGCATCAAAACCGTTGCCTTTCGCTTCTGCATACACGTCACGAATATCCGCAGAAATATCAGCTTTCTGCTCTTCAAGGCGCACAATCTTTTCCATATAGGCACGCAACTGTGCAATCGCGTTACCACCAATCATTACTACTTCCTCAGTCATGTCTATCTCCTTTTGCTTGAGGGTTGGTTTGGGCTTCGGCCAACAATGCAGCATACCCTGCAATGTCCACCGCGTTGTCCATTTTTGTTGACCCGTTGTTGATTCGAGCAATTTTCATGTCAATCATGCACAGTGCCACCTGCGCGGCTGTGACATCGGTTTTGAGTGTCAGCGACCAGCGTTCAGCCACCTGATTGAACAAGGGCATCGCTGAACCGTATTCTTTGCCCCGTTCGCGGATTGTTCGTAAGGCAACATCTAACAGTGCTTCGGCTTCTGATTCCATCTTCATAATCTCCATATGACTTAGAATTTCCATCCCATTCCCGAATACGCGATAAAGATTGCATCGGCCAACGCCTGACCTTTTGCTTTCTTATGTATATCTGGCACATTTGGGAAGCGCAAAGCGGCTTTAACTCGTGGTGCGTCTTTATCTGCACCAGTGAAGCCATACTCTTTCTTCCATGTTGCAGGTGTGATGTGTGTGAATGGGAAGCCATAAGTGACAGCCAAAGCCTCAATGCACCCTGTGGCGTAGCCAAAATTGAACATGGATGTCACTCCCTGCCCAGGCATAGCGCCAACCTTCTCAACGAAGCAGCGTTTGATGTCATAGCCTTGCAAGGCAGCAAAATGAAAATTGGCACTCATCATGTCAAACCGCTTTGTCTTGCCACTCTGCATGGTCTTGAAATAAAAGTGCTGCAAGTGTTCGCCTTCATCAGACAGCACAACAGCACAACCAGACGAGCCGGGGTCAATTCCAAGGACGGGCATACTAATACACCAACCAGTAAAGAAAATCGAACGTCAGTAAAGCAATGAGCGCCAACAAAGGCAGCATCACAAACACCCAGAAAGATATGTCTGCCACACAGGATTTTTTAGACGGGTTCAGCAGTGGTCGAGACTGCGGGGGCGACACAGGTGCTTTTTGCACGGGTTTCACTTTTGACCAATCAAAGCTATTATCTAAAGGCATTATCTACACCCCCAACTGTCATCAAAGTTAAATGGTTCATCCTGAAGACGCGCTTCGTGTTCTGCGGCCATAACAATGTCTTTGTGCAAAGGGTGTTCTTTGACATTCTCTGCCCACCAACTGATATAAGACGGGTCTTCATCGAGGACATCGCCAATTTTGTCACCCTTGTATTTACCAAAAGGAAACACTGCGTCTTCTGTCAGACCTTTGTTCTTTCTGAAATGTTGCAATAAAGATTCACTCATCGCCTACTGTTCTCCATTTGATTTAACGTGTCCAGTAACTCACCTATTTCTTCGCGGCAGCGTTCTGGTAAATCCTTATTGGCCGCATCCGCCAACCAAAGCACCCGCTCCCGAAAATGGGCAAGGATAGCGCCTTGCGCTGCAATGAAATCGCTCTGCCATTTTATGTGCCGCTCAATGAATTTGAGAGTCTTTTCTCTCAGGTAAAACTTAGGGTTTGTGCTTTTGTTGTTCGTGAGGGACACCCAGCCTTGAGAAGGTTGACTTCCGTCGTAATATCCATAATACGGTACGCCATCTTCACTATCTTTCAGCCACAGAGGGTTTTGTTCGTCCGTTACTATCGCCAGCCAAGATTCGCTGTCTTTGTCAAATGCCTCCCAGCCGCCGGTCTCTATTAGTCTATCTGCCCTTTTCATATTCAACTCCTTGTTCGCGTTGCCTTTTCATTATAACGAAACAATTTCATCTATGCAAGCACTATTTTCGGTATCGTTTACCAACCCAACCTTCCGCTTCTAGTGGCAATCCTTCAGCCCACGTGGGTACTTGAGAAATCAATGCTTCAAACTCGCGCACGTCACCTTCGCCTTTCTTGCACTCAGCCACAACTTCGTCATGGACGTGAAGAACCGGAAGGTATTTTTTGCTGGTTTCAACGGCAATTAAGGCTTCCGCGAGTAAGTCACGGGCGACTGCCTGGGTAAGATTCTCGACCAATTTCCCCGAGTATGTCGTTTGCTCAACCCACTGACCCGTCATGCTATCTGTACCCCAGAAATGAAGTGTCATTTTCTCTTCACCCCACGATGTATCCTTCAGACGCACTGATGGCCTGTAATAGCGAATCGGGCGACCGGAGGGCAGTACGCACTCAAGGAATTTACCTTTGACGCGGTAAGTAACATAACCAACCGTCTGCGGCACACCTGTTTCAACGGCTTTAATTGCAGCTTCTTCGCACGCATACCAAAATGCTTTCACGCGGAAATACTTGCTGCGGAATACGTCCACAACCTTCTTAGCCAGTTCTTCGGTCACATCCATGCCGTACCCGGCACAAGTCTCAAGGAACTTCGCCCAACCCATGCCGTAGCCAAGGCCGAGAATGGCCTGTTTGCCGAGCTGACGTTCGTCTTTAGTGACATCCTCAGCTTTCTTGCTGTAAATGGTCGCCGCCATGTCTTTGTAGATGTCCTGCCCTGAACGGAAGATGGTCAGTGCGTTTTCGTCACCCACCAGCCACATCAAGGCTCTGGCTTCAATGGCAGCGTAGTCAGCCACAAATAAATCATGGTCTGGAGCGGCAATAAACATCCCCCTGATGGCTGAACTGAGAATTGTGGACACCTGCCCCATTTCAAGAATGGCATCAATGTCTTCAGCTTTAATTGCGGCAACTGCGTCTTCCATCGCTTCTTCTGAAGCCAGTACGCCGCGAGGTAGGTTTTGTGTCTGCACGAGTTTGCCAGCCCATCTTCCGGTTGCAGCCCCGTGATACAGATGCAAATCGTGCACCCGCCCAGGTCTGTCTGCGGCACGCAATGCTGCGGCGTATTTGCCAACAGAAGTCTTACTTCCTTCACGCCGCAACTGTGCCACGCGCCGGACGGTTTCTGGCAATGCTTCGTTTGCAATGATGGTTTCCAACGCATCTTTGTCCACAGAGTTGACGGTCAGGCCTTGCCCCGAAAACCACGTCAGTAATCTTGCCACCTGAGACACTGCGGTTACTTCACCGCCGGTTAGCTCTGCAATCTCTGTGTTGTAGCGTTTAATCATAGCCTTGTGAATCCGCATAGCGGCCTCAGCAAGCTCAACATCCACCTGAACACCCCTGTCATTGATACATTGGTCAACTGCCCACACAAGGCGCTCTCTGGGTGACAGAGGGTTTACTTCCTGCAAAGATGCGTGTTCTGCTTCAACGTCATCGGCGCAGTATTGATACACCTTCTCAAAATCTTCCTGCTTATGGTGCCACAGCGACTTATCATTCTTCGTGGGCTTGCGCGGCTTGGACATCTTTAACATTGTCCTGTTGCCACTCATGTCCTTCTGGGCGGCGGTTTTAAGCGCCTGACAGAGTTTTTCTAATTTACGGGGCAGTGCGTGAGCGGAGGCGACTGCGGCACTACACATCCAGCGCGAGCGTGGAATGTCTGGTAGTGTCAGAGGGGTGAATCTGTCTTCTATGAAATAGATTAAACCTTTGGTCAGCTTTTCCCGCCAGATGCACCGCTCAAAGAAAGCATTGTGTGCGTAAAAGATAGCGTTCTTATTCTCCGCAGCGTCGCGCAAATCTTGTGGGAAAGGTTCGCCCAGCAATGGATGCCAACCTTTTATGGGGTTGTCATCAATCGTGTAATATAAGCAGATGATTTCGGTGCTTTTATCTTCTGCATATCGCCAGCCGCCGCACTTCTTAATATCCACATGGGAACGTGTCTCAAAGTCGATGTCAACTTGCATCCGTCAGCTCCGGCTAAATGTAAATGAAGGGGTGTCCCTGCGGCTTTTGACACCGCAGGGACGACTGAGGGGAGGTTCTAAGGAATGTGCAACCGAACCAAAAGGAGTGCCTCGACCCCCAGCCATTTCGTGTCTTCTCTAATCAATCAGAGAAGAAAGGTCGTCTTCAGTCAAAGTGTCTGCCTCATCGGCTGACGCAGCGACAGCTTTCTTTGCCTTGAAGAATTTGTTTGCCAGTTCCGCACCAGTCTGGACTTTACCCATCTTAATTGGTTCACCATCTTCTGTCTTCTGGAAACCAACAAGTTGAAACACCACCAAGGCTTGTTTATCACCTTTTGCTTCCATGGTGTAGTATCGCACAAGGAAATCACCATAATCACCGGCCTTGATGGATTTGCCAAGTGTGGTCACGGTCAGGTCTTTGCCGTCAATATCACGAACAACCATCTTATTCTCAATACCGAGATTTTTATTAACCTTGTGCTCCTTCACCTTCATGCTCATGTGCGTTTGCAAAGTATCGAGCAAGTCCCCTTCGGTGATGAAGTTTTCTTCGTCGTACTCGCCATTCTGTTTTGCTTTCTTACGGATTGCTTCAAGGATAGCCTTGCCAGAACGCACTGGGATGCGTGCCTTTTGTGCGTCTGTCAAATCATCGTTGGTTTCTGCATTGATTAATGGGAAGAACAGAGACTTCCACACCGCCAGAACTTCACCCGCCGCACCTTTGTAGCGTTCGTTGTTCTGGTCAAAGAGAATGGTGGCCTCGTACTTCTCGTTACCATAATCATCTTTCTTCGCATTGAACATACGCACCGGGTTTGAACCGAGTCGCCCAGGGATAATCAGAATCTTATCTTCAGGTTGGTGGATAATATATTTGTAGTTTGACATGATAGTTTCCTTTGTTTGTCGTTTTGTTATTTGTTTTTCGTTATTTCGATATAAAATTGCCATAGATTTACTGTGTCATTTACTTGTCTGAGCCTCCTATTCATCCTGTTGTCTAACTAACTTACGCATATCGCGGATTTCACCTCGCAACATCGCAATCTCTGATTTCAACTCAGCAATCTGAGCGCCACAATCTCCGCGTATAACCCAAGGAAACTGTGTCATCTCCCCTGCTTTCTTTGTTTCTGTAAACATCTCCTGCTGTACCATCTACCCCTCCTTACGTTTGAAATACTCATTCGCCAACTGCTGCGTGGATTTACCCGTTTTCGCAGTACGTTTGTCTGTAATGGGTGCGAGTGTTAAGTCGCCCTTCGGCTTTTCCCAAAGTCCAGCCAACGCCTTTTCAACTTCTTTCTTGTCTCCGAGACGCTTCTGCAAAACTTTTTCAGCTTGCGGCATCGTAAGGACTTTTTTGGTATAGACATCTTCCTCTGGCAAGATTGTTTTGAGCGTTTCCACAGCTTTGTCTTCATCTTTCCACCCCCTGCGCGTTTGTTTCTCAACGAGTTTATAACCTTCAACTTCCTGACCCTCTCGCGCCTTTGCTAAAGCATATTTGAAAATATCCGCAACCCAAGTGTTAAACAGTCCTGACATATCCAAGGCGGCTTTGAGTTCTTCAGATGTCAGGTCTTGCGGTGCGGGTAAAACAATCTGCCCATCATCTTTGACCTCGGCTTTACTCACTTCCATGAGTTCCTGTTTTACCTTCGGACATACGGGCTTTGCGTTACAAAAGCGGCAATGTGACCCTGTGACCAAAGGTGGGTTTTCTTGCTCTGTGGCTTCAACAGCTTCTCGCAATTTATCTGCGAACTCATACAAATCTTTGTAACCCACTTCCCATGTACGATGCACCCCCTCTGGGTGGTCGCAACGCGGCTGGACAATGTGGACAACTACTTTTGTAAACAATCTCCCCACTATCTCTGCCGCGCCTAATGCGTAGTAAAGAAGCTGACTGTTATTCTCAGCCTCAACCGCCACCCCCTGACCGTATTTCAGGTCAAAGACATGGATTGTGCCATAAGGCTCTATAACACAGGCATCATTCGTGCCGTATAAATCCTTGTGCAGCCATTCAAGGTGAAAAGGCTCTTCCACCCGCAACAATGCCCCTTCGCCCGATTCTGCCATTTGCTCAGTAACAATATCGCAGTAAAGCTGCACATGGCCGGCCATCTCATCATCAACGACATAGTCTTTATAAATGGCCTGGCCGATAAACTCCGCCGCTTCGCGCTCTTCAAGCAAGCACTTCTCTGCCAGTTCGTGCGCCGCCGTTCCTTCCTCTGCGTACACCGAAGACTCATTCGGCATACCCGCAGATAAACGGACTGACCCCGGACACGCCATCCACCGATAGGCAGATGACGCACCAACACGACTGTGACCTACAGGGGGCATCTAATCTACCAACCCTGCATTGGCGCGATACTCTGCAATAAAGTCATACGTTGCGCGGATGTTTTCTTCCGCAGTGAGGTCTGCAAGGAACACGCCGCCGAACTTGTCGTGGATAGCTTGCATAAACTCACCACTGTTCACCTGAAGCTGCGTAGCATGGATAAGTTCCTTAATGTATTTTGGGGACAATTCTATTTTTGTCTCACTTGTCTTATTTGCAGGTTGAGAGACTTCAATTTCTTTTGTCTCTTTCTCACCCACTGTCACCACTTCGGCCTTCTTTGCTTCAATCGGGTCACTGAGCATATCCAGAATGTCGTCTGTCACATCTTCAATCGTGTCGCCTTTTTTGGACGGGGCTTCTACAGCCTCTATTTTAGGCTCAGGTTTTTGGACGGGTTCCTTAATAGTTTCTTTAGGCGCTGCTTCTGGCTCTGCCTTAGCTTTCTTTGTGGCACGCTTTTTTGCAACG
>Ga0208767_1000133_pt1 | contig 51888 bp, 63 predicted proteins | sample VirMetDEL_Mar_21_FD_184514 | JGI IMG/M metagenome (GOLD analysis project Ga0208767, IMG submission 184514) | Aqueous microbial communities from the Delaware River and Bay under freshwater to marine salinity gradient to study organic matter... | ecosystem: Environmental > Aquatic > Marine >...
ATAAAAAACTATCAGCAACAGGAAAGAAAAATGCTGAGAAAATATATGCAAATCATTTTTCAGGTTATGCAGAAAAAACTAATAGCGAAACAAGAACCCAATTATTAGATTTAATAAAAAGAAATGACTATCCTAAAGCACAAGAATATTTAGTAGATAATCAACAACAATTCACTGAAAAAGAATTTGTTAAATTTAGAAATGTTATTCTTATAAATGATGCAACCAAAAGAGATGGTTTATTAGAACATAGATTATTTAAAGCGTATGAAAGTGATTTATCTAATAGAATACAAACCACTTCAAAAACTATAGGTGTATCAACAACATTAAACCAAGGTTTAGTAACCCAGTTTGAAGAAGATGCTAAACAATGGTTAGCTGATAATCCTAAAGGTAGTGATAAATTTAAAACTTTTGAAGCTCGACAAACAGCTTTTATGAAATACGTTTCGGATAGACGAGAAGATTATCTAAAATATATTCAAAAAAATAGTTTCAGTACAAAAGTACCTACTAAAGCAGAGTTAGAACAAAAAGCTAGTGAAGGTGGTACAACTGAAACTTCAGATAAAAACAATGTGTTAACACCAGTTACAGTTGTGCTTGCTGTTGGATTTATAGAACCAGTAAGTGTAAAAGAATCTCCATCGGTTAGTTTTATGTACAAACCAAATTCTCCAGTAGCTGTGCTAAAATTTGTAAAATTATCAAGTATTAAAGTAACACCATTAGGTATTTCTAAATTTCTTACAAGATAATACCTACCTGTTAATTTTTTTTCAATGTATAAATCTGCTTTACAGTTACTAACTTTTTGTATGTTAGCTAAAGATATTCTGTTTACTGTAACATTGTCTCCAGGAGCTACTAATTCTTGGGCTAATTCACCAGATATATTATGGTATAAAGTAGCCATTTATTCTACCCTTTAGCAGCTTCAATACCATCAGCAAATACCATATACTCTAAGTATTGTGTTTCAGTTGATGTAGAAGAAGCTACAGTAATATTTGTGCTACCATTGTAAGGCATAAGCATCCAGTCCCCTCCGTATAACTTACCTATAGTTTCAGCTGTAGCTGCCGCAGCCGCTGAAGCATGATAAGCTACATAAAAGAAATTAGCTCTATTAGTACTAGCATTTCTTATGTATACTTTGTGTGCTGTATCGTCAGTAAGCTCATCTGCCTCTACTATTACAGCCGCTGTTGTAGCTGTAAACTTTTTTGTACGTAGACCAGTTGTTTCTTCTAAACCAACAGATGGATTAGCACTTTTAGTCATTGTCATTTCGCTACTAATAGTAACAGGATAACTTGCTATATCGCTGTTAATAGTAACACTTGCATTTATTGTTGCCATGTTTATTTATTTATTTATTGTTTAATTACTATGATGCAGCTGTTGGTAGTATAACGTCGCTGTTGAATAAGCAGTACTCAATAATGTTAGTTCCACCTTGTGGTTCTACTTCAATTTCTGCAGCATCATCGTTTGCACTCCAAGGTATAAACATCCAGTCTCCTGCATATAATCTACCTATCATTGTTTCGTTAATACCAAAATCAATATAGTAAGTAGTATCTTCTGTAGTTAAATTAGCTACATAAAGATAACTAGCTATATCATGAGCGTCGCCTGCCATTTCTGTTGCTAACGGTCCTAATCTATATTCAGTACCTGTAACTAGTTTTACAACACCTGATTCTTTTTGATCTAAATCAGTAGTTACGCCAGCTTTTGTTAAGTTTGTATTAGCACTTATACTTAAAGCACTACCATCCATTAAATCTGGGCTAGTAATATTAATTGTTGCTGTTGTTGCCATGTTTTGTTTTATTTATTGTTAATTATTTTGTTTTACGCTTCAAATATAGCATATTCTAATGTAGGAGTGCCTGAATCAGCAGCAACAACAATGTTTTGTGATGCGTGCCATGGGAAAAAAGCAAACTCTCCAGGTCTAATATTAAAACTTGCAGTTGAGCCAAAATCAACGTCCATAGCTATAGTATCATCCATGTTTTTAAGATATACATAACTTCTAGAGTATGATGATGATGCAAGTAAAGTAAGATCACCTGTTGATGTTACTATTCTACTAGGTGAAATTACTTTTCCAGTAATATTTAAACTATCAGTAACTGAAAAAGCTAATTGATCAGTTGTAGCGTCAGTGCTTGTTAATGTTAAAGTTGGTGTTAATGTTGCCATATTTATTTATTTATTAATTTTCTTTCAACTGTTCCATCACTATAGATGTAAAGCAGTAATTCATTTTTATTTTCTTTTGCTGGTCTACCTAACAAATCAGTTATCATTATTAATTCCTTACCTGCAGTTTCTCTTGTTAATAATGGTCCTGACCAAGTACCATCACAGTAATCATAAGTTGCTTGACATATTGTATCCCATGCGTTTTCGCAACAATAATCATCTACTGAAATAACCCAAGCATAACACCCATCATTTAACCAGTAAGGACTTCCTGCACCAGTAATACAATTAGCACTATATAAACAAGATAAAGAATCGTTAGTGTTAGCAACTGGTTCGTAGTTATACGCGTTTGGATCCATGCAACCCATAACCATTTCGATACACGAACCGTTATCCGTGTTAGCAAGTGAATCAAAGTTAAGAGCGTCACTATCCATACACCCATAAATATAAGCGATACAACTAAAATCCTCCGTGTTCGCGATTGGGTTATAGTTAAGCATAGAAGGGTCCGTGCAACCATATATAAAAGGTATACAAGTATTATTGTCACTGTTTGCTAATGGGTTATAATTTAACATTGTAGAATCAGTACAACCATAAGTAAATGGTATGCAAGTTCCGTCATTTGTATTTGCTAAGCTATCGTAATTAAACATAGTTGGATTTATACAACCATAAATATAAGCAATACAGGTTCCGTCATCAGTATTTGCTAGTGGTGCAAAGTTAAAAGCTAATGTATCTGTGCAACCTAATATAGCTGCTTCACAAGAACCATCGTCTGTATTGGCATTAGGATTATAGTTAACCGCTATATCACTAGTACAACCATATACAACGGGTATGCAGTTTGTAGATGTGTTTGCATTAGGATTGTAGTTGAAAGATCCTGGTATCATACATCCATATATTACATCTATGCAACCACCGTTGTTTATATTAGCTGTATTATCATAATTAAAAGCTGTTGCATCAGTACAACCCCAAACAGCTTGAGTAACACAACTACCATCGTTATAATCAGCGGTAAAACCTTGAGTATAATATTCTAAATAACTAGAGTTAGTACAACCAGGTAAATAGTAACAACTACCGTCATCTGTGTTCGCAGTGTCTACATAGTTAATAGCTAAAGGGTTCATACAGCCAAACACTTTTTCAATACATAAATCACCACAGAACGTAGGTGTTTTATATTTATACATAGGTTGTATAAAAGGCGGTAACACTTCTATCATTGTTTGTCCTAGTGGGTTTGTTAGTTTAAAACCACAGTGAGGTGTTGTTAACTGCGCTTGTGCTGTAACATAAAACTTAAACTCTACTAGCTGCGGAGCATTTAAGTTTATAGTAAAATCTTGAGTATAAGCAGCTGTATCTATATAAAACTGATATACATTTGTATCTTGTTTAACTTCTAAATATGAACCAACCCAACCATCACCAATTAAATCATATAAAGTTAAAATATAATCACAATTATTTATTAATGCCATTGTGTTAGCATTTGGATCATAGTTATACATAGTTGAATCAATACAACCAAAAACTCTTAAAGTATTGCACGAACCGTCATCTGTATCAGCAAGTGGATTAAACTCTACATATGCCATATCCATGCAGCCCATGACGGGAGGACAAGCATCAGATACAAAAACATGTATTGAATCATTACCAAAAGCAGCATCTGTACCATATATCAAAGTATCGTTACACTGTATTAAATAGTAAGAACCATCTAAACCACCCCACAAAGCACCATTTAAACCATCACCATAAGTATCATATATAGTAAAAACTAAAGGGCCTTCTGGCAAACACAACGGTTCCAATACAGAAGCGTAATCTGGTTGAGATCCATAGTCATCACTATATGCAAGTACATTGTCACTAGTATCTTTTATAGTCCAATAAGTCTCACCTTGGTATTGATCTAAGTTTATAACTACAGTAGTTGGCACACAGTTAGGCGGCCCAGGTTGAGCGAATACCATAAAAGGCAATAACAATAATAATAATAAAATTCTAATCATTTTTCTCCACATTTTTTACTTGGATTACCAACTTGTCTCCAATCTTGTTTAACCCATGTTTTTAAACTTCCACCACTACTAGTACCAGTTACGTTACTTTTAGAAGAACGTTTGTACTTACCAGCTTTACCAGCTTTACGCTTAGCACGTATAACAGCTTGCCTTTCAGCTTTACTCATACTAGCAATTTTAGCTTTAGGCAGACATACCTTAGTGGTACCTCCGCCTTTAGCTTTTGTTGCTTTTACTTTCTTAAAAGGATTACCTTTTTGAACGTACATTATTTCTTTTTCATTTTCATTTTTAAAGCAGCTGCCTTTTTCAATTCCATCATTGATTTTTTAAGCATCATACCTGATTCTTTTTTCAACTTCATTGCTGCTTTTTTCATCTTCATACCAGAAGCTTCCTTTGCTTTAATTGCTTTTACTAAATTAGCAGGTAGTTTAGTTGCTTGTTTTTTAGTAAGTTTTGTTGCAGGTTTCTTTTTCATTTTATCATTTTTAGAAAATTCTTTTTCTGTTATAGTTTTTACTTTTAATTCCTTTGTTTTGCCGCCTTTTAGAGAAGCTTTTGCTTTTTGTTTCATTACTTAAATTTTATTTTTAATATAGTTATACATTTCGTTACCTAGTTTTTCACCCATTTTACTATCTGACTTGTAGTGAGCGCGGGCAACGTTCCTACTATAAGATATGTTTTCACCTGTTTTTGCAAAAGCAGATTTAGCTTTAGGGTATTTATCACCTAATACTTTAGCTATTAATATACCTTGAACAGAGTGACCAGAAGGATACGAAGGTGTTTTCATAGACTCCATTTCGTAATCTTTAATTTTTATATTCATTTTCTTAGCCAATACTTTTGGTCTTGGCCTGTTAAAATGTTTCTTTAACTTTAATATTACAGGTGCAGAAGTTTTTATAAGCTTTGAAGCAATTTTTTTATCGTAATCTTCTACATTATTATCTTTAGCTGTTTTAGCAAATGCAGCTTCTATATTGTCAAACTTTTTTACAAAATCTTTTTTTAAAGGTATTTTGGCCAAAGCTTTTAATTCTTGAGACGTATCAAAAGTGTTGTCACCTGGTGGCTTCATCTTTTTAAAACTTGATATGTCAAAATCTTTAAACATCTTTTTTTAATCTTTTTCTAACTATATTCATAGTTGTTTTCATTTTAGAAGCGTAACTAGGTTTTTTACCTCTATTAAAAACATATTGTTGGTTTAAGCTACTAATAATTCTATTTAACTTACCTTTACGCGTTTTAATTAGCCAACTAGCTAAACCAGACGGCGATAAGCTTTTAAACTTACCTTTAGCGTCTGGAGCATCAGAATCGTGCCAAGTAATAGATTTAGAAGTCTTTTTCTTTTTAAAAGGATTATTGCTTTGAGTGTACATTTAACACTTACCTGCTTTTTGTGTTTTACTAGCCCACATATTAGCATAAGCACTAGGATACACTTTAAACTTTCTTTTAGCAGCAGCTTTACAACTAGCACTTAATTTAGCCAATGCTGGTGATGTTTTCTTTTTTAATGCTGTACTTTTAATTATACCATCTATTTGTTTAGCTTGACCAGCATGTGCTTTACTAGCTTTTTTTAATTTACCTGATATTGTTTTTAGTTTTGCTTTACTCATAATTTTTTATTTTAACAGTTCCATCTACGTCTAGCAGCTTTACCTCTTTCACCGGTCCAACCTTTTGATCTAGCGCAAAATGATTTTCTACGATTAGCCGCCTTGCTACCTTTTTTTAATTTAGAAGGATCAGTAGTAACAGCTGTTTGTAATTTACTACCTGGGTTTTTTCTTTTATATTCTTTTACACCTTTTTCTGTCATACCACCACCAGCGGCACCACCAGTAGCACTTTTATCTTTTGATACAGGGTTAAAGTTTTTACCTCTACCTATTGTTCTTTTTGGTTCTGCTGCAAATAATGGTGACCCATCATTTCTACGCCTACCACAACTAGTAACAGCAAAAGGATTACCTTCTTGAACGTATCCTTTAGTTTTTTCAAACATACTATTTTGTCTCTTACTTCCTGGCATAATTAAAAATCACTCATTAATAATTCATCTATTGCTTCCATTACTTCTTCTTTTGTTGCTAGCATTTTAAATGATAAATCAGCTTGAAATCTCAACGCTTCTTCACCATCTTTAAATATTATAATAGTAGGTACAACTGCTATTTTATATTTCGTTGCTTCATCTACATTTTTAGCTATATCAACAATACCTTTTGTTTTACAGTCTAAATCCATAAACCAAGATACACTATTAGCATCATTCCAACCAGCATTAAAATGCTTTGCCTCTATTTGTGCAAAAATAGCTTGGCTGAAAAACATTAATATAAATAATAGCTTTTTCACCTGTTATAAAGCTTGTCTTCTATTTTCTCTAAAGACTTTTTAATTTCTTCCACATCTTTTTGTGTAGTCATAATTGTATTACGAATCATTTGATCTTTCATGTCAAACTCCATACGTGTTACATCTGGTGGTAATGGTTTAGGTAACTCTTTAGCTTCAGCAATATCCGCTTGTAAAGCAAACCACATACCTATTATAGTAGCCATAGCAAATCCTATAGCTATTAAACTTTTTATACTTACATTAAACCCTGTATCTTCGTTTAACTCTTTTGCCATGTTAAAATATTGTATAATTTAATCCTAATTTAAAATCGTACCACTCTCTGTTCCAATACTTATTGTACTTACCTTCTATAAAATATCCTAATTGTTTGTTTACTTTTATACCATAAATCAATCCAGCTGAATAATCATACCACTGCCCATCAACATAATTGTGATAACTAAACTCACTACCATCGTTATAATGCCAAGGCATTAAACTACCCCAAGCATGCATCCAAGTTTGTTTAGTGTATTTATAATAATCAAAACCAACAACAATAGAGTGTTGTATAGTTTTCTTTAATTCTTCTCTTTTTTTCTGCGTATAATCTGATAACACTTGTGGTATAACAACCGCCTCCCAAACTTCAGCACTAGTAGCAACAACATTGCCATTTGGATCTCTATACTCACTATTAGCAACATCTACGTTGTAACCTTGTTCTAATGCTAAATAAGTATAATGTATATTACCGTTATCTAACATCCATTCGTCTAAAGCATTGTAACCATATGGTTCAGCTAAACGATGCGTAAGTCCTATGTTCCAAGATAAGTTTTTACTTTTACGCTGTCTATATCTTTCAGATGCTTCAAAGTATTTAATATCAGCAAAGCCATCTTCTAAGTATTCTAATTTTAAAGCAAAGAAGTTTATACATAATTCATCTGGACAACCATCATCAGAGCTAAATCTAATAAAGTGGTGTTGATCCATATAGTCTACACCTTCTTGTCTTTTGTGATTTACTTCAAATAAATATTCAACTCCTTTTACTTTACCAACAGTGGCCGCATCACTGTAGTTAGATTCCGTTCCATCGTAAAACGTTTGTGCTTTATTTTCATAACCAAACCTTGCTATCTTACGTAAACCTATGGTAAAATTATAATCATAAGGAGTTGAAATAGTCTGCGTAGACAAGCCGTTATTTACAGAAAAAACATCAACATCAGACAGTGACGTTCCACCGTTTACAGCAGCGTAGAAAGTAGAAAACTTTAAAAGTTTTTTAACATCTTCTTTTCCAAATGTTTGCCCGCAGCATTTTTTAGGAGCTAAACAAGCCGCTAAAGTTGCTATTATTAATAATATTATTAGTCTTTTCACCATTTCTATATAGTCACTTATTTTTTCAATTGTTTACTTAATCGTGGTAGTAACAATATTTGCTTTTGTTAGATGTTTGCATCTTACATCTTGTGCCGTCTGCTTTTCTTTTTCTGCATTGTACTTTTTTACCACCTTCTAACTTTTCAGTTTCTTCATGTATAGTACAAAAACCACCTTTAACAGCTTGGTTTTTACATCTTTTACCACTTGAGCTTACAGCTGCACACCTACCATCTTTTTTCTTTTTATTTTCTTCAACTATAGATCTTTGTTTTTCTTTTTTTTCTTTTTTCTTTTCTTCTGCTTTTTGTACAGCTTGTTTTTTAGACTCTTGTTTCTTTTCTTCTTTTATCTCACTTTTAACAGCTTCAATATCAGGATCTTTAATACCTAAATCCCAAGTATTCCAACCTAAAACTAAAGCTAGTCTTTGCCAAAGCTCGTTATTAGCATCTAAAGCATTATCTATGTTTAACATTTTATTAGATAATCTACCAAGTGGAATATTTGTAAAACCTTCTACAACATTACCAATACCAGACCAAATTGGATTATCTAAAGAAAAACCTCTTCTTTTAAATACATCTTTATTAAACTTTTCTGTTTGTATAGATGAATATATTTTACGTAGCTTAGACCCTATTGGTGGAGAAAAACTAAGTAAAGATAATATTGTATACGTGTGATCAGCTCTAAAACCTTTATCTCTTTCTTTTAAGTAAGTCATTGCTGTATTTTTAACAGTACTTATAGCCTTACCACCATAACCAATACCAGATAAAATAGAATCTAGCGCTCCATTGAGTATTCTTTCTTTCTTTTTATCATACTGTTCTTCGTCATCTTCACCTAACGCGGCAAACAAAGCCGATTGTAAAGCGCCAAATATTATACTTTGTACAACACCATAGTAAGCAATTTTAGATATATGTGTTTTGTAATCACCTCTACCATTTACTAAGTCTCTAGATGCTTTATTAATAATTCTAGCATACTGCATTGGTGTGTTTTGAAATGCTAATATTAATCTACCAAGTGGAGAAGCTTGTTGCTGTGATATCATATCAGGTCTTGCTGACTGCTGAGCAACTTCTGATTTTTCTTGAAAATCTAAAAACGCTTTCTCTTCTGCTTGTTGTTGTGTTAACCCTTCTTTTATATATTTTTTAACTCTGTTTCTATAAAACGTAGCGCCACCTGATGCGATAGCAAAACTATCAGCTATTTGCGTAGGTAAAAACCCTTTTTTAAGTAACCAAGCTATAGCTGCTTTAGCTTTGTTTTCTGCACCTGCTACAGCAGATGATAATTCAGCTTCGTTAATACCTCTTTGATTACCAGCACGTCTTTGTTTTAGAAAGTCAGAGTTAAATAAAAACGCAAAATCTTTCCAATACTGTGGTTGATTAGCAAATGCCGCCGCCGCCTTTAAAGGGTTATTATCAGACCAGTTGATAAAGTTTGTAGCAGATATAGTTTGAAGTAATGCGGATCTCATGTTAAAGAACATGATAGCGCCTACAGAATTGTTAACCCAGTTCATGTAAGTGTTCATTAATCTACCGCTACCAGTTGGTCTATTTCTACCAGTTTCCATACGGTATAGTATATCTTGTAAAGCTTCTCTAAACTTACTACCGTATATAGCCTCTATTTTATTTAAGTTTTGCGGTGAAAATATTACATCTTTATTTTGTTGCCACTCTGCTAAAAAATCAGCTCTTTTATCACCAATATTACTATCACTTAATAAATCAGAAGTTATAGTTTCTGCAAGCCAAAAATCACCAGGCGCAGAGTAACCAGCTTCTTCTTTAGATATAATACCAACACCTTCAGCAAAAGCTTTTAAGTCTGCATTTTCATTAACAACTTTTTTTAAGCTGTCTAAATCTCTTTTTGATAATCCTGGTATATCAAAACCAGCCTTGTCCCAAAGATAAACTCTAACCGCTTGATCGTTTGTAAAGTTTAGCTCGCCAGCTTTTTTATTTATTGTTTTCTTTATTTGAGGATATTGCTTTTGTAAATTTTCATAATCATTAGCAGCGCTTTGTTTAGAAGCGTTTAAATCGTTTATTCCTCTAGCAAAAGGATCAATTAAAGCTTTTTTAAAGAAAGCCATATCAGCTTCACCTTTTTTACTTCTACCTAAAAAGTTATATAATAAACCAGCAAAATCTTGGGCTGAAGCAGGTATAATACTTTTATACTTTGTTCTTGCTCCTCTAATTTTGGCTTGAGCATCAGAAAACTCTTTCATAGATTCAACACCAGTTGATCCTTCTAGTATATCGTTAAACTCTCTGCTCATGCCTTTGCTAAATTTAATTTTAGCTTGTTGAACTTTCGACTTAACATCAAACTGATCTAACATGTTTTTAACAGCTTGTACATTTTGTAAAGCATCATCAGCAAAATAAAAATCATTATATCCTTCACCAACTTTATCAGCAACCCATAACGCTTTAGCTTCGCTAGTACTATTACCTAAGCCAGTTATATTTTTTAAAGGTATGTTTAAACCATTAGCTTTTAAAAAGTCAAATATAGCTTTTTGAGCTTGTGGTGGCCTTGCTGTTAGCACAAACATATTTTCAGGGCCAAACTTCTTTTGTAACTTTATTGCTTTATTAAATAATGGTGCTAACTTACCTTTAACAACTTTGTTAAAATCAGAAAAGTCAAACGTATAACCTTGATCTTGTAAGTCTTCATATGTACTAGCAAATTGTTCAGCGTTTAACGTACCAGTTGTACCATCTGGTGCTGTATATTTAACTAGTGATTTAGTTGTGGCTAATGTATCATCAAAATCTAATATACTAATACCTTTTGAATCTTTTGAGTAATTAGTTGTTCTAGCACTAAACATAGCCTTGCTAAGGGTTTTGTTGGCTTCTGTTTGTGTTTTTATACCGCTTGGCTTACCATCAATACTTATATTTAGCTCTTGAGCTAAACTTTGACCAGAAACAATTGAAGTAAAGTTTTCAGGATTAATACCTCCTTGAGCTAGTACTTTTTCATTAAAATATCTTTCCCACCAATTATTATCAAATATATTCCAATCTTCTGGCATTGATTGTTTATATCCAGCGGCTGATAGCTTATTGCTATCTTTTTTAGACATAACTATTAACTTGTAATTATTTTGAAGCGTTTCTAAAGTTTTTGTAAACTCTGCCTTGCTTTGGCTTATAGCAGCGTCCATTAATAATCTATAAGCCTGGTTATTTGGTAAAGCGTGCTCAAACTCTAATGTGCCAGTTGCGGTTCTATCAATATGAGTTAGTTCAGAACCAATCCTCTGTGGGTGAGTACCTTCGTTTGTAGAACCTTTAAGCCAATGCAACAAAGGTGTTACAACCGATTTGTCTTTTTGAACACCATCGTATATAGCTAACCACATAGATTTAAAATTCTTTACATTTCTATCGCTTAATCTTTGTAGCTCTTTATTTGTGCTGTTGTCTATTAATTTTTTATCAAATTTTGTTCTAGCATAATCTTTGTTTGTTTTAAAAGAAATACCTTTTTGTCCCATGTAACCAGCTAACATGGACTTTGCATCTTTTACTAACTTATTAGGCATTATAGAAGTAGTAATAGCAACTGTAGTATTTAAAAAACCAGGCATAGAATCAAATATAGGTATTACTTTATCAACAAGATCAACAACATAGGTTTCAGCACCAGCTTGGTCTAACGTGTCATAATATAATATACCGGCTTTTTTAGCTATAGCTTCATTTTCTTTACTAAACATAAAAGTGCTTTTACCATCTTCTAACGCTCTAAATGTTTCGATTTGCACTTGTTGTCTAACAGCTTGGTTGGTTATCATTTTACCTAAAGTATTAGCTAATGATAAAACTCTAGCAGAAGTGTTTCTATCTGTACGATTAGGCTTGCCATCTACAATACCAAATACTTCTAAAAATTGTTTTTTATTTATATTGTTTTTTTGTTGTATAGGTAAACCTGCTTTAGTTCCAGTTTTAGCCATTTTAGCTCTTTCGCCTTTTGTGTAGAACTCATTTAGTAAAGTTTTAGGAACACCAGTTGCCATACCACCCTCTGTCGATCCTTCAGGCAGCATTTTAATTAATAAATCAGCATTTTTATTAATAAACATTTGTGATTTTTGTAACTCACTTTTAGTTATATTAGCGTTAGTTATTAATTTTTTTGGTGCTATACCAAATAATTTACCTACAATACTAGGAACTTTATTTTTTAAATTTTTAAATGTTAATTTATCAATATCTAAATCAGGTAATATTTTAGCAACAGTAGCGTCTACTTCTTTAGCAATATTTAATCTATCAGCTAAAACTATTTTCTTTGGCTTTGGTTTTGCCTTTGTTTCAGTAGTAACTTCTTCCGCGGCTATATCTACTTTTTCTGTAACATCTTCTGTAAACTCTTCGCCTAATACTCTTTTTGATGCTTCAATGGCTCTTGATGGTAAAAACTTGTTTATATAAGCAGCTAATGGTACTCCAGACTCTGGTTTATATTCTCTAATTAAATCAAATATACCACGTTGTCCAGTTTCTATTTCGTCAGTTAATAATTGTCTATCAAAGTTTGGTGCTTCACTACGTCTTTCTACTATTTTACTAGTAATAGGTTTAAACGCGTTTATAATATCCATAGCACCAGCTACACCTTGATCTTCATATATACGTTGAACATTGTCAGAAGCATCTTTAGACATTTGAACAGTGTCCTCTGGTATAACTTTACCCTCAACTAATTTACCTTTAGCACCTTCTTTTGCTACTCGTAGTATAGCTTTATTTATTTTACCGCCTTTAATGCTTTTACTATAATCTTTTACAAAATTATAAACATCTCTACCGGTATCAAACGTAATTTCTTTACCTAAATAGTTTTGGCTAAACCTTCTAATTACATCACCAATTTTAGTAAAAAAGTTTTCGTTAAATTTCAAATTGCCGTTTATAATTTCTTCAGACATTATAGTAACAGTTTCTTCACCAAAGTTAGAGTCTCTTTCAAACATGCCATCTTTGTTAAATTTACCATAAGCTTTAAGTCTTTCACCTAACACACTTGTTTCTCCACCTAAATCACTAACATGATCAACTAAAGCATCGCCTAAATTATCTTGTAATTTTTGTTGGTTACCTAAGGTTTTAAATAATACAGCATGCATAAACTCATGAGCCGCCGTGCCAACCATTGGCTTATCTTTATTAAGTGTTATTGTAAAACTACCATCTGTTCTTTGGTTTATAAAACCAAATTGTTTAGCAGCTTGTTTAGAATTAAATCCTTCTTCTTTAATATTAGATATTTCTTCAGAAGTCATTTCAACTACTTCACCTTCTAATCCAGCTTCTTTTATTTGTTCTTTTACTGTCTCTGTAACTTTCTCAGCAGCTTTAGCTTTGGCACTTTCTAATATAGAAATATTTTGCTCTTGTAATGTTTTATATTTATCTTGAGCAATATTTTTCTCACTACTTGTCTTAGCTTTTACTAAAACGCTTTTCGCCTTGTTAATTTCTTCAATATTTTTAGAATAATTAACTAAGTCTTCTCCTTGTAAATTATTAATTAACGAAGATGATTGTCTTTTAATACCAATAATTTCATTTTCTATTTCATTAATTTTTTCATTAACTATTTCTTTACCTTCTTCAGATACGTTAGGTAAATCGTCTATTAAATCATTTAACTCTTGCGCTTTTTTAGATATTTGGTTTTTAGCGTTTTCTGGCATTAATATAGCTTCTGCTCTATCTTTTGCTTTGTCGCTTTGTTTTGTAACTTCACCTACAGATGAAACAGCACCACCAACTAATGAACCAACAATAAAACCATCACCCATAGAATATAATAATTCTTTTTGATCATATTCTTTGCCTAATATAACATAATCTGCCAACGTTTTAGATACTAACTCTGTAGCAGACTCTGAGGCACCTTCACCAACAATACCAAACCCTATGTTTTTTACTAAATTAGCAGCCCCTCCTTTTATTAACTCTCTAGCTGCCGTAACATTTCCTTGAGAATTTAAAAACCCTGCTCTTTTTAAAAGGCCTCTAGTTGCTAATTCAAAAGTTGCTTCTGTAATACCTGAAACTCCTGATGCTGCTAAAATTTTACCTGTTGATTTTTCTGGGTCTTCTTCAAATTCTTCTTCAAATTTATTACCAGCTACGCTAGTACCTAAAGCTATTAAACCACCGGCTCCAGTAGCAGCAGCAACTAATGATGGCGCAGATCTTAACGCTGCGTTAACAGCTCTAAAACCAGCTTGCGAATAATTTCCTTGTTCTATATCTTCGGTAATACTTTGTGTTTCGTATTCTGGTATGTTTTCTTCTAACTTTTCTATTATAGGATCGTAGCTTTCAGAATTACCAAGAACATTTGTCTTTCTAATAGCTTGTAGTGCCGCTGTTTTTTCAGTAGCAGACATTTCACCTGGCATGATTAATTCAGTAACTCCCAACTGAATTCCTTCTTTTATATTTTCAAAACCTTTACCAAACTCTACAAAACCAAGACCTAGGTTAGACATTAACGTAGAAAAAGCACTTGGTTCTTCATCTGTCTCTTGTTGAGAAGTAAGTGTTTGTTCTACTGGTGGAACAACTTCTTCTTGAGCTTGCTCTTGTGTTGATATAACAGCACCAGGATTACTAGCTAAAAATATTTGTTCGTATGTAGGATCTACGTCTATTAAAGTTCCATCTGTTAGCCTATATCTAATCATTATTTTGCTTTATAATTTGGATCATTAATATAACTTACTAATGTATCAAAAGGTCTTTCTCCTTTTCTAATAGCTTCTATTGTGCTTTCTTCAAATGAAAATTTATCAAGATTAGCTAAGATGTATTTAGTTACACTTTCTTTTGTAGGTGCAAATGCAGTTACTTCTTCTTCACTATCATCACTTTCTACATCTCCATCATCTGTAAAATCACCTTGTTTTTCTTTTTTTGTTTTTGTTTTAACAACAAGCTTTTTTTCTTCTGGCTCAGGCTCTGGTAAGTATTTTTCAAACTCATTATTAATCATAGATTCATAACTATTTAAAAACAACTGATTATCTATTTCACCTTCTTGTTTGAACTTGTTTAACTCTGCATCGTATAAATTACTATTTTTATAATCTTCAAAACTTTTTATACCAGTTACACTTTCAAACTCTGCAGCGTCTTCTGGAGTGCTTACATGTTGTTGGTAATACTTTTCCATATAAACATCTAAAAGATTTTTAAAATCTGGATTGTTCTTCTTTTGAAATAATAAATTTTTAACAGCGTCAGGATCTTTTTCTACAAGTGTTTTAATATCACTCATAAGGTTTACGCTCATAGGTTTAAAGTTATCAGGATTTTTTTGATATTTTAATGTTGCAGCCATTTGTCTTACTTCCTTATAAGTGTCATCAATAGTTTTTTCTAAAGTATCATTATAAGCAGATCCAGTATTAAACTTAGATATTGGAACAAAATTACCTACAGTATGATCAAACCATTCATACTCGTTAGTTTCTTCATTAAAACGTTGTTCCTGTGTGTTGTTTTGTATTGCTTCGTAGTTTGTCTTTTGTTCAAAAGTAGCAGCTTCTGATATTCCCCTGTTTCTTAAATTTGCAGTTAGCTGTGCCTTTGTTTCCAAGTGGTCACTATGATTTTTTATTTCAAGATCAAGTTCATCCATTTTATTTCTAGCACTTTCAACATCTTCTTTAGTTGCTTTTCTTGTTTCGCCATCTACTACAACATTTTTACCTTCTGTAACTCTTCCTAACTCTTTTATTCTATCAGCACATTGCATAATATATTGCGTAGAATTTTCCCTTTCATTTCTACCTATTTTTTCAATTGGAAGACCATATGGATTTTCTTCTTTTTTCTGTTTGTTATAAGTTCCAATTTTATCTAACTCTTGCTTAAGCTTTTCAGTGTAATCAACGTACTGCATATCTTTCACTAATCTAGACATGCCTAAGCTATAACCAGCTCTTTCAAATAATCCTTTATCAATTTTTGCCATATTTTATTTTTTTTACTTTCCTAAATTTGGATCACCAGGGAAAAGCGATTTAAAATTATAACCTTTAGTACCAGCACCTTTTACGTTTTGCATAAAAGTTGCAGCTTTGTCACCTAATAAACCACCTGTTGCTGCGCTAGCAAGACCAGACCCAACACCACCAATTATACCTTGTATACCTTGTTGCTTTTGTGCTTCAGCTGCTGCTACAGCTTGATTAGCCGCTGATAATTCACCAGAGGCCATACCCATCATTGCTTGTGTTTTATCGTATTCTAAACCTCTAGCTGATTCGGCACCTCTTAATCTTTGCATCTCAGCGTCACTAGCGCCTTTTGCTTTCATTTGTTCTCTAGATAAAACATCTTGTGCTCCTTGTGCCATCAATCTTTGATTAGCCGCTTCTTGTTGACCTATAGATGCAGATGCTTGTTGCGTGGCTAATTGACCTTGGCTTGCCATTTGTTGTGCTAATGCTGCCACACCAGATCCACCTGCTGCACCACGAAGGTTTTCCATAATATTAGCCCTCTGTTGTGCGCCTTGCTGAGCTTGAAACTGTGCTTGTTGTTGGTTTACAGTTAAATCTTCGTAAACATTTTCCATGCTAATATTTTCATAAGGATTTTGTACATCAGCATATATATTACTAGTGTCTAAAGCTTCAAATTCTTGTTTTCGCTTGTTTAACTCTTGTTGTGCTCTTCTTTGTTGAGCTTCTGCAGCGCCTAAAGCAGAGTTACCACCTATAAGATTTGTAACACCGCCAACAATACCAGTCACAGCACCTAAAAACTTATTAGGGCTTCTTTTAAGAAATGTTCCAGGACCTACTATTCTACCTTTTGCCATATTTGTTTATTTGTTATTTATAATCACAGTTTTTGCTGTTTTTTTACTTATTGCGCTGTTAGGAACCTTTCAACATCAAAGTACAATGTTGTGTTAGCAATAGCCATATTTGAAACTGTTATATTACCTGTTATAGTTACAACGTTACTAGCGCCATCAAAAAAGTAAGTTTGCCCAGGCACATTTCTTTGCGCCGAAGAAAGTATAATATTGTTACTTCCACTAGTAGCTAATTTTCTTGTAACAACAGGTGCGGTTGAAAAATCTATATCTATGCCTCTTACTGTCATGCCAGCAGATATATTACCTATTTCCGTCATGCCTAACTCTGTTCCAACTTTGCTATCAGTAGCAGTAGTAGATATTTGAGTTGGCGTTACCTCAACATTACTTATTGATACATCCATACCTGTAGCTGCTTTTATTTGCTGAGCGCCATGCGCAAGTATTTTTACGTTTGAATCTGATTTTAAAGCATCTACTTGTTGTATGTCAAAAGTAATGTTACCTACTTGAGCTGTTACTCTACCATTACGATCTATAGCAGTAACAAGATTATTATTTGAATCAACACCTGCTACTTCAACATCTGGGACTGTTTTACTATTTATTGTAGTTGAATAAGTAGTTTCAGAAATACTTTGTAAAGTTTTTGTTGTTAAATAATTAGATATTGTTGCTGTTGCTGATGAAGTATTAGTACCAGTACCTGTTCTATACTGATCTAAAGTCATACCTGTTGATAGGTTAGCAATATTTGTTATTGGCCATCTGTAAAAAACAGAACTACTACTAGTGTCTTCACCGGTAATTGCAGATGCAGCACTTGAAAATGTAACTAAAGTAACAGCGCATAAATCATTTACCGTTGGAGTTCTACTTATAGAAAAAGTTCTACCAGTTAATGCCGTACATGTAATAGAAAAAGAAGCTGTAATACTTCCACCAGTAGAAACAGTTAAAGTGTCTGCACCTGAAGTACTATCGGTATAATGAGGCGTCATACCATTAAATGGTGGGGTGAAAGTTACTGTAACACCATCACTAACAGTGTCTAACAAACTCATTTCCAACTCGTTAACGTTATCATTGTCTGGATTAACATCAGTAACTAGTGTATGTATAGACGCGGCTATACCAGTACAAGTTATTTTATCTCCAACTTCAACTATTTTTCTATCTGTAGTGTCTTGATCAAGTACCATTCTATTAACACCACTTACAGCCCCGTTTACAGTACCAGTACTAGTAGCATATCTAGAAGGAGCTATACAACTTAATGATAATGTTTTTGCAGTATCTTGATGTAATATTTTTGTAATAACATTTGAGTCAGATCCTGTTGATTCGTTTAAATTTAAAGAACCATCTAAAAATTTAGCTTCTACAAAAGGTGCATGTACAGTTTTTATATTAGCAACTGTATGTGCTGTTATAGTTATTGTATACTTTAAAAGTGCGTTATGGTCACTATCATAAGCAATTTTAGGAAATTTAACACTAAAAGTAGAATTATTGGTTAGTTCAATTATCTTTAGATTTGGCCTTGTAATAGAAAAAGTTTTTGTGTCAAAATTATAATAATGAATAGCTATACTTTCTCCTACTACTTCATTGTGAACTTCTACACTATAATAACCACCAGCATCTCCTGTTAAAGTAAAATATTTAGTTTCACCTAAATAATTTATATCTCTTGTGTCAAAAGTAATAGCGTTTATTTTTCTTTCAACATATCCAAATCTAGCAATGTGATCAGCATCAGACATTAACTTGCCATTAGCCATAAAATGAAAACCTTTTGGCGCTTGTTTACCGTCTTTAAATTTTAACAACCCACCAGTAAATCCGCCGCTATAAGAAGAGCCAGATGAACCTGATGAGCCTGATGAACCTGAAGAACCGCCGTATCCGTTTGCCATTTTATTTACTATTTATTGTTACTTCACTACCAACTGAAAAAAGCTCAGCTTTTGTTTTAGAATTATTTTTAAAAGTTGCTTCTGCATAATACCCGTTTACATCACCATCCATTTGGTTATATTTAGAAAACATTAAAAAATCGTCTTTGCTAGGAACATAAGGATTTACAAACAAAGAGTCATCTACATCTAAGATTGTATCATTATCTTCTTTTGTAATTCGCCTTAATATACCAACTAGCTTATTAATACCTGTGTTTTGGTTTTCAAAATCAGTAACTCCACTTACTTGCTGAGTTGTAGATGTTGCGTAAATCATATCACCAACTTGAAGTGAAGTATTTAAATTTTTAATATTACTTATAAGTATTGATATCATCTTCTAGTTCTATAATTAATTTTTCTTTGTTGTTCTTTCAACCTTAATAGCTCTAACTCTTCTTCACTCGCGGACTCTACACGACTATCTTCTTCGATGCTTCTTGATTGTATAGCCTCTTCTAAAGCTTTTTCCTCAGCTTGTTTTGCTTCAACTCCTGATTCGTCTCTATTTAAACGTGTTTCATCTACAACGGTATCATCAATAATATCTGTTGAAGTTTCAGTTACAATAGGTTTGTCTGTTTTAATATCTATTGTTATTTCTGTTGAAATATCTGTATTAACATCTGTTGTATTATTTGTTACTGGCTCAAAAGATGGTGTTTCCGGCGGTAAATCTAATACTATAGGGTTTGCTTTTTCAATTTCAACATCACTAACTTGAGCTATACCTTGAAAAGTAAAATCAGAAGTATCTGCTTTATCTAAGTTTATATTTATATCTCTATTTATATTATTAAACCATTTACCTTCTTTTTCTAAAAACTCGCTAATATAACCAGTTTCTTTATCTGTAACAATATCACCAACATACCAGCCAAGTTTATCTGATAAGTTGTAATACTCTTGATCATTATATTCAGTGTCCGGTTGAAAATCTAACTGTTTAGTTTCAACTGAAAATTTATCTACTTTAGATTGACTACCTTCATAATTTAAAGTGTTAAAAGCTTTTATAACACCAGGATTATCGTTAAGTACAACGCTAATAGAAGATTCTGTAAATTGATTATAAAAAGTATTTCTATCTGCATTGTCAACATGATGTATAAATAAATTACCTTGGTTAAAAGTGTAATAATCATTAGCCATGCTAATAGCATTTTCTGGTGTAAACGATTTAAAACTAACCCATCCTTTTATATTTTCTTTATATGTAATAGTTGTATTTATACCGTTTCCTTTTAAAGTTAAATTATATTGATCTTTTTTATCATCGTAACTACCTATAGCTATATCAGTTATCTTTAAATTATCTCTAAACCAATCGTTCATACCAGCATCTGATATAGGCGTTAAACCATCCATTGATAATCTTAAAACTTTACCTCTAACTTTATCTGTAAAATAAGCTCTATAATTTTCTGAAGCAAAAGATTCAGGATTTGTTGATATACCAAACTCACCTGAAAAAGGTATTGTTTGCCCTAAAACATTTTCTGTTGCTGTTAAGTTGGTATTACCATCTGCATTAAATACAGCATCTTTATTTGCTAATATTTTTAAAACTTTATCTTCGCATAACGTTACTAAATCAGAGTTTCGTGAGTGTAATTTCTGTATACTTCCATATATAGGATTTACATCTTTAGTTATTTTTTCCGCTGCAATAAACTGATTTAAATTATTAACACCAGACACTGAATTATATATACCAGAATATATTAAACCGTATTTTCTGTGCTCTTCTTCATAATCATGTTCTAATGTTGTAGATACTTTAACTCCATTTGTTATAAACGGTAAATTAAAATTATCTCTAATTCTATTAGATTCAACACCATTACCAAAAGAAAAACAATTATGCCAAGTTAATCTATGGTTTCCATTGTACAAACCAGGATCAATTGCAACAGTATTACCGTTTGTGAATATACTAGTAATAGCAACATTAAGTTCTAAACCATCAGGTCTTACAAAATGATAAAATGGACCACCACCTGGATATGTACCTGTTGTTACAAAACTTGCTCCTAAAGCACCAACATTTTCAAGCGTTACAGCTGCTACTCCATTTACCTGGCCATAACCAACAACTTTAGAATTTTCATCATAGCCATTAATAAAAGATCCAATAGGAAAAGCATCTTGTATATTTGCTGTGTTAAGACTAATAGGTATAGCGCTAGTAGCCTCATAATATACGTCTAACTCTTTTATTTCTTTAGGCTCTGTTTCAAATATAGCTGGGTTTTCAGATAATATTTCTTCTGGCTCTATGTATTCAATAAACTCTAAGTTATATCCAACAGCTGTAACAGCACCAATATCTCTACCGTTCAAATGACCCATTGTGTTAATGTTAAACTCAGAATTATCGCTATAACCATTCATACCAACTTGCACAAATGTAATATTTTCACCGTTTTTAGGCTTATTATTACCAATAGCAAGTTGATGTTCTTGCTGAGTTTTTAACGCTGTTTTATAACCACCAAGATACAAAGCATAGTGTGTTGTAGTTCCGCTAACAGGAAGAGGTTCTATATATCTTATTGCTAAAAACTCATTAGAAACTCCAGTACCACCTAAATCTGTTACTGCTTGAGTAGCTGATACTGTGTTTGTATAACTACTAAACGCCATACCAACTTTAAGTGTATTACCAGCGCTATCTATTAAATTATTTACAAATATTTTTAAATCACTAGAAACATTACTACCTGACGCGGTATCAGTACCAGTTGAACCATTTTCATCACAAAGCGCAAGAGTTACATTAGCCCCGGTAGAATTAGGTATTACACCATCAGTAAATGGATTCCAATTACCACTGTAACTTGGAGATATATTTGATAACACCCAGTTGCTACTAAAATTAAAAGATAAAGCTTCAGCCATAGACATACCTACAGAACCTTCAATATATGTATTATCTGCAGTTCCACTTAAAACTACTCCAGTTTCGGCATCGCTAGTTATAATACCACGAGAATCTTTATCCTTACTTCCCTGATTACTTCTATCACGACCAGTTTTAACAGTGCTATGTCTAAAAACTTTTTTATTTGAATTAGTACCACCAATTGTATACACTGTTTCTGTAGGATCTTCTTTCCACCTAAAACTAACACCAACATTAAGATTTTGAATAAAATTAAACTCACTTTCGTGATAATCGTTTGTAGTATTATTTAAACCAGGCTGCCAGCCAAAGTTAAAAAACCCAGTGGTATCGTTATCTTGGTTAGCACCCATTATACCACCAAAAGCAATATCCATTTTATGTACTCCATTACTTTCATTATCTACAACTCCATCTCCTGTTCTAGTGTTAAAACCAAGTCCCATATCAATATCTTGTACAGAACTAGTAAAATTACTATTTGGATTTGTTGTGTTGTTTCCATTATCCCAAGGTGATCTCCAACCTGTAGCATTATCTTCGTACCTACCTATATTGTTCCATGCAAGATTATCAAATCCATCGTAAGAAGTACCGGCATATGGGCCGTTATCAACAAACCAAACTTGAGTGTCTGTAGGATCATCATAAAAATTAATAGGCATTGCGTAACGCTCTAGCATAGCTTGAACATTTACAACATCTGCTGTTGTGCTTACAGCTAGATTTGCCATTGTGACTTGGTCAAACCTAAAATTATGTGTATGACCGCATCCAGATCGACTACCTACGACTTCTCCGTTTTCATAATCAAAGTTATCATCAGGATTACCTTTACTACCAAAACCAAACTCTTGATCCCAATTAGTTTTAGCAGCCCAGTGTTGGCCGTGGTACTGCACACCTATAGGACTATCTATAAAGTTATTAGCTGGATCGTCATTGTAATTACCAGCATTAGCAACAGGTTTTAAGTGCGCTAAAAATGGCCAATTTTTTGATGGACGTATAGTAAAAGTATTACTACCAATTTTATTTTTTATATCACCTTCATTCCAATTAACGTAATTCCAGTATGACTGAACAAGATTTATACCAAACTCGTCTCCTAAGTTGTGATTAAAAAATCCTTTTGCATATCTTCTAAAAAATAAAGCGTGTGCAGCAAATTCTCTAAAAGTATAAAAACCCCAAAGAGCTAATTCTTGTGACGATCTAATAATATCATAATCAATTTCATCCCAAGCAGTTGTAGCCATACCATCTACTAAGAAATCACCAACATCCTCTGTATGCATTTTAATATGATCTTCATGCATGTAGTATATTTTTCTAGAGTTTAATACTCTAAAATCTAATCCTTCTAAAAATGATTTACCTATATTAGCTTTAAATACTTCATCTTCATATATTTTTACAAAAAATCTACCATCAAACTTAGGACTATTTTCTACTTCATATTTATATATATTTGTAGTAATTGCAGTTCTAATTTTAGTTGGACTGTTTCCAGCAGGATCATTAGTTATAAAGTTTACGTCATCACCAAGATTACGATCTAGTTGTACGTAGTACTTAGCATTTCCTAATGTAATACCTGAACCTCCAGAGTTACCTCTTTCATCAAAGTCATGTTCTATAGATATTATTCTATACCTATCAGAACGTTGTTTAGTTTGAGCATCTTCCCACTCTATGTATAACTGACCGTCTCTGTACTCATCTAAATTCATAGCTGTAGTACCAAAAAAGCCTTGGTAGTTCATTTCAAAAGCATCTCTTCCTTGTACAGGCCCAGCGCCAAGACTACCACTACCAAGTCCATATATATTTCTTTGACCACTATGAATTACCGAGTTAGACAATGATCTTTTTGTTTTTATATAATCTGGAGCTTCATTTTCTATTGCAATAACTTTATATCTTGCAGCGGCTGTAACTAAAGTATCAGTATCTGAACCTTTTTTAAGAATTAAAAATGTATCTATATCTATTTTATTTCTATCTGATGAAGGAAAAGCTAGCCAAATATTACCATCTTCAGCATCGTAAAAACGATCCATAGCCATATTGTAATATTCTCCAGAAGTTTCTTTAACGTATATTTTGTAGTATTTTAAATCATCATTGTCAGGTGGACTACCATTAAAACCAACAGTAAATCTACTATATTTATCAGCTTTATCTTTGCCTACTCTTTCAGTTCCAGACTCATTAGATATAACTGGAGTTTCTCTACCATATGCGTCACCAAAAACTACACCTATTTGATATTCTCTTAATGACTTTATTGATTTACTAGACTCTGATAATCTAGTACTAACATCAAGACCAAGATAAGTATCAAAAATAGTTTCTTCATATTGCCTATCTGTATGTACTTTAAATTGAGGAACATATTTGCTACTACCTATATTTAAATTATAATTTTGAATATAGTTACCATATACTATTCTACTGCCAGTTATGTCTTGAGCTAAAGCTATTCTTGGTACATTGTCATATGGTCTTAACAATTGATTTGAAGGCACCACGCTATTAATTGTTTCTTTTTCAATTACAAAAGCAGCATTAGTGTTTAATATAGAGTTCCACGTATTACTACCGCCATTAGGCGCATAATCATCTGGTCTAATAGTATCTACTACATATATAATTGGAGATGGTTCATCTTTAAATAATACATCTATAGATACAACATCTTTTGGTGTTTTTAAATCAACAAGATTATATAAATTAGCTTTAACAAGTCTATTTGTCATACCTAAGTTATAACCTTTTCTAGGGTGATAATCAAAAGCGCCAGGTTGAAAAGCTACTTGTGTAAATGGTGCAAATGTAGAATATTCACCATCTTCATATTTATATCTATAAGAAAATCTAGGAAATTTAAATTCGAAAAGTTTTTCAGTATCATCAAACAAATCAACAACATATTTTAATTCTGTTTGACCATCATCTACAACAGGTGGATTTCCATCTATAGATAATACTTTTACTTTTATTATTGTTCCGCCAGTAGTAGAATCAACAAAGTTTTGGTTAGTTTGCCAAGTAGGTAAAGTAACACCTGTTGGCACAGTAGATGGTGGAGGCGGGTAAAGATCTTCAATAACTCCTTTTATAACATAATCTGTTACTGGTAAACCAGGTGGAGAGCCGTCGTCATCAAAAGGTTTAAAAACAATTTTTGTACCAACTTTTATATTATTAAAAGGTGAAGATGTTTGGTTTAATAGTGGATCTGTTTGCCAACCAGTAAGTCCATCACTAGAGTTTATACCACCAATAGAAACTAAATTACCAGTACTATCTATAGCTTCTTCTATAGCTATATTAAAAGTATTATTATCTTCTAAAGTAGTTATATCAATAAAATTTGTTCTTAAAGTTGTATTGGTAGACCCTGAGGATGCTACAGGGCCTCTAAAAGATGATGCGTTATTAGCTGCGTTAATCACTGGTTGTGTCAATGTAATAACACCTGTATATAACAGATTAGGATCTCTAGAAGTTTCAGTTCTCATTTTTAAAGAACTTATCGGACCTCTTTTAATAACAGTAATGTGCTTTGTTTCTACTTCTGGAGCATTTACAGTTCCTACATTTAAACCTTGACTTTCGTTAATTAAAAGTGTTTGAGTGACAGCATCTGGAGTACCTTGAGCACATCGTTCTATATTAATTTTTTTAGGCTCTGTTTTATTGTCTGTCCAGAACAACATGCCATCAATAATATTTATACCAGTAACTAAAGTATCAGAAGAAAATTGCAAAACATTTTTAAAATCTACAAAAATAGGTATAGCTACAGAATCATTTCTTTTATAGCTAAATATATAATTTGTATTAGGAGACCACACTAAATAATATAATGTATCAATTTTTTCATCTGAAACAGCACCAATAGTAACAGCGGGTTGAGGTATTTGAAAACTAGTAATAGAATTACCGTTTTTAATTTTTATTTCTCTATTACCTAATATATTTTGAACCGTGCCAACATCAGAATCTTCTGAAGTTGATACTTGTATATTCATAGCATCTCTATACTCTCCATTAGGAACAAGTCTTTCATCAAGATCTTTGTTCATTTTACCTTTGGTAAACTGGTGTTTAATCTCTGGCATATACTAGTGTTTTATCCACTTAGATTTTCCTCTAAGCACTTGAGTTAATTCTTTTATATTTAAATTTGATAATCTTAATTTTGCAGTTCTTACAGCTGCAAATCTTTCTCTTTTAAGTCTTTGTATTATTTGTTCTGAAATATTAATTCTTCCTGATAATATTGCGTAAGAAATATATTTGTACATAGCTTCTTCTGCAAACTTATGAACCCGCATCTCACCTTCAGTCCCAAGACTATCACTTATATAATCTAATATCACAGTTTTTCCTGAAACATTAGAGCTAAAATGTATTTTTCCGTTAACATCGTCTATATAAAAAGATCCATTAACTTGAGCGTTTTCAGGATCTAAACCATATCTTCTACCACTATCCGGCCAATAAGTATCATCATCTTCGTAGTCTTCGTAGTTGTTATTTTCAGACGGTACGTTTGATTTATAACTAGACCAAGTGTCAGTATCTTTTAAATCTGGTGATACAAAAGTAATTTCACCGCCAGATGTTACCGCTGTATCTGGTAATTGATCTACAACTATTGTAGTTGTATAAACATTTGTTACAACAGTACCTATTGGAAAGTTATCGTGAGAAACTATCATGCCAACTTTAATATCAGCTATTTCAGACTCAGTGCCTGTTATTTTATAATCTATTGTATTCCAAGACAAGTTTTCAACTATAAAAGATTCTTTTTGTGGTAATATTAAAGAGCCATCTGTTTTTGTAAAAGTTAACGTTGTACCAGCATTACTTTCTGAAGGAAACTGGTCTAAAATAGTAACATTACCAGTGCTAATACTTGTAAATTCTTTACCAATTGTTATTGTTGTAATACCACCAGAATTAGAAGTAGCTGAAACTATACAGCCAGCTGGTATGTAAGGACCAGTTACATTCATACCAACTAATATATCTTTATATTCTTTATCTAAAACTATATTTTCAGATGTTTCAACTAAAGTACCTACTGCTTGTAATTTAAAGTTTCCATCATCATCTTGTAATGGATTAGAAGCTGGATTTGAAGTGTCATTAGTTAAATACAAAGGACGTTTAATACCAGATGAATCTACGCATGACAATTTTGTATAGCTAATATAATCTTGCGGCAATACCATTTGCAAAGTAGCTGGAACTGTTATTTCTTGTGATTTTTCAGATTTAAATGTATCAAAAGATAATTCAGCTAAAGCCCTTTGAGCGTGAAAAGCCACATCTAATCTTTTTGCTTTTGGAATAATTTTATCTTCACCAACATATATAAACATAAATTGATTTATAATATCTGTTAAAGAAATAAATTGATAATTACCATAATTATTTCCGTCGTAGTATTGTTGAGGAGTATTGCTTAGTGTTGGCATTTATTATAGTGTTGTTTGTTTATTACCTTGTTCTAATCCCATTGCACCTTGTGCAACTTCCGCTGACTTTAAATTAAAACCAGCTAGTTTTAATATTTTGTATACTAATTCTGTTTCTTCTGAAGCATGAAGCTCAAAATCTACAGCTATATTAGCATTGTAAAGAGCTTTATCGTTTACTACTACGTAAGCCCACTCAACTTTTTTAGGTTTTCTAATGTACTTTATGCCTGTTGGAGTTATTGGACTACCATTATCTACTCTTAGCACGTTGTTTCTTACGTTTGCAACTGGCATAGCAGCTGTTGGTTTTAAAAGTGGCATTAGTTTTATCTCGCTAAACTGTTGTGTATTTATTATTTCACAATCAACACCGTTTAACTCTACTCTATTTATCCTATAAATATAATCTGGTAATATTTTATTTATTCCACCACTACCAGTACCATCATAAATAGAATTATCATTTATAACATTAGTACCATCTACTGCTTCAAAAATACCTATTTTTTCGTATAAAATATTTAATGGATCAGAGTAAGCTTCTGTGTTACCAGGTAGCTTGCTGTTTACAGCTACATCAGCAAAGTACTGCTCAAAAATCTCCATTTGAGCGTGGTTAGCTAGTAAATTAAATTCTTGCGGAGTTACATAACCTCTCTGCTCTTTGTTAGCTAAAGTTAAAACTCTTTGATATACTGTATCTATACTTACTGCCATAATTTCTTTTTAGTTTGTAGTTTGCAATCGCCCCGTAGAGCGACTGCATCTACAGTTAGATTAATTTAATCTTTTTTCAATATTTGTGTATATTTCCATACCTTCATCAGTTTTAAACCAAGCAGCCAAAGCTGAGTAAGGATGTTCGTCAAATGGAACATTCATTAGTTTTCTATCGTTAGAACCCCATGAAAAAGTTCTTTGATCTGAAGATAGTTTTAATATACCCATTTCAGTTGCTCTAATACCAAAGTTTCTAAGTACTACATTTTCATCATTTACTAATTCTAAGAATAATTCTGGATTTCTCTTAGCATATAGTAATAAATCTCTTTTAAGCTCTTTAGAACTCATGTCTGATACTTTAGAACCAATTTCAACACGCATGATAGCTTCAGCCATATCAATGTCAATATTTTGAGCAGCGTTTAAAGCTTCTATCTCCATTTCTAGCCAAGCTATTTCGCCCATTGCTTGTGCAACTGGTTTTTCTTCATAAAACATTATATCTCTATCAGGATGATATAATGAAAGTAATTTTTGTAAAATTGTTTTTTCTTTAGGAACAATCAACATACCATTTCTAAAAACAACATGTTCTAATCTTTGATCTCCTTTCATTTCATCTACAAAACAAGTTCTTTGATTTTGACAATACTTAAGTTCTCTTTCATAACCTTTTTCTTCGTCAAACCAGTGTATATTTGCAGATCTAATAGATCTTGATAAAGGTTTCTTACTACCTTTTAACTTGTATATTCTGTCTTTTATTTCCCAACCATCTTCTAGTGTTGGGTTTTTCTTTTCAACTCTTTTTGGTTTTGTAGTTTCTACAATAGGTTTTTCAACTATTAGTTGTTCTGTAACTTGAGTAACTTCTTCAGTTACTACTTCGTTTTTTGTTTCTTTTTTCTTTGCCATAATATAATATATAATAAAATTAATAAAATAAAAGGCCGAGGCCGAAGCCCCGGTCTTTAATATAAATAATGCTTATTTCATTAACATGAAATTGTTAGCACCTTGTGTAACTAAACATCTTTCAGATAAATAGTGGATTTGCATTGCGTCAAGTGCAGATGTAGCAGCACCAACAGAACCAGTAACCCAAGTTTTCATTTTTCTGTTGTCAGTTTGAGAAGCTCTGTATCTAACATGTAAGAAAGGTCGTTTAAGATTCTTTCCTAAAGCTTGATCGTAAACAGAAGACACACCAGCAGGGATAACAACACCTCTAATTGCAGCAGAACCTGCAATACGGTTTATTTCACCTCTTGTAGCTTTGTCATTTAAGTATCTCATATCTGATTTATAAAAATCATAAGAACCTCTTCGGAAACCAGAGAAACCTAAGTTTAACGCCATATCTTCAGAGTTATCAAATACACCGTAAGATGTACCACCAGCTCCGTAAGAATTCATAGAAGCTAACATATCATCAATAGCTAAACTAGTAGCTCTATTTACAAACATCATGTTTTCTTCAATAGCACCTTGCTTGTCAAACTCAGCTAATATAGCATCAAACTCAGCTAAATCAGTAGCGGCGTTAACACCAGTAACTCCAGAAGTAACATTACCTCTAGACTCAATAGCAGCAAATAAACCTTCAGTACCAGAACCACCAGCACCAGTATCAGTACCATCACGAACAATACTTCCGTTGAAACCAATAATAGAAGCAGCAGCAGTTGTTTCAGCTTCTAACATTTGCATTTCTAAATAATCAGTAAATCTAGCTCTAGTATCACCTTCGGCTTTTAAGTACCATAAGTAACCTGACTGACCTTCTTCACCAGTAACTTCTACCCAACCAATTTGAGATGCATCAGAACCTGATACTTCATAGTAATCTTTCATAATGATTGGCTTGTTGCTGTAAGACTTAAAAGTTGGCGTTAAAGCTGTTCTTTTAGTTGCTTCAGAAGCTCCAGTAATATCAGCATAAGCAGCTCCTTTTCCGTACTCAGAACCTACAACTAATAATATAGATCCACTAGCAGTAGTTGCGTGACCAGTTAAATCAGCTTTGTCATAAGGCTCAACTGTAATAACAGCTGTAGCTGGAGTTTCAACTACTAAACATTTAGTAACGATACCAGCTGTTGCTATAATTACAACATCGTTTACTCTAACACCATGAGATGCTACAGCAAAACCATTTTCACCGTCAGCAGACCCATCGATATCAGTTACAACTGTAAAAGTACCGTTAGTATCACCTGCTGTAGCTACTGTACCTACGTAAGATAAATGTAACCTTCCTTGTTCAGACCATACGACTTGATCAGACGTCATAGCCTCTTCAGCTCCTACTTGTGCAAGAAAACCTGAAATAGTTCTCGGTCCGAAAACTTCAGCTTCTGCTTCCATAAGATCTGGTAAATATTGTTGCTCCCATCCAGTTGAACCTCCTGCGAAGTCAATGTAATTTGAGCTTAATGTTTGTTGTTGAGGTGAAGGCACCTTGTTCAACAAACTTCCTCCTGTAATTGCCATTTTTTATAAATTTTAAATTGTTATTTGTTTTTATTTTTAATTTTAAACTTAAAATCAGAAGAATCGTTACCTAACACTTTAAACTTCATACCACCCGCTTCTATTTTACCATGACTTTGTCTTGGATTCATATCTACGTTTTTAGATTTAGCAATACTATTTTTCATAGCATCAGCTTTTCCTTGTTCATAAAAGTGTTTTGCAACAGCATCTGCATTCATAGCTGTATAAAGAGATTTGTGATAACCCTTAGCGTCTGACATTTCATTATTTTCGTTCAAAAACTTTTTGACAAAATTATTAATATCACTTTGAGTATTTTTAATCTCACTAGCATTGTTTACATTAAACCTGTATTTTTTATCCCCGACGTTATATTCAAAACCTTTGAACTTGTCGTTAAAAACTTGATCAGTTTTTTTCATAAAAACATCAGTATTTTTTTTAGCTGCTTTTTGATTTGTTTCTGACTCTTTGTTATATCTATTAAAGAAATCAACTGCTTTTTGCTGCTCAGTTGTGAGCTTGCTTCCAGCTTTAATATCTTCATAGTATTTGGACTTTTGCCCGTCCAAGTGGCTTTTAGCGTTGGCAACTTGCTCTTTTAACGCTAATTTTTTTCTACGTATATCTCTTTCGTCATCTGTTTCTTCGTTGTAAGAGAACTCGTCTTCCATAAGGAAGTTAATTTCTTCTGCATTTAAATGTGGCTTTGTTTGCTTGTAGTATTCATATAATAAATCTTGATTATCCATGTTACTATAATCTTGATTAAGCTTAACATAGTCACTTAAATCACCACCAGTTTCATCCATAAAATCCATTAACTTTTGGATATTCTCTGGTATTGGTTTACCAGTAGCCTCTGCTTCAGCTACAGCTTCTTCAACCTGCTCCTCTACTTCAGTAATTTCTTCTTCTGTAGAATCTTCAGTTATTTCTTCTAATGCTGGAGCTTCTTGTGTTTCTGCTTCCGGCTGTACTTTTTCTTGTTCTTGTGCGGGCTCGGCATTTTCAGACTCTGCAACCACTCCGCTGTCGTCAGTTGAACTTGCTTCAACTTCTGTAGTTTCTTTTGGTTTTTCATTTTTCTTTTTTTTTGGTGTTGGTGGTTTACTTAAATCTACTTTGATGATATCATCATTTCCAGCTGATTCAAATTTACTTTCATCAACTTGTTCAGTTGTTTCTTGTGTAGTTTCTTCAACTACTTGTTCTAATTTTTCTTCCATAATATAATATAATAATAATTAATAAATTTTAACGAGGATCAAACCTACCTAAACCAAAGTCACCACCTAGTATATCATTACCTGAAGACTCAAAGTTTTTAGGTGGTTTTTTATTTAATCTTTGATCTATTAGCTCACTTTGTTGAGAAGCTTGCATCCTAGTTCTTTCATCTTTACGATCTTCTTTTATCGTTTCTTTCATGTCTACTTGCTTCATGTTCATTTGCTGAAGCTGTTGGTTGATCTGGAACTCATATTGCATTAACCTCATTTTATGCTCAACTTCTAGTTCCATTTGTTGAGATTTTAAGCTAGACTTAACTTGCTCTAGCTGTGCGTTGGTCTGCGCTATTGCTTGATTTTTTTGAACTTCAGCTTGAGCAGCAACCTGTTGCGCTTGAGCATTAGCTTGTGCTTGAGCTTGTATATTTTGCTGTTGCATTTGCTGATCTCTTTGTAGTTTCTTTTTTCTTCTAATCTTCAATACTTGATTAGCTAATTTTACGTTTCTTATTTCTCTAACATCAATAGCATCTTCAAGATCTATAGTTTTTTGCTGTAGTGCCATTTGAATATTGTTTTCTAATACAGCTTTTTCTTCTTCATCTGGTTGTAACTCTAAAAATATACCAAAATCATAAAGATGTAAATCAGACATTTCTTCAAGAGTTGCTAAATTATGACCACCTATTGCTTGTAAAAAAGCATCTTTAGTTGGCGAGTACTCAAGTATATCAGATATTCTAAGCGATAAACACTCTGCGGTTTCAGTTGTTAAAAACAAACCAGCTTGAAGTATATGTCTTGTTGCAGTATTGCTGTTTGCCGCTGCAAGTTTTTGAATACCAACTAAAGCGTTTTTGTCTGGAGTACTACCGTCTCTAGCTTCGTTTAACCCGGTTACATCTCTTATCATTTGTAAGTAGTAGTTATAATTACCTATAAGAGCTTGCATTTTATTGCCACCACTACCTGATGTTATTTCTTGTATAGGAACTTTGCCAGGATTCATTTCACCTTCACTAGTAAAAGATCTACCTATAACACTACCAGTTTGAAAAAACATATTTAGTGCTTCTTGCGGATTATAATTTGTACCATTACCTAAATCAACTTCAGCTAAACCATCAGCGTCTAAATAAACACCATCTGGTACCATTCGCGACATTACTTGTTGTAATTTTAAATGAGTTAACTGTATCATGTCAGCAAAACCAGTTATACGTTTTACTAAAGAATCTATTTTACCATTGTACATTCTAGGTGCCACAATGCTGTAGTTCATTTTAACTTTAGTATAGTCACTTTTAGGTCGCATCATATTTGACGCCATTTCCCATTTAAGTAGTTTGTCGGTACCAAGTATCATGGCGCCATCATAAAGTACTTCTATAGATCTTTGAAGTTTAGAGTAGTTAAACTCAACATCAGTAGGCGGATTAAAAGAGTCATCTTTAGGTATTATTTTCATAGCACCACTACCTGTTTCTTTAACTTTATAAACTTCATTCATGTAGGTTTTATAATTAAAATATAAAACTTGAATAGTGTTATTGTCTTCTTTTTCTATTGAATATCTTGAGTTATAACTGTTTCTATTATAACTTTTGTTTTTCATTATTTCTTCTAAATCAGACTCTGTTAAATGAGGAAATTGTTTAGCTAATTCGTTTACAGGTATAGTTTTAACTTCACCAACATAATATATATCATCGAAAAAAGGTGAATCACTATAAGAATAAACTAAGTTCGCTGGGTCTACATAGTCAATAGTAACACCTTCTGAAGTATTAAACCCTGTTTTAACAGCACCTATACCTAAAACAGCTAAGTCGTAATAAAACCTTTTTTTAATTAACTCGTATTTATTCCCTTCTAATAAAGTGTTTATTGCTTGTTCTTCTGCTATTTCAACCGCTTGCTTGTACGTAAGCTGCATGTGTAATTGTAACTCTTCTTCTGAGTCTGGTAAAGTTTCTGGATCGTTATCTGCTATTTGAATACCAAAAGCTTGTTCTGTATATGCGTTTAATTCTTTAGTACGCATATCAGCTAATATAGACTCCATGTATTCAGTTCTTTTGCTAACACCGTAGGGGTCTTGAGAAAAAGCTTTTATATTGTACAGGCGCTCCGTCATACCGTTAACAACAATATCTACAAACTTAGAAATAATTGGTACTGGCTTCCAATCTAAATTTAAATAGGACAAGTCACCGTTTATAGATAATTCATCCTTATATTTTTGTATAGATTGTTCGCCTCTAGCGTATAATCTTAAACTGTGAAAATTATTATAGTTAGATTTATACCTATTGTTATTTCTATCGTTATTAAACCACTCTTGCTCTATTGCTTTACCTACTTTCAAACCGTATTCGTAACTTATTTTTTCAGCGTCACTTACTGTTTGACTAGGAAAATAACTTTTAATGCCAGAATATGCCATACTATTTTATTATTTGTGAATTTGTTCCAGTATTAGTATACTTAGAAATATTTATGTTTAATTTAGGTTTTTCAACCTTAACATTTGGCATGTATAAATGTCTGTTATTAGCCATTATTGCTAATCCAGAACTTATAGATGCATCGTGCTTTGTTCTTTTGTTTATATCAAACTTACTCCAATCATTTAATAATTCGTTAAAATATAGATCTCCAAACGTACCATCTTGCTTCATGCCTACATGGTCTTGTATATACATTTCAATAGCTGCCGCGTGTGCTTGTTTTATATCTTCGCTTGAGTTTGGTATACCACCAACTTCTTTTTCTGCTGTTGATAATTTGTTCCAAGATTTATCGGGCCTGTTCATACTAAATCCTCTATATCCTCTTCTTCTTAAATAATAAAGAAGTCTTGGTTTGTTGTTCTCTGCAAGTATAGGCATACCATAAAAAACTAATGCCATTAATACGTCTTCAAAGAATATTTCAGCTGTAGGTGGTCTTGATAAGTACTCTAAAAAAAAGCTATTCGCAGGAGCGTCCTCCATGCTAAACCTGGTTAAGCCGTGTAATGCTCCTTTAGAACCTTCTCCATCTACAGTTCCTGATATATCATAAGAGTCACAACCAAATGCTCCCATGTGTTCATTACCAGGATATTTTATACCGTTTTTCAATACCACTCTATTTTGTAATTGCTGAGGTGGAACCCAGCTAACTTTAAATCTACCTTTTGGATCTGGGTAATAAATCACTTGTGAATCTTTTATTCCATTAATCCATTGGAAATTACCTGTTGTAACACCGAGTGTTCTAGACATTTCTTCATTATAATCTATTTGCTCATATATTTTAACAAGATTAAATATAGAGTTTTTAGTTTCATCTCTAAACGCGTGCTCTTCAGTTCTAGGAAACTGCCGGTAAAATTCGTTTAAAGCATCTTGATCACTTTTCAAGCCGTCTACTTCGTTTTGCCAACTATCTATTACTCCTATATCTATTAGTTCACCGTCTGGGGCAAGCACATCGCTGTCAGGAGTAGTGAATACTGGAACTCCGTACTCATCAATAAATCCTTCGTAGTTCCACTCCATTGGGATAAACAAAGAGTATAAACCAGATTTTGTCTGGCCATTTCTATTTCTCTTAGTGACATCTGACGCATTGTATAATTTTTTAAAGTTATCGCCTCCTTTGTCCAAGGCATTACTCGTTGAACCCATCATGCACTTACCAATTATTCTACTACCTAATCGTAAACATGTTTTTGTTACTCTCCAGTTGTTTAAAATATTATCTGGCCTTTCCCATTTACCGCTTTCATCATGAACTAGTAAATTTAGTTTTTCACCATCATAACTATTGTCACCAGTGTTTTTCCAATCAATAGTCGTATCTAGTCCTTGTATATCTTCTAGCTTCTCGTTTGATGTAATTTTTTTTCTTGTGAATTTACTTGCTGGAACTCTGTAGGCTAATTCAGACTTTGGCCTATCCATACCATCTTGAATAGGTTTAAAGAAAAAAGGATAATTAATACTAATAGGTACAACTTTATCTGTAAACATTTTTTTAGCATCTGCACCTGTTTTAGATAATATCCCATATCTACTATCACTTGCAAGAGTGGCTAAATTAACTGTTTCTGCAGATGACATAAACGAAAACCCTGATCTTCTGTTTTTTAAGTAGCACATACCGTAGCACCTTTTGTCTGCTTTACATGCTTCCCAGAATATATAAAACAATCTATTAGCTTCTCTAAAGTCTGGAGCGCCTACATCTATTTTACTCCATTGTAAATACATGTAATGAGCACCTGTTACCCAAGTTGGTTTATTGTTGTTCATAAACCAAAAACCCTCATCTCTTCTTTTAAACTCTTCGTCTATATAATCAAACCACTGTTCTTTTTGCTCTTCAGGGTAGTTTCTCCAGTCAAATATATTTTTTAAACGCTCTATTTCTTTTGGTTGTTCAAACCGTACCCATTTATTTAACTCATGTACGTGCACTCGCACTGGCTGTTTTGGCAGCGCGATACGCAAATTTTGTATTTCAACCACTTCACCAATTTGCCCAGTTTTAGAGATAACCACGACATCATGTTCTTTATCATATCCATATTTCCATTTTTTAGATTTGTTAAGCCGACTTATAGTCGTGCGTTTAATAGGTTCTATTGTTTTAACTAAACTTTGCTCGTACATTACTTAGATCTACCTTCTGCGAATCCTTTAAAGACTTTTTCCTTTCTCTCTTCAGGTGCTTTGCCCTCAAGTAGCAGTTCTTCTTCTTGGATTCTGTTAAGTATTTCGAATGCGTCAAATATAGCTAATTTTTTAGTAGCTGCTGCATTTTTAAGTCTATCTGCTGATATATCATCGTCTGAATCTACGATTGCTTCTCTTGCTACTTTAACTAGCTCTTCAACTGCTTTATGCCCAGCCTGGATTATATTCTTCTTCGTTTCCTTGATATTCATATTTGATTGTAATAAAATTAGATAAAACTCTATATAGTCTTTCGCCATCAACGATAAACTCATGTTCACTACTTGGTCTAAAACCAACTAGATCATCAACCTTTACTGTACCGTCTGAATATTTAACAATACCTTGTAATGGTTTTTCAGATTCAATATTAAATTGATCTACAGCCTTTAAAGGTTTTACAAAACAATAACCTTTTGGAGCTATCCACTTGTTTTTTCTTTTATATAAAAAAATTTGATCGTGGTTTATAAAATAAGTATCTTCGTTAAAATAAGATCTACTATTTCTTTCAATACCTTTCACATCGTGCCATCTACGGAAAACGTTATGGTGCACTACAACTGTATCACCTGGTTTTATGTTTGTATCACCAATTATAGGTGTTGATATAACTTCTGCCTCTCTATTAACATACTGGTGGTTATAAATTTCTGTATTTATAATTAACTCTACATCATTTATTTTTTTAGTATTGTTATATCTTTTTCCTTTTGGCTTTACAACAAAGTTGTAAACGCTTTTCATTAGTATTGTAAGTTATACTCTACGGATACAGCCATATTCTTATTAAAGTCTTTCCAAGGTAGAACATCTTTATTTTTTTTTATATATATAGAATATTTATCTTCTTCTTCTAGTATATCGCATATAGTATGTCCACCGTAAACTTCTTGACCTACAGCATAGTGCATTGCGTCGTTTTTGTAGTCTTTACCTATACTAATTTTTCTAATTAGCTTCGACATCTTCCTTGTGGTTTATTGCTCCAGTTTGAATATCAATATCGTAAGTACCATATTCTTTTTCAAACTCTGTTTGTAATACCGTAAGCTCATCTCTTAACCCAGCAATGTTATGCATCATCTCGTGCTTTCTTAATTCTATAGAACCTATTTCTAATTGTGCTCTATTAATATTATTTACTGTGTTTTGAACTTTTGTTAACTGCTCATCAGTTATTTTTTCAGGTTTAACACCTTTAAGTTCTTTAATTTTTTTACTTGTTCCTTTTACTTTTGTTGTTGCCATTTTATTTAATTTAATTATTAATTATTTAATTGTTTGTTATAAACCAACTTTACCCATCACGTAGCTTGTTGTTGCTTGTCTGTTCGCGGTACTTAATACAGTGTCGCAAATAATCATTTCGTATATTCTTCCATCAAAAGCTTTTACGTTGTGACTACTTTTGTAACCACCTAGAAATTCTATGTCCACCTCTCCGTCTGGTAGTGGATTTGCTTCTGTTGCAAAACTTAAAAGAGCGTTGTTTTTATAAAAAAGCTGTTCTCTACTACTATCACGCGTATACGTTAACACGAAGTCAGCGCCCGTAGGGAAAGTACCACTTGCAAATTCATTTGTAGTACTGCCTGCGGATGATTTTGTAAGTATTTGAGTAGTGTTAGCCATAAAACCAAATACCTCTGAGTTTGATGAACCTAAAATTCTACCCTCTGTACTTGAGCTTTCTCTTCGAACCGCCATTATTATAGTGCAAGCGTCACTTCCGCTGTCCATTAATCTTATAGCACCATCTCCAGTGGCTATAGCAAGTCTATCGCTAGCAGTGTCTTCTTCAAAATCAACGTAACCAGCTGTAAAAGTTGGTTTAACAGAATTAGTTCTTTGAGTGGCATGTCTAGATCCTCCAGATTGATCTTCCCACTTCATTTCGTTGTCTGCATTACCATCTGTTCCAGACAGATTTGTTTGCCCAGTGTCAAATTGATACCAAGCTAATAGTGTACTACCAAGGTCCGCTGGTGTAAAACCTAGTGCCGCACCACCTGTTATACTATTTCCTAAGCCTAACATTATATACCTACGTAAGCTATTACTCTACCTGAAGCTAATTTAAAACCAGTCCACCTACCGTATATAGTTACACCTTTTGGAAAAGTTTCACTATCAACAACATCACCACCATCAGCATCAATATCTGTACTGTTACCATCTGAGCTAGGAAAGTTTTGTGCTTCAGCAGGAACTAAACCAGTAGCACCACTATCAAACACTGTGTCTTCTAAAAATGTTATTGCTACAAAAACTTTTGTAATTCTATTTACGTTTGAAGCTGGAGTAACATCAGTATCGTCTCCACCTATTATTGTTATAGCTTCTGTGCCAGCAACGTGTATACTACCTAGTTGACCAAAAGCGTAATCTGTTGGATCTTTAAATGCCATAATTTTATTTTTTTACTTTTTCTATTGATCGACCGCCAAAGTAAGCACCGATCACTGTTATTAATACTAATTGAAGTAAATCAACCCATGATGATTTAACTTCGAAATTTAATGCACCTGCGTCTATAAATATTAATAGCATGGTGCATACTATTAAAAATATTAATACTAGTGGTCTAACATTTTTACTTAACCACGAGTCTGATTTTAAATCTGCTTCCCATCTTCTAGTAATGTTTTTTTCCATTTCTACTTGATAGCTAGCAATTAATTCTTTTATTTTTCTTTCTGCTTCTAGTTTTTCTTCAGCTGATGTATGTAAGTTATCTACAACACCACCTATACCTTTAACTAGCTCCGCAGCTCCACCTGATAATAATTTACCTAACATATTATTCTTTATTTTTTACTTTTTCAAATGCACTAATACCAAAGCAACCTAGCGTTACCATTACAAATGAATTGTATATTGTATCATTAATTTCTAATTGTCCTCCACCTACGTATCCCATATATAGAATACCTGTAGCTAAATCTATAATAGCAAACAATACCATTATACCAAAAGATATAAAGCCAATTATATTTTTTTCGTTTATAGTATTTTTATCTTTAAATAATTCCCACATATTATACTGATGGTTCTCCGTTACCGTTATTCGCGTCTGTTTCCCATGGAAAATCATGGCTACCGGCTTCTTTCCACTCTCCATCTACTAATATAGAATCTACACCGTTGACATCCATTCTAGGAAAAACCTTACCGTTGTAAGTTACATCATCATCGCTATAGGCCAACTTACCTATTTTCATATCAGTTGCGTGTCTCATTTCGTGATTTATAACCTGTCTATCTTCTTCACTACCAGGTATTATATTTTCATTGACATATATAGTACCATCCATATTAGCCTCACCCATAACCCCTTCTTCTAATGGTACTCTAATAACAGGCGTGCCAGGTACAGAGCCTTCTTCTCCAGCTTGATTACCAAAACGCATTTTGTTTTTAATAATACCGCCTGAAGCATAGCTACCTTTTTTTGAACCTAGTTTAAATCCCATTATCTATCTTTATCTTTTATCATATCATCAATAGCTTTGTTGTACACTTTATCTGTATATGATTTATTCTTATAAAATACACTTCGTTCTGAAGTGGGTAAGTCTTCCTCACCTAGTAAGATTCTATATATCCTACTAATCATTTGAGAGCATTTCCACGAAGTTTTAAATATAGAGTACATTATAGTCGTTCTGTTTCTGTGTCTCCATACATCGATCCAACCTTCTCTTTTTAATCTCTCCCATCTTGCTTTATCCCATGAGTATGTATAAACTCCGTTGATAAAATCGTTTCGTGTAAATCTTCCTTTACAATCTAAATAAATTAATAATTCTAAATCTGCATCTTTTAACCCGTAAGTTTTACAGACCCACTTTCTAGTGAGCCTGTAATACTTAAGGATATTCATTTCACGCAGATCCTGCGCGGTTAATCTCAACTATTAAGCGTCAAGAGCAATACCAACTGCAGAAATAGTGCTGTCTAAATATACACCTTCTACATCATCTGCAACAACAATTAAACCATCGCTGTAACCAGGACCAGTAGCGTTTATAGCTCTAGCTAAAGCTTTCATAATTAAAATTTCACCACCAGCTGCATGAGTAAGAGTTATAACATCTACTGAAGCAGCTTGACCTTCACCAAGAGAACCTGGTGCGAATTTTAAAAGAGTAGCAGTGTTTGAAGCACAAGTTACAGATTGTAATCTGTCTACATCGTACATAGCAACATCGTTGTCATCATCGTTAAAATAAAGATATTTTTTCATTTTTTGTTTTTTTTGTTAATTAATAATTTATTTTTGTTTTTAGGTTTCAGGGTTTTGGCTTGTGGTTTAGGTTAATCTACTAGAACAACGTCACCATCGCGAATAACTCTATAAAGAGTATCTTTCCATGAAATGTCGTGTCCAGCATGTTTATCGTAATATATCGTGTCACCATCTTCTAAGCCTTCAACTAAATTACCACACGATATTATTTTTGCTTTTAAATACCTATTGTCAACATCAGTATCATCTGTCATTATAAGACCAGCAACCTTTTTAGGCTCTGTTTTTATTTTATCTACTATTATATATCTATTGATCGCTTTCATTCGTCCTCATATTTGAAATTACACAATCTGCAGATATAATTGTTGATACTACACTTACTGCATTTTTAAGTGCGGACTTAGTAACAAGTACTGGATCAATGATACCAGACTTAATCATATCAACTGATTCACCTGTTACAACGTCTACACCTAGACCTTTAGTAGGTCGTTGTTCTGTTTGTTCTAAACCAGCGTTTGCTAGTATGGTGTGAAAAGGAGCTTGAATAGCTTTAAGTAGTATCTCTTCACCGACGCAGTCGGTTGAAATTTTTTGAGATGCATTTAATAGTGCTACACCACCACCTGGAACAATGCCTTCTTTTAAAGCTGCTTTAGTAGCATAAATAGCATCTTCAACTCTATCTTTCTTTTCTTTCATTTCAACTTTAGAGTCAGCACCTACTTTTACCATGCCTACACTACCTGATAGCATAGCTAATCTTTCTCTGTGTTTCTTTTGTATAAACGGGTTTTTCTCCCATTTATCTATAGTTTTCTTAATACTTTCTATTCTTTCCTCCATTTCTTCTTCTGGAGTTTCTATAGTTAATACTGTATTTTTATCATCAGTTATAGCTGAGTAAGCTTCACCTAAACAATCGATGTCTATTAAATCAAGATCATCACCTAATTGTTCGTTGATAACTTTAGCTCCAACTAAAAATGCTAAATCAGCAACTGTATCTTCTTTAGTGGGACCAAAGCCTGGTAAGTCAACTATGTTAACTTTAATATTACCTTTTACTTTGTTCATACATAAAGCAGCTTTAACTTGCTGATCTACTGGAGCTACTATAAGTAATGGACGTTTGTGTTTTATAACATGTTCTAATACAGTTTGTATTTTACGTATGTTAGGTATTTCTGAAGATACTATTAATACTAATGGGTTATCAAGCTCTGCTACTTGCTTGTCCTTATCAGTAACGAAATGTGGAGATGTGAGTCCTGAATCTATTTGTACACCATCTACAACATCAACATAAGTTTCTTCAGTTGGAGACTCTTCCATTAATACCACACCATCTTTACCTACTTTAGTATAAGCTTCTGCTATAATCTTTCCTAGTTCCGCGTCATTATTGCAACTTATTGAACTAACAGATTCAAGCATATCGCCTTCGATCTTGACAGAAATCTTATCAAGGTAATCATTTACTTTTTTAAGACCAGATTTAATCCCGTCTTTAATTTCTCTTATGTTAACATCACTATTGTTAACTTCTTTTAATAGTGATTCAGCAAGGACAGTAGCTGTAGTAGTACCGTCACCCGCTTCTCTCACTGTATTTCTAGCAGCTTCTTTAATAAGGGTTGCACCCATATTTTCAACCGGATCAAATAAGACAACAGATTCTGCTACTGTTACACCGTCTTTTGTTATTACCGGCAAACCTCTTGCATCTTCGTAAATTACACATTTACCAGATGCTCCTAAGGTTGATTTTACTGCTTTTGCTAGCTTTTCAACGCCAGCAACTACTCTTTTGTTAGCTAAATCGCCAAAGTTTACATCTTTGACAATCTCGCTAGGCTGATTGTATTCCATATTTGATTAAATTTAATTAAAATATTAGTAAAATAGACTTAATAGATATATAATACAGTAATATTGTTACCGTTATGCCTAACCATCCTAAAAGTATTAAGCCTATCTTACCGATTAGCTTCACTATTCGAATGTTTTTACTACTTTTGGCCCTTTTGTAGCCTCTAATTTGTCTGCAAAATGCTTAACGCTACCATTTATAGCAGTTTCTGCACCTTCTATAGTTTCTCTTCTGGTAACATCGTGCCATTCTCCTTGTTTTTCAGGATTTAAACACTCTGTTTGGTAAAAACCGTTAGGTAATTGTGTTATCCGCCAGTTTTTCTTTTCAGAAAGGTGTTTCCATTGGTTAATAGTTTTTTCATTCGGTTTTAGGTTGCCAGTTGAACTGGTCTTGTAGTATAAATAAGTCATTTTTTTGGTTTTTTTGGTTAATATTGACTTGGTTTAGGGTCTTTCCCTATTATTTATTTGCAGGATGAGTTTCACCTGGGAATTCTCTTTCAAATTGTTTAATAGAAGCTTCACTGTTATCTGCCATTAAACGATTTTTAAAGTTTTCTCTTTTTAAAGTCTGCGTAACTCCTTTCATGCCACCATAAGGCTTTTTTGCCATATAATCTTTTCTTGCTTGACCTTTCAATTCGCTACCTGCTTGCACGTAATCCGATACTTCTTTTCTCATATCGTCTAATCTCTTCTTTTTACCTTCATCATATGTTTGAGTAACTTCTTTATCAACTCCTGTGGTTAAGTTTTTCTTTGTTACTCGTTTTTCACCAGTAATATCATATCTATTAGGCCTACTCGCATCTTCGTATGCAATTTTATCTCTTTCATCTTTAACTTCAACTTCAGGTAATAATCCTGCCATTACTACGTCATCTTGCTTAGCTGGTGAAGCACCCATCATTTTAAAATTAGATGGTTTTCTTCCTTTAGCACCTAGGTTGTTTCCAGATTTTAGTGTAAATCCTCTTTTCTTTTTCATAATTATTGATTTTGTTTGTTTTTAATTCTAAGCTCTTCATTTCTTAATGATTTTGCTTGATTAAAACCAATGTTATATTTTCTAGCTTTTCCTTTGTTGTGTGATACAACAAGTTTTCTAAGTTGATCATCAGTCATGTCAGCTGTTATTGATTTAACAACTTTATCGTATGCGGCCATATCTGCTTTTTCATCTACTTTTTGAAATGCTGATGATTTAGCTCTACCATTTACGTTTCCTTGTGGTTCTTTATTTACGGCTCCTTTTCTATTAGATGGATAAGGAGCACCTTTCATTTTAAACGCCATAATTATTTATTCTTTTTTAGTACCCTTACCGTCATTACCACGGTTGGCTTTTGTTGATTTAAACTTACGGTCTTTGTGATCGTAGTCTTTGTTTTTAATATCTTTACCTTCTTTTATAGCTGCACGTCTCTTACGTTGATTTTCTGCTTTTTTCTTGCGTCTATCCGCTGTCATAGCCGCTCGCTTATCACGAATAGCTTTCATACGCCTTGCGGTAGCTGTAAGTTTTTGTTTTGCCATAATTTATATTATCACATAGTAAGTAAGTAATTTACACTACAAAGACAATAAGAACACTATAATTAATATAGCTACGTATAATACTGGTGATAAGTCTAGTTTTTCTGTTTTCATGCATTTATAATTACGATGCATAGTTTATATTTAGCAAAGCTAATGTTAAATAATTGTTAAGTGTGACAATTGCCTGTTACTCTAACCTTATTAATAGGCTTATGTCACTAAAAAAAATATTGTAAATATTGGGGTGTGGTGTTGCCCCCCCTCCCTAGCACCCACCGCCTTCTAGGAAAACCATATTTATTTACCGGGCCCCCATTGCCATTATACGTTTGCGCCATATTGTTCTACGTTTTTATTATCCACTAACTTTCGTTTTTGTTTTGTACATACTATTCTACACAGAATAACTACGACTTTGTTTGGATAATATATATGCAACAACTAAACAAATATACTATGAATAATTACAATGTAAAAATAAAATACTTCAGTGCCAAAGTTTATAATGATACTGACATTCAAACAATATTACATGAAGTAGAAATATTCACTGACTTAAGTAATATAATAAGTATAACTAAATTACAAATGTAAATTCGTGTACAATTGTAAACGCACAGAGTCGGGGTAGTGGGTGACGACTATAATTATCACTCAAACAATATTAGTACTTTTACAAACTAAATACTAATAGTAATGGATAATATAAATAACTAAATAAATAATTAATTAAAACAAAAAACTATGTCAAAGTTAGAAACAAAAAGATTTGTAATCAGAAAAACATTAATCGGTAAAAATACTATAATTACTTTTGTAAACAAAAAACAAGAAAAAGTATCATATAATCATGATGAAGTATATAATACTCATAAAGAAAGATTTGAAGAAATGAATTGTTTTCAGAAATATAAGTCATATACTAATTCAAATTGTGTACCAAGTTTCTGTAGAAATTTACAAACAATTACTGAGTAAGTTATACTGATGAGACTTAAGTAGTCGAAACACCGGTTACGGTGTCTATAACAAAATACAAACTAAATACGGCTTGTATTGGATAATATAACTGTAAATAAATTATAAATTAAAATAAATAAACTATGTCAAGAGAAATTAAAGTAAGTAAGCACAAAGGTAATACTCATTATACAGTGCGAGTAGTAGATAGTTATGGTCAAGAACATCATATTGGTTACTACAAACATATCTACACTAATAAACTAGAAGAAAAGGCGATAGAAATATGGTCAAATGAAACAAAACCAGAGGTAGATTTACTCGATGGTGCAATCAGAAACTGTATTGAGTTAGATAATAAAATGTGGAGTGCGTTTCACAGTGGTGAGATCACAATATAAATACGAATTACTACGGATAATATAATCAAATAAAATAAACAATATGAAATTTAAAAAACTAGACAGGTACAAACAAAATTTAACAATTATAAATGAAACTGATGTTTATTCTTATTCAACTAATGTTGCGGAAATAAAAGGTGATGAACTACATGTGTTCGGTTATTGGAGCCCAACAACATCAAGACATATTAATTATGTGGCGGAAAAGTTTAACTTAAAAAAAGTAGAATAATGAAGAAAATAACACTAAGTGTCGCGGCACTACTAATCGCGATAAATGGGTTTTGTACAAATCCACCAACTAACAAACAATTGATACAAGAAATGTCAATGACTGTTGAAGATATAATTCAATCAATGAGAACTATTGATACAACTGAAATATCTAAAATGTATGTACACAATTTACTAGTTGTATTAAGTCAATTAGAAGATTTACAAGTTAACAAATTTAATAATCGCTATGAACCACCGTGTGAAAACTGTGATGAGATAGACTAAAACCAAAAAACCATGAAGAAATTTATTGAAAACAACTTAGCAGAAATAATTGTACTAACTGTATTTGCATTTGCATTTTCAAGTTGCGCAAGCTCTTACTGTCCTTACAGTTCAAGTTATAACTCTAAAAACAAAACTAGTTGCGCGGCATACAGATAAAATAAACACACTATGAGAAATATATTTAAAACAATTATTGTTGCCTTGCTATTTAGCTCGTGCGCAAAACAAGAAACTGAAGTAAGAAGAAACTGGATGTCACCAACTGGGCTAGATAATTTTTGCCAAGATAAAAGAGCTTTAGGTCAATCTGGTACCGTAGGTTATAAGTTAGAAGAAAACCTTTCTGATGCTCAGATAGTGCACAGGATAAAGCAAAATAACAACTTACCAGATTACTATGTTATATTTTTATCTCCAACTTTTCATGGCGATGCAACAGGATCAGTAAATAACTTAGATCCAGAATATCTAGCATTTCCATTGCATTCATCTAGTATGAGTGATAAGTGGAGCCAAGAATATTATGAAGAATATTTATTAAACAAACAAGCTTTTCTAAATAAATATACTAATGGCGAAGAAACAGGCGGTATGAAGTACTGCAATTTATAAACTAAAAATTAAAAACAATGAACAAAATAACATTAACAATTGCATTAGTGCTTGGATTTACCATTGCTAACGCACAAGACACAACATGTACATTTTTTACAGGTGAAAGAGTAATAGAATTTGATTATTACACAAGTAAAGGATTGTACGAAGATAGACAAACTAAAAAGTTTTATGATGTAAAAGTTAAACTTGGCAATGTACTATGTCTTCACTTATGTGATCAAAAACAAAGAGTTAGAAAAGTAAAAATTACTTATTTTGATGGCTCTACATCTAACAAAGTATTAAATAGTTATGATGATTTTTATTATTTATCAAACGATATTGTTAAAGTATCAGTTGGCAAACCAAAATTAATAATTAAACTATGATAGGTTGGGTAATACTAGTTGCGATAGTAATGTGGATGTATCGCGAAATTACAAATTAAATACGAACACTGTCGGATAATATAAATGTTAATCAATTAAAATATATAAATATGCAAACAATCAAATTCTTAAAAAACAATTACATTAAACTAAATAAAACAATTTACAAACCATATACTATTTGTCAGCTTGCTGATACTAGCTTTGGTCAACTAGATGAGTCTGATCAATCAATTGTAAATCAATGGTTTAACTATAAAGGCTTTACTTATGTTGCAGTGTAAGTGTAAAAATATAATACCTCAAGGCAGAGTTGATCTTGGTTATGTAGTGTGTGTAGACTGCTCAACAACCGAAGCATATGGTTGTGCACCACTAATCAACCACAAAACCGGCAATTCCATACAGATAATGTCTAGCAGTGACGCTGCTCGCATATCCAAGATAACTCAACGCCGAGGTTATGGTACAATGTTAGGATAATAAATTAAATAATATAATATGAAAGAATTTTTAAAACAAAAATCAGGGCTTGTAATGGTAATAGTTGGCTCTGTATTATTAGCAAGTGACATATCAGGCGTTGATATTGGTTTACTTTTACCACTGGGACTAGTATTAATAGTAGAAGGAATAAGCAGAGATTAATATGAGACTATTTAGAAAACGAGAAGATCAAGATGAAAAATTATTAAAAAACATAGAAAGATATGAGCAAGAAGAAAAAGCTAAACAGCAAGAATCCAAAGTACTGGGACAAAAGCCAGTTAAACGAAAAGCCAATCAAGAAAAAAGTGCTATACACAACAGTCAAAGGTTGTAAAGTACACGGCGTATGGTATGAATAATATACGAGAGGCGGTAGAAAAATCTACTATCCTAGGTAGTCAACGCAACAAGAGAGAAGGAAATCCGCCCTCGTTTTACAAACTAAATACGACAATAGTCGGATAATATATACAAATAATAAAATTAAATACAATGTCAGAAACAAAAGAAATGTTAGAAGCTACAGTAAAAGGCTTACAAGACAAAGTTAATCAACTAAACATGGACTTAAAAGCTAAACAAAAAGAGCTAGAAGATGTAAACAAACCACCAATGTCAAATGATACTTATGCTTCACTAGAAGATATAATCGGCAATGCTGTTGGTGACTATGAGTTTGAGTGTGGTGAGTTTGATTATGAGTTTAATATAAACTATGATAACAAAATAGAACTCAGCGACTTATCATATAATGATGGCTACAGGTTAGCAGAAAGTATAATGAACAAAATTGATAACTACTTTAAAATAGAAGAAAATGAGCACTAGAGCACAGATTAGATTTGCAACAAGAGAAGATGGTGTATCATTTAGCGAGCATCCAGATGCTATACACGCTCAATTTTACAAACACAGCGATGGTTATCCAGAAGGGTTAGGTGTAGACATAGCTGAGTCATTGTTAGACTCTACAAAAATATCTAGATGGGAAATAGAACATCTTGATACAAAACACAGTGATTTAGAGTTTATATATTATATATGGCAAGCACCATTAAAAACTACGTGGATTAGTATATTTGAAGTAAGACCATTTGTAGATCAAACTGGTGAATGTATATTTGTAGGTGAACCACAAAAACTAATTGATAAATACAAAACAAATACGAATTATGACGGATAATAAACGTGTAACAAACAAACAAATATTAGACAAAATAGATGCACTAAAGGTTGGTGATGAAGGCCTTAACGCATTAGCAATCAAGATTGTAAGCCGTATGGTTAAACTAAAATCTATGGAAACTTGGTTTGACCACGTGTCTAGGTCTGACATAGCCTGGGCAACGGCTTACAAAGATCTTGAATTAACAGAAGAAGAAGAAGCATTAGGCGAAGCTGCAAAGCTTATGACACTAATGAATTTATTTCAAGAAGATGAAGCATATGAAAAGTGTGCTATTATAAAATCAAGAATGGAAGAGGTAAATAGAATATTAAAAAAAGGAAAATGATGAGATACAAGCCAATGCTAGCTTACCCTGTAAGCGACAGACCAATTAATTATGATAACAAAGTATTTATGCAACCAAAACTAGATGGTGTTAGATGCTTAATACAATACGATAAAAAAACAGGTGTAACAGCTTACTCACGTACAGGTAAACAATGGAAAAACATTGAACACATTACTAGTTCATTAGAAAAATGGTTTAAAAGTAATCAAACAACTGTACTTGATGGCGAGTTGTATAATCACGATCTAAGAGATGATTTTGAAACTATTATATCATTAGTTAGAAGACAAACTCCTGATGATATAGACATGCTAGAATCACGCGAGATGGTACAATTTCATTGTTATGATATAATACATCCTGACAACTCTCCGTTTGAAGATAGAAACAGATTTGTTAAGTATTGTGTAGAACAATCATCTCCTTATGTACACACAGTAAGCACATTACAATGTGTTGATGATGAAGATGCTAAAGAAATGCATGCAGTTAATCTAGCTTGTGGTTTTGAAGGCTCTATATTACGTACTAACGATGTATACCATCAAAAACGTACTCACAGCTTACGTAAGTTCAAAGATTTTAAAGATGCTGAAGCTCTTATAGTTGACTGGGTTGAAGGTGTCGGTAAACGTAAAGGTACTATTGGTAAGTTTATGGCACAAGATGAAGATGGTAATTTGTTTGGTATGCCTGTTATGGATAACTTTAAATACTTACAAGACAACTTTAAAACTATGCAAGGTTATGTAGGTAAAACAGCTACATTTACATACTTTGAGCGTACAAAAGCCAATAGCTACAGACATCCATTATTTAAATGTATTAGAGATTATGAATAAAAATGAACAACAAATGTATAGAGACATTAGCGAGTTAACTAAATCATTAACACGGTTAGCAAAAATATTAGAAAAACTAGCAAAATCACAATTATGAATGAAGAATTAAAAAAAAGAATTAAGGAATTTAATGAAATTAAATATCCTAATGATAATGAAACAAGAATTATTATTGGGACTGTGACAACAGCCCCTAAATATATATAGTAAGAGGCTAATGTCACGTAACTTAAATTATTTTAATAACAACCGCATCGTCTATAAAAGAGATCCGATAATTGATAAACCCACTAATGAGACCAAACAATATATGTTCTTCGAACATGGTACTTATGAGTGTTATCATTTGTTTACTAGTAAAGCTAAAATTACTACGTTTAAATCTCTTAAATGGCATTTATTAGTTTTGTGGTACTTAAATCCTCAGCTTGATCAAGATCAGTTTATGATTGTTGCAGAGATACTAGCGCACAAACCTAATGGTTTTACTTCATTTGCTATACACATTGATTTGCTACGCAAAATAGTATATGAAGTATCGATGCTAGATTTAGATGAGCCACCAAGTAACAAACTGCGCAAGGTTATATTTAAATACGGTAGTGGTTTAACTAAAGAGCAAAAGCTTAAAATAGTGGGTGAGTTAATTGGTAGATCAAAACGAATTCACTCTGATGATATTTATCAATGCATGATAGATATTAATGGGCTTAGTAAAAAAATAACAATAACTAAATTAGCTAAGTTATTAAAATGTACAACAAGAACTATACATAGAAATATGTGTACAGAATTAAAAAGAGAAAAAGAACTATTAAACAAACAAATATGAGAAGATTAATATATGACATGTACTATGCTGATGAGATCAGTGTTGAGATAGCAGAAAGACTGCTTGACAAGCTTGAAAAAATTAGAAACAAAAGAAGACAATACTAATGAAACACTATAATATACAAAACTACATAAGATATAAAAATGATCTTGAGCAAACTTTAAAAATATTACAAAGAAAAGACTGGCACGAATATACAAGAAATGAATTAGTAACAGTTTTTATGCCTTTAGTAGAGAATGTAGCTAGAAAGTTTGCTACATCACAACAAGCATCAGGCGTTATGGCTATAACAGATATGATACAAGAAGGATGTTTAAATCTTATTAAAGCTGTAGATCGTATAGACTGGAAAACAATAGAAGCCTCTGAAGATAAAGAAAAAACATTAAAAAGTTTCTTTTCAAAACGTATCAAAGGTGGTATACGCAGAGAGATAGATAAAAATAGAGGTCAAATGCGTTTACCAGAGCACATAACAAATAATATACGTAAAAACTTTGGTAAAGATAAAAAAGCTGTAGCCATGTTCTTTAATAGTATATTTTTAAGTATTGATGCTGGTACAAGAGAAGATGATGATATGTTTATGCAAATAGAAGATAAATCAGAGCCATACAACCAAGAGTTTTTAAATATGTATCTTACAAGTTTGTTAAAGCAACATTTGACAGACAAAGAATATCATGTATTAAGATTATCATATGGGCTTGACTGTGACAAGCACTCTGCGAAACAAATAGCTAAATTTTTAGACATTGAAGGTAGTGGTGCCTATGTAAGAGTTTCACAATTAAAAAAGCAAGCAGTAGACAAGTTGATACAAAATGTAGATCACTCACAAGTGTTTGATATTCTGTAAGTTACTTGTGTAAATTAAATTAATAATGTGTAATTATATATATACACCAAAAGACCAAATTATGAAAGAATTAAACCAAAAATTAGCTGTCATACAGACAAAGCTAAAAGCGAAAAAGTCTTCGTATAATTCGTTCGGTAAGTATCACTTCCGTAAATCAGAAGACATCTTAGAGGCTATAAAGCCTTTCTTAATCGAACACGGCGTTACAGTTACAATTAACGAAGAGTTAATAATGACTGACCCTGTTCCAACAATGAAATCAACAGCTACAATATCAGATGGCGAGCATGCTATACACGCTACAGCTCTAGTCGGTGTAGACCTTAATCAAAAAGGTATGC
>Ga0208767_1000134_pt1 | contig 51872 bp, 66 predicted proteins | sample VirMetDEL_Mar_21_FD_184514 | JGI IMG/M metagenome (GOLD analysis project Ga0208767, IMG submission 184514) | Aqueous microbial communities from the Delaware River and Bay under freshwater to marine salinity gradient to study organic matter... | ecosystem: Environmental > Aquatic > Marine >...
AAAAAAAAGATAATGGAAGAAATACAAACTAAAAAGGTTAGTCTTGAATTAGAGATAGATACTAATATTAATAATACAGGTGCAAACCCATATCAAAAATCAATTCATTTAGCTAAAGCAGTAGATGCTTGGCGTATATTTCCACGCTTATTTTTAAGTGTGTATATGTTTTTATTATATTACTCAACTATGTGGTTTATGGGATTAGAAGAACCTAGCTTAGAACAATCAGGTCTTATATCTATTATTGTAGGTGCAGGAGCTGCATGGTTTGGTTTATATTCTGGCACTTCATCTAGCTCTAAATCTTTTAAAGGCGATCAGTAATGTATGAATATGGTTGTACAGTCACTAGGGTGGTTGATGGCGACACTATTGATGTTGTTCTTGATCTTGGCTTTTCTATTCTTCACAAGTGTCGTGTACGTCTTTATGGGATTGATACACCTGAATCAAGAACCAGAGATAAAGATGAAAAACTTAGAGGAAAATTAGCTTCAAAATATTTAAGCGATGCTATTCACAATGGCACTAAAGTAGTATTAAGATCAAAGTTAAAAGATTCTAAAGGCAAGTATGGTCGTGTATTGGGGGAAGTTGTTGTAGATGACATTAATATTAATGTATCTATGATAGAAAACTATTTGGCTGTTGAATATCATGGACAAAGTAAAAATGATATTGAAGCAGAACATTTAGTAAATAGAAACAAACTTATAGAACTAGGAGTGTTTACCCCAAATGAAAAGTAATATTTACCAGTCAATTATATTTTTAGGAATTATATTTTCTGCAAACGCATTTGCTCAATCATCACAGCAATCTGGTACAGCTTGTGTCAATGGTTCTCAGTATTGCGAAAACAATAGTTTAGATACAGTCAATACAACTACAACTACTAATACAAATACAAATACAAATAATAATACGAATACCAACACTTCAACTGCGACTAACACAAACAATAATTCTAATACTAATGTTTCTACAAACACCAATACTTCAACGAATACAAACGCAAACACCAATCAAAATACGAATTTGAATACGAATGTAAATACTTCTACAGCTAATTCAACTTCAAACAATACTAATACAAATAATAATGTTAATACCTCTACATCTAACTCAACAGTTAATTCTACTGTTAATCAGAATGTAAATAATACAAACAACAGCACTTCAAATAACACCAATCAAAACACAAATGTTAATCAGTCTACATCTCAAAGTGATGTAAAAACTGACAATAAAAATGTTAACGAAAATAATAGTAAGTCTGATAACACTAATCGAAACATTAATGAATCTAATTCAACTCAAACGATTAATCAGAATGTTAAAAGCGAAGCACCACCTGCTTCAGCTATTGCTCCAAGCATTATGAGTTATAGCCAAGACCTTTGCACAGTAGGAAGATCAGCAGCTTTCCAAGGGCAAATTTTTGGTTTTTCAGGTGGTAAAACTGTTACAGATCAAAACTGTGAAAGGTTAAAACTGTCTAAATATCTGTACGACATGGGTATGAAAGTAGCATCAGTTGCCTTGTTATGCCAAGACGAAAGAGTATTTAAAGCAATGAGAATGGCAGGTACGCCATGTCCATATGAAGGCAAGATAGGTAAAGAAGCATCGGCAGAATGGGATAAAAATAAATCTAAAAGACCTGATGTAAAAGATGCAGAAGAAGAATATATTAAACAATGTACATATGAATCTAATCCAAACAGAGATAAGATTAATAAAGATATTGTTGGTGCAGTTAAAGTTATGTATACACGAAAAACTAAAACAACAAAACAATGCAAAAAAGAGTTTTATTCTACGCAATAGCGTGTCTGTTTAGTCTTAATGTATTAAGTCAATATACTTATGAAGCTAATCAAGACTTATATCAACTACAAGCAAATGCTAACAACTTTAATGGTGAATTAGCCTACGAGGTAGTAGATGATGGTATTAGTCCTGCAATTGACCTTTCTTTTAATTTTACTTTTTATGGCAATACATTTAGCCAAGCGAGAATGGCAACAAATGGATGTCTCCATTTTGGTTCTAGTGGTAGCTATTGTAATGACTATACTCCTGACCCTATCAATGGACAGCATACTTACACCATATATCCTTTCTGGACAGACTTAATAAGAGACAACGATTCTCGCATGAAGTCTTGGGGTGACTCAAGCAAGATGATTTTTGGATGGTACGACATGAGGGAGTACAACAGAGCATCAGACAACAGCTTCGAAATAATACTGTGGAACAACAACTCTTTTGACATACGCTATGGTGCATTAGATATAATTAATCACGATGTACTAATAGGTGAGATAGGTTCTAAAAAAGAAAATTCTTACACTTATTATTATCACGATGAATGTAATACTGGCACAACTAATGGTTCTAGTTGCTATAACTACGACTGGAATAACTCTGATAAAAACACTAACCTAGAAAATGGCGGTTCTTTATATGGGTCAGGCAGTGGCAATGGTGTTGATTGTAGCAATGCACTAAATGATCCTAGTTGTTCAGGTTATGCAGATGCATATCAAACTCAACAATGTAATATCACTGATCTTTATAGTCAGTCATGTCCTAACTATTGGGATGCTTATGATGATCAACAATGTGCTGATGATCCACAATATGCTCCATTTTGCCAAGGTTATAGACAAGAAGAGTCTGTAGCTTTTTTTGATGATGAGCAAGTTGATTATGGTTTTATAGATGAGCAAGACCAATTTGCTACTGGTATATTTACTGAAGAACATCATGATGATAACCAAGGCTTTGAAGATCAATTTACAGTCATTGAAATATTTGAAGATGAAATGTTTCCACCCTTTGAAGATTTTGGAGACAACCCCAATGATTATTTTGCAGAACCAGTAACAGAAGATATTGTTATATTTTATGAGCCTGATCCTTTACCTTTTATAGATGAATTTGGACCACATCATGAAGATAACTTTCAACACCAAGATGAAATTCTGTTAGATGAGTTTTTGTTTCAAGAAACATTTTTAGTAGAAGATTACAGTGAACCTGAAACATTTATTGAATTTAATAACATAGATGAATTAGAAGAATGGTTTGAAGAAGAAACCAATGAACGATTTGAAGAAAGACCAGAAGAAGAGTTTGTTTTAGAAGATGAACCTGAAGAAGAATTTTTGGAAGAAATATTTGAAGAAGAAGCTGTAGAAGAAATCTTTGAAGAAATAGAAGAACGCCAAGAAATTATGGAAGAAGAAAGAATTGCCGAAAGAGAAGAAGAAGCTAGAGAAGAAACATTAGAAGAAGTTACTGAAGAATTTGCAGCAGTAGAATCTGATACTCCTACAGGCAAAAATAGATTAATGACTGTAGCTCTTAATGTAGTCAGAGCAGGAGTACAAACAGCATCTAACAGTTACTCACAGGCTTCTGGTGGCTCTCAATCAAATAGTACATCTAGTTACTCATCTTCAGGAAATACATCAACAAGAAGCTCTACAGCATCTAGTGGTGGTATAAGCACTTCTAGCAGTCCTAGTGCATCAGATCAGTTTGCAAGTGCAACACAACAAACAAACCAAGTTTTATCTTTGGGAAGTGATGTAGGAAGTTCTAGTAATATGTCTATGTCTATAACTCCTTTGCCTACATTTGATAATGCAGCTTCTATGGTTGTAGCTGATGTGCAAGTGCAAAATGTACAGGGAGAAATTGATACAGCATCTTCTGGAACAATGACAGCATCAGAAGCTGATCAAATAGCAGATAAAATTATTGCTGCAAATATAGAAGCACAGCAAGAAGAAATTGAAGAAGAACAACAAGAAACAGGTAAGTACGGAGATGAATCTAAACTTATAGCATTAATAGGTTATGTTCCTGATTTTAATAACTACTCACAAACAAGCGTACCTGATGCACCGACTTGGTATAGTAGCTCTGATATATATACTTCTGCTACACTAGATGATAATACCAGTGCTTTTTATGGACTGGTAAATAGTAATTTAACAGGTTTGAGTCAGATGATAAATGACCAACCTAATATGTGGAGATAATCATGAATTGGTTTGAAAATAAAACAACACAACTTATTGCTCTTGCTGGAATAGTTACTACTCTTGCTGGATTTGGTTATACAGGAGCAACTTATGTCAATAGAATTGATAATCTTGAAGCTCAAATAGGTGGCATAGGTGATACCGAATCAGCTCAACAACTTATTGAAGAACGCTTTGCATCTATAGAAACATCGGTTAAGTTTTTAGAAAAAGAAATAGATAGTGTAGAAGTGCCTGATGTAACAGAAATTAAAACAGATATAGCTACTATCAAAGCTGACCTACAAGGTTTAGACAAAGCAATTAACAAATTAGAAAATAAGGATGACAATCCTTTAAACGGATAATCATATGAAATTTAGTTTAATTAAAAATGTTGTAGGTGCTTTAGCTCCTACACTTGGTTCAGCTTTAGGCGGACCACTAGGCGGTCAAGCAGCATCTGTTATAGCTGGTGTACTTGGATGTCAATCAGACCCAAAATCTATCAATAAAGCTATTCAATCAGCTACTCCAGAACAAATGCTAGAGCTTAAAAAAGCAGAACAAAGTTTTGAATTGCAAATGAAAGAGCTTGAAGTAGATGTGTTTAAGTTAGAAGTAGCAGATAAACAAGATGCTAGAGGTAAGTTTAGTAAAGATTGGACAGCTAGAATTATGGGTATTGCTGTTGTTGGTGGGTTTATGGGTTATATATTTTTAGTTACTTTACAGCCACCAGAACAAAACTCTGAAGCTCTTATTAACTTAGTCTTAGGTTACTTAGGAGGTTTGGCAAGTGCTGTTATCTCTTTTTATTTTGGTGCTTCAAATACACCTGATAAAGACTAATGAATATATCACAAGAAGGAATATCGCTTATAAAAAAGTTTGAAGGCTGTGAGCTAGAGGCATACTACGATGCTGTAAATGTATTAACGATAGCTTATGGAAGAACTAAATTAGTAAAGGCTGGTGATACTTGCACACAAGAACAAGCTGATGCTTGGCTAGAAGAAGAGTTACACGAATATGGTGGATATGTAAATGATGCAGTAAAGGTTGACTTAACACAAAATCAATTTGACTCTCTTACATCTTGGACATACAACTTAGGTCCTAGCAATCTTAATAGCAGCACTATGCTAGTTAAAATTAATGAAAAAGATTGGGATGAAGTGCCTAATCAGATAAAGCGTTGGAATAAAGCAGGTGGCAAAGTATTAGAAGGTCTTGTTAGAAGAAGAGAAGCTGAAGCTCTTTTATTTCAAGGAAAAGATTGGAGTAAAATCTAATGCCATTAGTTAAGTATATTTTTAGACCTGGAATTAACAAAGAAGGTACTAACTATAGTAATGAGTATGGCTGGTTTGATGCAGACAAAGTAAGGTTTCGCAAAGGCAAACCTGAAAGAATTGGCGGTTGGGATAAGTTTACTTCAGGAAGTTTTATTGGAACTTGTAGAAAACTCTATCCATACAAAGCCATTGATGGAGATCAATTTATAATATTAGGCACTCATCAAAAACTATATGTTCTTAATGGAGATGTGTACTACGATATAAATCCTATTAGAGCTACATCTACCAATGGAGTAGTATTTGCTGCAACAGATGGCTCATCTATTATTACAGCTACAGATAATGATCATGGAGCAGTAGAAGGAGATTTTGTTACTTTTGCACAAGCAGTCAGCTTAGGTGGATTAATTACTGCTGAAGTTTTAAATCAAGAATATCAAATAGTAACTGTTCCTACTGCAAACACATATACATTTGTAGCCAAAGATACTGATGGAGCAACTGTCACAGCAAATTCTAGTGATACTGGTAATGGTGGCTCAGGAATAGATGGTGTATATCAAATTAACTCAGGACTAGATGTCTATGTTAGAACTACTGGTTGGGGTGTAAATCCTTGGGGTAATGGAACATGGGGTGCTAAAGCAGATTTATCTTTAACTAATCAATTAAGAACATGGTCTATAGATAATTTTGGTGATGATACTCTTGCTGCACCTAGAGGTGGACCAATATATTTTTGGGATGAATCAACAGGTTTAAGCACTAGAGCTACTTTATTATCAGCAGAATCAGGTGCAAGTGATGTGCCAACTAATGTTATACAAGTAATGACTTCTGATGTAGACAAACACTGCATTGCATTTGGTTGTAACCCAATAGGTACAACTGCTATAGACCCACTGTTAGTAAGATTTTCTGATAGAGAAAGTGCAGTAGATTGGACACCTACAGCAACGAATCAAGCTGGTGGCGTACAACTTTCACAAGGTTCTGAAATTATTGGAGCACTTAGAACAAGACAAGAAATACTTATATGGACTGATGTAGGCATAGTGTCTATGCGTTTTGTAGGAGAACCATTTATATTTTCATTCACAGAAGTAGCAGAAGGGCAGTCTCTTATAGCACCTAATGCAGCAGTAAGTGCTAACAACAGAGTTTACTTTATGGACACTGGTGGATTTTATGTTTACTCAGGTTCTGCTGAAAAATTACCATGCACAGTTTTAGACTATGTATTATCTGATTTAAATTTAAGTCAATCATTTAAGATATTTGCTGCTGTTAATAATATTGCTAATGAGGTTATGTGGTTTTATCCATCAGGCACTAATACAGAAATAGACAAATATGTTTTGTATAACTATTTAGAAAATGTTTGGAGCATTGGAACTACAGATGATGGCTTTACTAGAACAGCTTGGGATGAAGCATCAATATTAGAATACCCTATAGCTGCAAGTAAAAATGATTCAAGCAATTTAAATTATGTTTACAATCATGAGAAAGGTCATGGCAATGATGGCAGTAACTTTACAGCATACATAGAGTCAAGTGATTTTGACTTAGAGCCAGATGGAGATAAGTTTACTTTTATATCTAAGTTAATACCTGATATACAATTTAGAGATCAACAATCAACAAGCGACAGCGTTACTTTTACTATTTCAGGTAGAGATTATCCATTACAAGATTTAACTACTTTGCAAACTATTAATGTTACTCCTAATTCTACATTTGAAAATACACGAGCTAGGAGCAGACAAGCTGCATTAAAAATATCTAACTCGTCTAGTGACTATGGATGGAGAGCAGGTGATCTTAGATTAGACATTAGACCAGATGGTAAAAGATAATGGCTGATATCAAAACGATAGCACTACCATTACCAAACCAAGAGTTTGATAGAAACAATGAAGCTGTAACACGCAGATTGATAGAACAAGCAATACAAGAAATTAATACTAAAATTACTTTATTGGATAGAATGAAGTCTACTACTATAAGCAAGGCTTCTAAACGACATCAATTTTTACTTATGGGAATGAAACATGGCTGATAATCTTAAAGTATTAGGACAGTTAGACCCAGCAGCTACCACAACTACTGTGCTATACACAGTGCCAAACATGACACAAACAACAGTTAGTTCTATTGTTGCAGCAAATCGCACAGGTTCTGCTATTACTTTTAGATTAAGTGTTCATGTAGGTGGAGCAGGTGCTGACGATAAACAGTATATATACTATGACAAATCAGTAGCAGCAAATGATTCCCTAGCAATAGTTTTAGGTATAACATTAAATCAAACCGATGTTATCAAAGTTTACACAAGTGCAGTTGACATGAGTTTTAATATGTTTGGCTGTGAGACTACGGAAGAAAGATAATGCAATACAAAATTAAAAAAGGAGATACTCTTAGTTCTATATCTAGAAACTTAGGTATATCTGTTAAAGATTTAGCTTCAGCCAATAAAATTAAAGATATTAATAAAATACAAGCTGGTGCAAGTTTAACTATTCCTCAACCTAAAAAGAAAAAATCTTCTGCTGTAGAAAAAGTTATACCTCAAGCAAAAAAAGAAATTAAATCAAAACAAAAATCTAAAGTAAAAAAGAAAAAAGAATCTATATTACCAATTAATGTAAGACAATTTTTTAATCCTAATCAAGATAGAACAGAAGAAGATTTATCATCAGTAGAACTAGCAGCATTAAAACAAGTTATTGCTAATAGTCAAACACCAGAAAGAATTGCAGAAAAAAAAGCTCAAGGAATAGACCCTAATATTATTGAATACAAAGATTATGCAACAACATCTGAAGGTAGCCAATATACAGATGTTGATAGCACAAATAATATGTCTGCATTAGATTTAGCAAGTAAAATGCAAAATCCTAATTACAATTTAAAAACTTTTTTAGGACAAGCTACAGCTATTCCTAAAGAAGGTGGTGGTTATCGTGTTGTAGATACTTTTGATTTTAAACCTAAAACACAAGCAACAGGATTAAAAAAATTATCACAATATGTAGGAAGTATTGATGATGTTGGTTTAAATGCATATGGACAATTTAGAAATTTTATGGGTTATTACGGACCTCAAGAAGGAACAGGAAAAGGTGGAAAAAGTAATATAAATCTTTCAGCTCAAGGCGGACAAACAAGATATAATTTTAATCAAGGTGGAAAAATGGATATAAAACAACAAACACAAAATGTAGCCAATCAAGGTCGCTATGGCGATTCTATGCTTCTTCATGTAAATCCTGCAGAAGTTAAAGGCTTGGCACAAGCAATGCCTATTACAGTGAATCCAGAAACAGGACAGCCTGAAGCCTTCTTACCATTTCTTGCACCAATTTTAGGCAGTATGGGTATGAGTGCATTAGCAGGAACAGGCGTTGGAGCAACGCTTGGATTAGCTGGATTAAGTGCTCCCTTATTGTCAGGCATAGGAGCAGGTCTAGCTACATATGCACAAACAGGTGGCTCTGGTTCTAAAGCATTAATGTCTGCTTTTACAGGATATGGTGCAGGTAAAGCAGCAGAATTAGCAGGTGGAGCTGCAGCAAGTAATACAGCAATAGATACAGCTACCACAGGTTTAAGACCAGAATTAACTGCTAATTTAGCTACAGACCCTACTATGTTAGCAAACCCAAATTTAATGGGTCCATTACCACAAGGCGTTTCACCTGAATTAAGCAATATAGGAAAAACAACTTTAGAAAATCAAATGGCTGGTTTGCAACCTGGTATTGATCAAATAGGTGCAAATGCTGCAGATGCATTTTATGCTGGTGATCCAACTATGTCTGAAAGTTTAAGAGGAGCATTTCAAGAAGGACCTGCAGCAGGTTTTGGAAACTTAGCACAAGGAGCAAGTTCTTTTGGAGCATATGCTCCAATGGCAGTAGGCTTGGGTGGTAGAGGTATTATGGATTCACAAGATTTATATGAACAACAAATGCGTGACATGGAAATGGATGAAGAGCAACGCAAAAGAGATATGTATGCAAACAATCCTGAAGTACAGTTGTATTCGGCATCAGGTGGTATAACACAATTTCAAAGAGGTGGTGATACTGATGACTATAGTTCTGAATCAGGCAAACAAGTATTTGCACCAGCTAAACAACAGTATGCAGTTAATCCTGATTTTATGGCAGGATTTGCACCTGAAACAATGTACTTTAGACCTGATACTGTTAATGCTCCATCAAGTAGTACAAGAGGTGGATCACGCCCAACACTAGGAGCAGATACTTATACAGGAACTAAAGGTGGTTACGACTACGAAGGCACAGTTGATGCAGATGGGAATTACACTGCAGGAACAGCACAAGGCGTTCAGTTTGCACCTCAGACATCTATAGACCCATATGCAGCATTTACAGGTTCTGCACCTCAAGGTTTAGTTCAGTCTGCCTACAATCCTTATCCAGTACAACCAATGAGTATGTCTCCAATAGATGATACTAAAGATACTTCTGATTATGGTGGAATAGACGGAGATTTTTATGCAGGAAATCCTGATTTTGATTTTTCTTTGTATGATGCAACAGATTCTGCTGGTAATCCTTTAACTGGTTCTCCTTATGGTGCATATGATCCACAAGCTGTAGCTGATGTAAGAAATCAATACAGTGATTACTTCTTTGACTACGATGATATTCAAGACTTCTATAGAGATGAAATGTCAGACATTGGAAGAAATGGTGGTGGAGATACAAATATGCCTAACAAAGGTTTAGAAGCATTAAATAAAGTAGCACCAGAAGTAGTAGATAAAATGGGTTATCAAGAAGGTGGGCAAACAGACCCTTTGATACAAGAAGTAACTATGTTTATTTTAGGCGAATCTGATAATGAAGAAATAGTAAATCAATTTGTTGATAAGTATGGAGTAGAAGCATTTACTCAGCTTAGAGAACAAATTCTTCAGTCACTTGTGCCTAATGCTCAAACATCAGGATTAATAGAAGGCGTAGGTAATGGTGGTATGGATGACGATATTATGGGAACAATAGGCAATCAAGAAAAAATTGCTGTATCTCAAGATGAGTTTATTGTACCTGCTGATGTAGTTTCAATGTTAGGTGATGGCAGTTCAGATGCTGGTTCTAAAGAACTTTATGACATGATGGATAGAGTAAGACAAGAAAAAACTGGCACAACTAAACAAGCACCTAAACTAGCTAATGCTGGAGGAATGTTACCAGCATGAATCAAGTAGCTCAAAAACTAGAAATAGAAGAATCTTTAGAACACGAAATTTCTTTAGTTCCTTTTGATAAAGTTCCTTTAATTTGGAAAAAAGTAGAAAAATATCTTAAAAAATCTGCTAATCGTTCAGGCGGAAGAACTAGAATTGAAGATATTTATTATGAATTAATAAATAATAAAACAAATCTTTGGATTATTTTTGAAAAAAAAAGTGATGAAATTATTGGAGTTCAAATTACTCTTTTTAATACTTATCCTACTGGTAAAAAAATGTTAAATCTAGAACATACTGCTGGTATTAATATGCAAGATTGGGTAGAAAAAGGCATTGATGTAATTACAAAATTTGCTAAAGATACAGAATGCGAAGGCTTAGAAGGCATTGGTAGACATGGACAATGGAACTGGGTAAAAAATAAAAAAGGTTGGAAAAAACCTGCAACATTTTATGAATATATATTTGAGGAAAATAAATGAGAAAGTTTAAAGGTGGTGGTAGTAGTGGACCAACAGAAACAAGAGTAACTCAAACTGATCTACCAGAATATGTACAGCCGTATTTTGAGAGACTATTACAGCGTAGTGAAGCAGATAGCATACAAGGGTATCAACCTTATGGTGGTCAACGACTAGCATACTTTTCGCCTGATGAATTACAATCTCAAGCAATGACTCGTGGCTTTGCTGAAGCAGGTACACCACAAGCATACACAGATGCACAAACTAGATTTGGTTCACAAACTCCATTAACTTCAGGATACACAGCAGGTACTGCTCCACAAGGCTATCAAGCTGGAACAGTTGGACCTACCTATCAAGCAGGTGCTTACAATCAAGGATATCAAGCTGGACCTTTTGATGCAGGATATTCTGCTGGTACTAGACAAACTGGCTATGATCCTACAACAAGACAGTCAGGATATAGTGCAGGTCAAACCGCACAAACTTATAATCCTTTAAATTATGAAGAGAATATTTCTAGGTTTATGTCTCCGTATCAACAAAATGTTACTGATATACAAAAAAGAGAAGCTGCTCGTCAATCAGATATTATGGGCAAAGGTATTGGAGATCAAGCTACAGCACAAGGTGGATTAGGTGGTTATCGTGAAGCTATTCAACAATCTGAAAGAGAAAGAAATCTTTCTCAACAAATGGATGATATTCAAGCACGAGGTAGTCAGTCTGCATTTGAGTCTGCTCAACAACAACTTGAAAGAGAAAGAGCTGGTGGCATGGGTGCTGCTAGATTTGGATTAGATGCATTTACTCAACAACAATCTGCACAGCAACAACAAGAACAACTTGCACAAAGAGCTTTTGAAACATCAGAACAATCAAGACAACAACAAGAAACTTTTGCTCAGTCTGCATTTAATGCAGGTGAATCAGCTAGACAACAAGCTGCAAAACTTGGATTATCTGCACAACAACAAGAAGATGCTGCAAGACAAGCACAAGAAAAATTTAGTCAGTCTGGATATCAAATGCAACAAGCTGCACAACAACAGCAATCTGCTCAACAGCTACAAGCATTTAAAGCACAACAACAAGCACTTCAACAACAAGGTGCTCAAGGTATTCAACAATATCAAGCTGAAGAAGCTGCTCGTCAAGCTCAAGAAAGATTTGGACAAAGTGCATACGATATGTCTAATCGCTACAACATGGCTGCTGCTCAAGGCTTACAAGGTATAGGTACAGCTCAACAAGCAGACGCACTTTCTAGAATTCAAGCCTTATCTGGCATTGGTGCTCAAGATAGAGCTTTACGACAAGCAAGTATGGACATGGGATACGATGACTTTCAAAGACAAAGAGATTTTTCTAAACGACAGCTTAGTGATTTTAGTGGTATGTTGAGAGGTGTGCCTGTAACACCCAATCAAACAACTAGCACATACAGTCAACAACCTGGATTATTTCAACAAGCAGCAGGTGCTGGTTTAGCAGGTCTTGGTTTGTATAGAGGAACAAGAGGATAATTATGAATTTAGTACAACAAGCAAATTTTTTAGAAGATGTGCCTAAAGAACAATTGGCTCAAATGTCGCAAGACCCTAATGGACAATTTCCTCCATTTTTAGTATTAAGCGAAATACAAAGAAGAACAACCAACGAAAAAAATTATCAAGCAATGCAACAACAACCTAATGCTACTGTAGCAGAAGAAGTTGTTAATGAATTTATGCAGCCTGAACTAGCACAAAACCAACCTACAGGTTTGCAGGGTGGTGTACCACAGTCGGCAACTCCCTTGCCAGACGAAAATATCTCTGCAGGATTATCTGGTGCACCAACTGCTCCTATGCAAATGGCAGCTAGTGGTGGCTTAACAGGTTATGCAGCAGGAGATTTAACTTCTTTACCTGCAGGTAGTGGACCACAAGGACAAGATATAACAGATTCAGATGTAAATACATTTATGAGTTTACCTAGAAATGCAGATGGAACTGTTGATAAAAGTGCAGTTGCAGGAGCAGTGGCAAGTGGTGCATTAACTGCAGCAGCAGTAGTTGGATTCTTTTATCCAGAACCAGTATCAAGTGCAGCAGGAGCTGCTAGATTAGCTACAACAAGTTTTGGAAACAAAATTTTATCAGCTCCAGGAAAATTAAAATCAGGATTACAAAATTTCATGGGAAGAAGAAGTTTGGCAGCAGACCCAATGAGTAAATTTGGAGCTTCTAATGTAACATTAAAATCTGGAGAAACATTACCAAAACTTTTAAATACTAAACAAATTGGATCACAAGCAATTAAGGATTTACGCATACCATCTAGACTAGGTTATGGCTTAACAGCACTAACTGCTGGAACAGGTCTTGGATATGCTTTAAGTGATGATGAAACTATTGAAAAACAAGAAGATAAAAAAGAAATGCGTATTGGCGATACCTACGATAAAGTAGTGGCTGCTGGTTTAAGTGCTGATAAAAATTCATCAAAAGGTTTAGGGCAAGGACAAATGGATTATAGAGATATGATTAGGTTAGGCACATCTATTATGGGTGCTAAAGATATTTCTGAGTTAGGAGAATCTGTTTCTGGAGTATTAGATGCACAAGATGCAAGAGCTACCACAGGATTACAACAACAATATCTTCAAGCACAAACAGATAAACTACAAGCTGATATTGCAGCAATGCCAGTAAAAGAAATTCAATCAGAGATTTCTATATACTCTAAATATCTTGATCAACTGAAAGAAAACTCTGAAGGAACTGAAGCTGATATAAGAAATATTAAAAATGCTTCTGATTATATTAATGCATTAAGTCAAGAGTTAATGACAGCTAGAGGTATTGATCTTGCTTCTGTTAATAGTCAAAAAAAATTATTAGAAGCTAGTGGCATAGGAAAAGTTTAAAGCTAATGGCTGTATTTGATTTACCAAATGGCGAAAAATTAAATGTTCCTGATCAATATCTAGGCGATGTTGATATGGCATCTAATATTAAAGATGTCTATGGTATTGATATTAATGAAGTTGCTTATGATCTAGATTGGTTAGCAGACAAACCTAAGTCAATAGCTAGAGGAGCTGTAGGATTAGCAGCAGATGTACCTTTAGGTTTAGCTGGTTTATTTGATATAGGAGATGATAGTGCTGCTGTTAAAGGTCTACAAGGATTTAAAGATTATTTAAGAGAAGATTCTGCATTAGCCTCTGATCCAAAATATAGAAATACATATGGTACAAAACTTGCAGAAGGTGCAGGTTCTTTTATTCCGTTTCTAGGAGCTGGTTTAGCAGGTAGAGCTTTAGCATCAAGAGGAGTTATTAGTCCAATGGCAGGAGCTTACGGAGTTCCAGCAGCATTAGCTGTGCCTACAGGTATGGCTCAACAAGTTGATCGTTTGCAAATGGCTAGAGAAATGGGTGAAGATGTTGGAGCTGTATCTGAAACATTTGCTACTCTAACTGGTGGTCTTATAGGTTTAACAGAAATTGCACCTATAGCAAATTTAATGAAAAAAATTCCTAAGTCTGCTCTTAGAAACAAAGAAACAAAAGATGCTATTCTTACTAAATTAAAATCTGCTGCACAGTCTGGTGCACTTGAAGGTGGTCAAGAAGTTCTTGCAAGTGTTTTACAAGACTTAACTGCTCGTGGTCTATACAGTGATGAGTTGCCTATAGGAGAAAGTTTATTTGATGAATTTACTATTGGTGGCATTATTGGTGGTACTGCTGACTTAGTTTTAAATAGTCTTGGACCAAAAAGAAATCAAGGTAATGCTTATCTTAGAGATAGAGAAGCTAGAGCTAGAAAAAATAAAGTTAATCTACAAGAGTCAGGTAAGTTTGAAAGAGCTATAGATCAAGGAGAAGTAACCGAATATCAACAACCTACAGTCGTAGCTAAACCAGATATACCTGTTCCACCTATTGAAGGCTTAGAACCTCAACTAGAAATTACACGATTACCTGATGGAACATTTGCTGTTATAGATACTCAAGCTATTGACAGTCCTGTACTTGCAACAGCACCCACAGAAACAGAAGCAATAGTTCTTAAAGACAAACAGTTTACTCAGTTTGAAAGAGATAAATTAAAATCTAGATTAGACAATGATTTATACAGCATGGGTTTAAGTGAAAGCTCAACTGCACAAGAAATAGGAGCAACAATTCTTGATCCTAATTCAGCAGAATTAGATTTGCAAACTTTACTTAACTTTGATACTACATTTAAAGGTCCAAAGAAAAAAGCAAGACTTGATTCCACTAAAGCTCCAGATGATGTAATTAAACACATAGAAAATCAAGGTTTAGATTTTAAGTCTACTTATTCTATGAATGAAGCAAAGTTATTTTTAAACAAAAAAGATTTTAATTCTTTAGCTTCTGATATGGCACAAGTTGTATTTCAACAATCAGAAAAAGCAGGTATGCCTTCTATTCGTGCAGATAAAAAACAATTAGATACTTCTATTGGAGCAATAAAAGCATTAGCTAAATCTAAAAATATAGAGTTAGACGATGGAGGAATAGCGACTCCATTTATGAGATTTAATTCAATGACTACAGGAACTCCTATGTACAGACATATGAGCAAAGGACAAAAAGAATTACTTTTAGCTAAAATACATTCATTACCTGCATTTAATAATTTAACTCCTTTACCTGATTTTTCAATACGAGAATACACAGCAAAAGATATGGCTGATTTTGTAGCTGGTGTAGGACAAGCAGAGTTTGATGGCAATGATGTAAGAACATATTTAAAAGAAAGATTTAAAGATAGAACTCCAAAATATCATCCTTACTCTGATGGTAAATTTGATGACTTAATAATGAATGAACAGCTTGATACTTTTCTTCGTGATTTAAAAACAAGTGGCAGAGTTGAATCTGTAGGAGAAAAAATAAGTACAAAAAAATATCCTTTTCCAGTATTAAGAATTAAACCTAACTTTGAGTTTGATATTGCAAGAAGAGCAGAAGGATTTAATGAAACTCCTGAAGAGTTTGGAGCTAGGCTTACTCAAGAAAATAAATTACCACAAGAAACTATTGACCAGTTAATAGAATCTGAAAAAGTAAAACAACAAAAAGTTTTACCTCCGAAAGAAATAGAACCTAAAATAATAAACTTCCAAGAAGTTATAGAAGAAGGTCGTACTAATAAGTTTGCAAAAGAAATTCAAAAAAAATTAAAACAAGCTGGGTTATCAGAAGTTGGAGTTGTTGTTAGCAATGACATACTCTCTACAGAAACTTTAGTTGCAGGACAAAAAGGGGAAATCGTGTTTGACCCCACACAAACTAGAGCACAACAAACTAAAGGTCAGTATGACGAAAATACTGATACTATCTTTTTATCTTTAAACGCTGTTAATCCTGAAGGCACAGCATCAGATATAGAAATCCAAGAACAACTTAATAGAATTATAGATGGTCAAATCATTCATGCATTTCGTGCTAAAGATTTAATCACTGAGCAAGAATACAATTATCTTAAAAAAGAAGTTAAGCGTAGAAAAGTTCCGCAAGGTTTTGATGAAAACTTTAAAGGCAAAACTTTTTATGATAGAAGTAAAACACTTAACAACGACAAAGCTCAATCACTTACAGCAGAAGGCAAAGGTGTTGATGCTATAGATGAGCTATACATAGAAAGTGCTGTAGCAGAAATGTATAAGGCAAGAAACATTAAGCCTGATATACCACCTAAAGCTCAAGGCATTTTTGATAAGTTCTTAAACTTCTTTAAAAGCATGGGCACGGCTATGCGTTCTTCTGGTTATAAAAAATCTTCAGATATATTTAATGATATTGAAGCTGGAAAGATTGGTTCAAGAGAAAGAGATCAGATTAGAACTTTTAGAGAGTTAGATAGATTGCCTATTGCAGCAGAGACTGCTCCTATATTTGAAGTAGATGATGTTCAGGAAAAAGAAACAATTGAATTTACTGAAGAGGAAGCTAAAGAATTTAATATTTCTAATACAGTATTTGTAGAAACAGAAACAGGTGCATTTGTTTCAGCTCCATATAATCCAATTAAAGGAAGAATTCTTGCTCCACCAAAAGTACAAAAAGGTAAAAGAACAACTACAGCTAAAGATAGAAATAAAATTTATAACAAATATAAACTTACTGAAGAAGAATATCTAGAAGATGCTGAAGCTATTCTAGATAATATTAAAAATAAAAATTTACTTGGTGCAATGGAATGGTATATAGAAAATGCTCCTAGTCAAGATTATAAATTAATAGCTACTAGAGTTTTAAAACAATTAAAAAAATTAAAATCAGCCAATATAGATTTTGATATTGTTATTTTTGATGATGCATATCTTCAACAACCTGCATCGGGATGGTTAGCAGAAGATATTAAAGAATTAAAAGCTCGTAAAAATAACTTGAATGGACAATCAATCGCACCTGGAAATGCAGGTAGAAGAAATGGATTAATATATTTAAATAATGTAGATGGAGCAAGAGGAAATGGTGTAAATTTTGATACTTTTTTACATGAAGCAATTCATGCAGTAACACAAAGTACAGTTTTTATAGCTAATAATCCAGATGCTTTTTATTACCAAGATATTACTCTTACTCAAAAAAGTATGGAGCAAATTAAAAGATTAGAGAATTTGCGAAAAAGAATTAAAAAAGAAATTAATCAAGAAAAACAAAGTGGCAAATGGAGTGAAAGAAGTTATCAAGAACAATTTAGAATCAATTATTCAACAAAAAATATAAATGAACTTTTGTCTATGGGTTTAACTGATAGATATACTCAAGAGTTTTTTGAAAATATTAAATATACTCCTAAAGGAACAAACACTTTATGGGATGTTTTTGTAGATAGTATTAGAAAAATATTAGATATTCCTGCTAAAAAAGGTACAGCTCTTTCTGCATTTTTAAAAGAAGCAGATCAAATTCTTGATTTAAATCCTGAAGATATTAAAGCTACTCAAAAAATGCTTAGTAAATATCAAGATCAAAATGCTAAAGATAATCAAATAAATGCACCACCTATAGAAACGCAAAGAGAAAGTATTAATAATCAAATAAAAAAATTACAACAACGACTTGATCCATTACAAGCAACTATGAATCAAGAGTATGCTGTAATGAGCAATGCTAATAACTTAAAACTTAGTAGACAAATACAAGAAATAGAACAAGAAATAACAGCATTGCAAGAACAATTAAAAAATCTTTCTCCAGAACAAACATCTTTTGTATTTGAGCAAGGCATTCGATCTCAAGACCCAAGCATATCATTACAAAAAGCTGTAGAGTCAGCAGAAGAATTAACCAAAAAAACTCCTAGAGGTGATATACCTCCTTATAATTTAAATGCTTCTGATGTTGCACTAGAAGCTGCTCAAGAATTTATTGCAGACCCTACAGCTCGTATGCCTAAGATGCCTGTTAATGAGTCAGCAGTGCCAGAAGAGTTTAAAGAACGAGCTGAGAAAACTGGTTATCAAAGAGATGAAAGAACAGCAGGAGAAAGATTTATAGATGTTGCTGCTGATCCTATTACAAGTGTTAAAAAATTCTTTGCCAATACAAGACAAACTTATATTGATAGTTTAGATAAACTTGATAAAAAGATAATTGAAGGCATTGAAACCAACGAAGAAGTAAGACTTGCAAATAACTTAGTATCAACTAGCACTATGGCTGCTTTAAGATTAGCAGATAGAGCAAGAGGTGTATTTGCACAGATGCTAACAAGAGGTGTGCCTGTTGATAAAATAGATGGCGTTGATGCTTTAACTTCAGTGCAAGAGTTTGAGTTTTCTGCTAGATACAATCCTTTTGTAGATGGCAATACAGGTAAAGGAGGTCTTGTACAATTTACTGCACCTTTATATTCAGACCCTACAATAGATAAAGAATATGTATTTGGTTTATATGCTGGTTTAAAAAGAGTTAAAAGTCTTAATGAGAATGGCGTAGAGGTTGATGTTCCATCAAGTTTAAGAGACCTAGAACTTATTGAACAAATAGAAAATAATTACAAAGATGTTGTAGAGGTCTACAACAATTATCAGCAATGGAATAATGGATTAATTAGTTTTGCAGAAGCTAAAGGTATTTTAAGCCAAGAACAATCTCAGTTATGGAGAACTCATTCTGCATACTATCCTTTCTATAGAAACATGGTAGATGATACTGAAATGAGTGCACCTGCGGTTGGTGGTGGTTCATTACCAAGCAATCCTCTTTCAATTAAAATGAAAGGTTCTGAAAAAGAACTCAATGTGCCTCCATTAGAAGCTATAGCAAGAAACTCTTTGTCTATATTAACTGCATCTATGAAGAATGATGGCGTTGCTAAATTAGTTAGAGACTTAGAAACAATGGGCGATGCCAAAGAAATTAGTCCAAGTCAAACACCAGGATTAGATACAATTTTTGTATTTGAAAATGGTGTAAAGAAACACATCTTATTAAAAGACCCAGAAACATTTCTTGCTTTGCAATCTGTAGGTGGAGTTAAAACAGATATGTTAACTAAAATATTTGCTGTACCAGCAGGAATATTAAGAGACACAGTTACTCGTGATCCTGGATTTGTTGTTGTTAATATATTAAGAGATACACTATCTTCTGCTGTTACATCAGGAGTTAAGCTAGGTATAGATGCAGACAGCTATACACCTATTATAGATTCAGTTAAGAATATGTTTGGTGATATGACTGATCTAGAAAAGTTTGGAATTATAGGTGGTTATGATTTTGCCAACGATGAAGGTGACATTGTTAGCTTTATGGCAAGAACAAGAAGGCAACAAGGACTATCATCAGAAAACGGAATTACTCCAGAAAGTGCATTTTATAAACTATGGGATGGATTGGGTGGACTAACCACTAAATCAGATGGTGCAACTCGTAAAGCAGTTTATGACTCAGTATATAAAAGTGCATTAAAAGATGGTGCAACAGAAGCGGAAGCTCAATCAGCAGCAGCATATCAAGCATTAGAAATAATAAACTTTGGTCGCAGAGGACTATCACCTACATTCAAGCTAGTGACTTCTGCAATACCATTCTTGAACGCAAGAATACAGGGTCTTGATGTCTTGTATAGATCGTTTAGTGGTAAATATTCTGCTACAGAGAAACTGCAAGAAGGCGAAACAATGGAAGAACTCAAAAGCAGAATTGTAAAGACGGCTTTGCAAAGAGGTCTGGGCTTGATGGGTGTCACCATAATGTATTATTTACTGGTCAGTGATACCGATGATTACAAAGAAGCCAAGCGAGAAACAAGAGATGATAATTGGTTAATACCTACGCCTTGGGATTACACAGTTAAGATACCTATACCTTTTGAAGTAGGCATGATGTTTAAGGCTTTACCTGAAAGGATTGTTGATATGGCATGGGGTCAAGTAGAAAAAGACCCTCTGAAATCTATGGCAAGACAGCTAGGAACTTCTGCAAAAATTCCAGTCTTTAGTGGAGACATTAGTGTTCAGGCTGTTAAACCATTGTTTGAAGCTATCACTAACAGAAACTCTTTCACAGGCACTGAGATTGTTCCTTACTACAAGTTAGGCTTAGAAGCAGGGTATCAAGCTAATCCCCAAACAAATGAACTGGCAAGGCTTATAGGTGAACAGCTAGGCATATCTCCAATGAAGATAGAGTATGTGCTTAAAGGCTACACAGGAACGCTAGGTGGCTATGCTTTAAGTGTCATAGACTCTATGGTCAGAACTGCTACAGGCAGTCCTTACATCCCTAACAATGCATTTAATAATCCAACGAACTGGGCACAACTACCAGTCTTTAAAAGACTTCTTGTAGATTCTAATCAGATGGGAGGATTGCAACAGCAGTTTTATGAACTAAGAGGGGAAGTTAATAAGGTCACACAGACCATGAACAGTCTCAAGAAACAAAAAAGATTTGATGAACTGGCAACTTATAGAGCCAACAATCAAGGAACTATGAATGTTAAAAATCAAGTCCGATCAATGGAAAGATACTTAGATAATTACAGAAAGAAAAGAGATGCAATCATGCGTAGAGAAGATGTTTCTGTTTCAGTCAAACAAGGATTGCTTGAAGATTTAGTTTTAGAAAGAGATAAGAGATTAGCTTTTGTACCTGAGTTAAGAAAGAAAGCCAATGTTCCCATCTTTACAGGAAACCTGTAGCTAAGATTATCTCTTACCAGTAAATAATATTTTCTTTTCGGCTGCCAGAAGCTGCGAATTTTGATTTACTATTCTGACTGCATTGTTTAGGTCAACAAGTTTGTTTTCCATTTGGTCAAATTGTGCATCCACTCCCTTTAGCTGATCAATCAACTTCTCTTCTTTGAATTGTTTTAATCTAAAGAAGTCATTGTGATTAGGATGACGAGCATGAAACAAACGAGCATAGAAGCTAATGTAATCATTGCTGATCTTAAACTCCCCTCCATTCGTTTCTATCTCCCTGTTCCACCTAATGCGATTAATGATTGCCCAATGAGAGTAATGCTTTCTGCCAGTCTTAATAGCTTCTAGCGTGTACTCCTCAAACTTATCCCATACTTGAGGGTTCTTCTTATGCCATCCCCACCAAGCCTCTTTCCTTTCCTGTAGCTTCTTCTCAAGCTGTTCAATTACCATTGACATCATCTTCCTCCATTAACTTTTCTAACCACCCTGCCATTTGAAATCCATTTGAATCATTATCAGGGTTTGTGTACACCACATTCTTTACATCTTTTACCAATGTCTTAGGCAAGTAATACCTATTTGCAATATCAGTTAAAATCTGTAACAACTCTTCTCTGTCTACGCCTTCTGCCCATTGCTTGACTTCATCGTAATTCACATCATCTTTAACCATTCTTATCCTCCTCTATTGTTAGAACACATCTAGGGTTATCTTTATCCACACCCCCAAACCTATACACCACTTTCTTAATCTGCTTGGAACTATCATCCTCAATGATCTCAGCCTTAACCAAAGCATCGCAAGTAAACTTATCTATAATAGAACAAGGGTTACTCACATCCAATCTTCTCTTGCTTTTGGCATAGTAGACATACTCCAATGAAACAACATCACTAAACTTAGGCAAGTCTTTAATCCTTTCCAACAAATCCTCTGTATAAATTTTCTTAGAAGCAGATAAGATTCTGTAATGAGCATTGCGATAATTGTTTAGGTTCAGAATGAACTTCTTGTTTTTAGAATAGTAGACTTCAAGGGGTAGTATAAGAATCATGAATGAATTTCTATTGACTGGTAAAATATATTTTTATTGCTGCGATCCTTGGAAGCCGTCATTCTATTTCTACAAAAACCATAAACTGATCTTCATCTATCCTAATAATGGCTACGATGTTCTGATCTTTAAACTTTCTTTCTATACTGGTTAATGTTTTCATCTTAACGAGATGGGTATCTATTTGATAATCACCATCTGTTGTCTCTAGTATTATTGATTTAAGACTTTTCATTACGCAACTCCATTAGATCATTCCATTTATAAAACTTTTTATTTATGTCATCCCAAAAATTACCTTTGTGTTTTTCTTCATAGGAAACTTCTATAGAACAAGCAATGTTTTTTTTATCTATGTGATCTTGTACTTGTTGTTTAACCTCTTCATCACTAGGTATATGATCAAATTCAAAACAAAAGAAAGGCTGAACAACTACCTTTTTTATTTTTGATTTAGTCTTAAAGTCTTTCATTCGTTCTCCATAATATCGTTTACTTGATCTAACAATTCTTGTTCTGTTCCATAGGCTGTTTCAAACCTCTTCTTCCAAGGATGCCTACTGATAACAGGCTCGACATTCTTGCCACCTCGATGATGGTCAAAGCACAAGGGAAGGACATTAAAATGTGCGTTCTCTTTAGTCTTGCCATGAATATGATGTATCTCTACAGCAGTATTATTAAAGCCTTTGTTGAAACAAACGATACAGCCTAGCTGAGAGACTGAATCCATATGTCTCTTCTCTTTAGCGTTTGGGTTTCTTCCTTTTACTGCCATCTTTTTTACCAAATATTTTTTCCCAATTGTCCTGATACTTTGTACCCTTTTCAGGTCTCCTCTTGCTACCCTTCGACATCTTCATCCCATATAAAACTTACAGTAGTCTTACCAAAAGAATCATACTGAATCTTCCATACCTTAAAAGGACAAGCATTAAGCCATGCAAAGAAGTCTCTAGCTTTTTGGTTCATGCTCCATACCTCTTGCGTTCTTCCCTAGCGTTGACCATCTTAGTCCTCCACTCCTCAAAGCCTACTTCTAAGGCTCTTAGCTGTATCTTAATAGCAGACAAACCACCTTTGGCTTCTCCCACTCTTAGTCTAGCGTTATAGAGTTCGTCACTAGACTCTGCCCAAGTTTCTTGAGCAGAGGTAGTTTTCATTCCATCAGCAAGTGCCTTGAGTTTAAGAACAGCCAACAACTGTTTGACATCAGCTTCATTCTTAAACACCAAGTATTCAGTTTTCTCTATCAGTGGTGCAAGAGTTCTAATTTGATGCATCCACGATTCTACTTGCTCATCCACTATCAACCCTCCTTGGTAAAGAATTTACCAATCTGATCTTCAACATTGTTTAATGCTTTTCTTCCATGCATTTCATTGAATACTCGTCTAGCAATTTGTTCAGAGTATGGTTCTTCTTTATGCACCCTTCTTTCATCAGTGTTCATCCTAAACCATGTGCTGAAATTAGCTTCGTAAGATTCATCGTCATCGTATGTAAATACTGCTTGTTCCATATCAAACCCCCAGTCTGTCTTGGTTAATTTTATCTCGTTCTTCTTGTATCTTGAAAAACATATAGTCCATCAAAAGGGAATGTGGGGTAGACCCACTTCCCTCTGCGATAGGTTTTAACTGCTCAATCAAATCAGAGTAGTTCTTCATGTATTCAAAAAATATATACTGGTCAATAGAATTTTCTATGTCCTGTATCTGCTCTTTGTTTTGTAAAATACTCATTTAGAATGGAATGTCATCATCAGAAATCTCAGGCTTACTTACAGGTCTAGGCTCTACAGGTCTAGGTTCTGCATCAAAGTCATCAGGTTTCTTCTGTGGCTGTGGAATATCTAATCGACAATACTTGTAGTCATTGCCATTCTTAGATTGCCTATCCCATAAAGCAACACGCATCTCAGCTTCTTGCCCACTCTTAACTTTCTCTACCAAAGACTTGAGTAGCTTTTTATCTAGGACAACCTTGCCTGTCCAATCAGGCTGTTTCTCATTGTCCTTGTAGTTATTAGTGAAGATTGCTCCATCACTCTGCATCCTTTCTTCAGTCATCTTTTACCTCCTTTGGTAAGTTATTTATAAATTCTTGAATCGCAACATCTAAAGTTTCTTTATGCTTTGGAAACTTATCTTTAAGAGTTCCTACTGCTTCGCTGTTAGTTTTATAGGCATTTACAACTTCATCCCTCGTGGTATAAAGAGCCAAGGTTTCTACAAATCCATGAACAAAAGCATCTGCCCAACCTTTAGACCCCATAGCATCCTCTTCAACAACCTCTTCCTTTACAGGTTCAGCTTTCTTAGGTGGTGCTTTCTTTTCTTTAGGCTGTTCATCTTTAGCTTCATCAGGCAAAGTTTCATCAGCCATACCAGTAAAGACTGATATGCCTAATCCAAACATCGCCACACATTTAACCAAGCATCGCATCGCATTATCTGATACTTGCCTAGCATGAGGATTGACCACTGGGTTATTCTTATAATCCATGACTGGCAATCTCATCTCTCTTACCAAGTCATCAATCATAATTCTAGTCACAACTTCAGCCGTGCCATCAGGTAGAGTCTTGTAAGGTACTCCATCGAAATCGACAAACTCATATTGTGCTTGTGGGTACTCCTCACATAGAAGCATCCACATCCTTGACCAACTCAGATAAGTTAGTTTCATTTTCTCCTCAGTGTGTTTTGACACATCCACTTTGGATAGTGTTTCCCACACATCTTTATAGGTTAGTTTTTTCTCAGCCATTTTATACCTCCTCAGTATTTAATTGTTTGTAAGTCATATTCTTGTACTTGTTAAATAAATCTTTAACAAACTTAGGAACATCTATCTCCTTGAAAGAGTTCATCATGATGTCTCTCTCAACTAGGTTCTTAAACAGACCCCAAGAATCCCATACAATACTCAAAGGCATACTGTGTGCATGATAAGGACTTTGAATACCTGTCTGATAATGAAATCCTTTTCTATAATTAAACTTCATTACTTTGTCCTGAAGTTTGTTATGCCTAACCCTAGATTCTTCTTCAAGTTCTTTAATCTTCAGGTCTAACTCATAAAGACTTTGCCTCTCACTATCAAATAATTGATATTGTTTGGTTTGCTTTAGTGCTTCTAATTTTTTTAAATGGTGTTGTTCCATTAACTTCTTTACCTCTTTTGAGATAAAGTCTCTTTCTTTAGCTAATAATTTCATTTTTCTCCCTTTGAAATTGATCACAAAATTCAGCCACATCACAATAGTCTTTACATCGAATACATTCTCCCTTGAGAAATTCTATGTTTAGAATCTTCTTGTCATCGTGACCACCTAAAAACTCATCAGCTAATTCTTGCGTATCCAAAACACGCAGAGCAGATTTCCTACCCTTTTTCATAACTCGATAAGCATCCTTCCTTCTCCACACTTCCGCATCACTGCACAAAGGCAATGTCTTACTGATTAGATAATCAGCTTCTGCATCTTGATGGATTGAAACTCGTTGTTTGATAAACTCTTCTTGTTGTTCTTCACTCCATTTGAGTATAGGAATGACACTGACTGGTGACTTAGGATAACCATCCCCACTTCTCAGCATTTGGTTTTTGCTCCAGTCTCGATTGATCGTAATTATATTTAACTGGTCAATAGAAATTTCTGGGTAGTTCTGACGAAGCAACCAATCGTAGCAATTAAGCTGTTGTTCCCACTCTATCTTCCCATCTTTCATTGCAGACATAACTGACCAAACAGATGTGACTTTGTAATCTTTAAGAGTGTTAGTGCCTAAAGAGATTGAATCAGTCTGACCACTGATAGTCCAACCATTTACCTTGGCGAACATCCTCTCCTCTGTGATGGTGTCCTCGTTGCCCTCATTGGCTCTCTCAAGGATAGTGTGAACACTTTGACCTAGTAGCTTCCAAATCTCGTTAGAGACATCCACACTGATCTCAGAGTCATGTTCCTCTTTAAGTAGTCTAATGCGAGGAGGAGCAAGTAAACCAGTGACCGACATAGTAGAAGCACCTTTAGAGTAGCTATCGTTATGCACCGCCCTGATTATTTCATCAGGTATGTTCTGATTGTTAGTGTATTTCAATGTGTATTCCTTTTCCTTTTTTGCTTAGAGATACAACATTGCCAATCTCAGCTTGAGCCTTGAGACCCTTAATAGATATTCTTCTATCTCCTCTAGCATTGTTAGTTCTATATAGATTGATAACAGTCTCAGTGCCATCAATAAACTTAGCTTCTAGTGTGGCTCTATCGCCTGACTTCATCTTATTAAAGTCAACGCCATAAGATTTAACAAACTCTCTTACGCTGTTGTTAGCATCTATGATTGCTTTGTCTAACATTGTCTTAGTGAGTTTGATCTGTGCTTCCATTACTTAATTCTCCATATGCCTATGCCATCAGCTAACTGTCTTACAGTAAACTTCTTGTTAGGATTCTTGTAAGTGAATCGCAACACAAAGTTCCTAATGATTTTTTGTTCTTGGTTTATTTTGGTTTTAGGTAGTGGTACAACGATACTGTCATCTACCTTTAAATCTTCTAAAGGTAAGTCGTACTTTCTTGGTTTACCTTTTGATCTAGGTAGTGGTATACCTTTCTTAATTTCAAACTCCATATGCTTTCCTCAATAGATGGTTATGAATAAATTATATAGACTAATTGAATTTTATCAAGAGAGATGATGTTAATTTGTTTATAAGCAGATGAACCCTTGATTAGTATGGTGGAATGAATTAATATTTGGGAATGGATTTAAACGCTGAAACAAAACTTGATCTCTTGGTTATTAAACAAGCTGTTCGAGATTGTGGAAGCAAGGACATTGATATTTCAAGTAAGGCACTCTCTTATTTTATATCAGATGACTTTAAAAAACTAGCAAAACGCAATCATATCGATGCAGATATGGTTAGAGGTGCAGTTGGAAGTTTAAGTGCTTACCCACTACTATCAAGAAAGAAGTTAGCTAATGATATGGCTAAAGAGATTGATGCTGTGTGGGTTAAGAAGATTACTTAGTAGGTATATATACCTAGTAAGTATTTTAATAAGTAACTACTAAAAGTAGTAAGTATAAAAAGAAATGTAAGGGAGGTCTTATGCAAAGTCAAGAGGTAAGTGATATTAGAAGTCACATTAACCACAACAATAAAACAGGTGACATGGGTCAGGGTCAGTACAAGATTACTTGTCCTAGTTGCCAAAACAACAGAACAAAAAACAGAACAGACACCCCACTAAGTGTCAATATTAATTCAGAAACCATAGTTTATAATTGTCATCATTGTGGAATCAATGGTGCATTTCCAAGAACACAAGGAGTTAAAATGTCAGTCGTCAAAACACCACCAAAGAAACCAATGAAGCCAATCAATCTACCCAAAGAAACCAAATCAGATAAGACTGCTCAATGGTTATTGGCACGAGGAATTAGTCAGGAGGTAGCGGAGGATTGTGGTTGCGTCTTGGCAGAAAAAAATAATTTACCAGTCATAGGTTTTTCTTTCCACGATGGTTCTAACACTATCGCAGTCAAATGGAGAACAGCAAATGGTAAGAAAGACTTTTGGTGGGATAACAACGCAGTCAAACTATGGGGTAAGCAAACTTTCAAAGATGATTTGCCAACAGTTGAATCAACGATTGTAATTACAGAGGGAGAGATGGATACCCTTGCAATTAAAGAAGCGTTCAAAAATCACAGCAACATTACAGTTTACTCAGTTCCAAATGGAGCACCAAACAAAGTAGCAGATGACAAGAAGGTTGACCCAAATGAAGAGGGTAGGTTTAAGTATGTGTGGAGTGAGAGAGCAAAGTTCGAGGATGTTGAGAGGATTATTCTTGCCACTGATATAGATGATAGTGGAGATGCCTTGGCACAGGAGTTGTCAAGGAGACTTAACAAGGCTAGATGTTATAAGGTTGATTACCTTGGACATAAAGATGCGAATGATCTATTAATAGAGACAGATGCTAAGACTGTTAGACAACAGATACTTAATGCACAGCCAGTTCCTTTGCATGGTCTTAACAACATAGACTTTTACGATAAGGAGTTCCAAACTTTGTATGACCAAGGATATCCTAAAGGAGTAAGCACAGGGTTTGCCCAAGTAGATAGTCTATTTAATTTGCAGACAGGTTATCTTGCAGTGATCACAGGCTATCCTTCGGATGGTAAGTCAGCTTTTGTTGATCAGTTGTGTGTGAATGTAGCCAAGAATTACGGATGGAAAACAAACTACTGTTCTTTTGAAAAGCCACCAACACTTCATGCAATTCAGTTAGCACAATGTTTTACTGGTAAACCATTTTTTGAAGGGCAGAATGCACGGATGACCCAAGAAGAAAAAGACTTCTCGCAACACTTTATCAACGAACATTTTTTATTCCAAGATTACCAAGATGGAGGGATGCCCACGATTGAAAGAGTTCTAGAAAAAGGAGCAGATGCAGTCATGAGATATGGGGTAAAGATACTTGTCATAGACCCATTCAATTTTATCCAGTCCAATCATCAAGGTTTAGTCACAGATGCTATCTCTGAAATGCTTACGAAAGTTCAGTTGTTTTGCAAGAAATTTGATGTGCTTTGTTTCTTTATTGCTCATCCCACCAAACCTTTTGTCAGGGATGGCAAGAAGAATGTTTGTACTGGGAATGATATCAGTGGAAGTAATGCTTGGTTCTCTAAATGTGATACAGGATTGACAGTTTATCGTGGGGAAAGTAATGTAGAGATACATTGTTGGAAGCAAAGGTGGGCATGGTGTGGAAAAACAGGTAACACCAGTCTAACTTTTGACCCATTGAGTAATAGATATGCAGAAGAAGAAGTCTTACATGACGATTATGACTGGGAATTCTAAAGAAGATATTCATGTCAATGATATAGGCAGTGCTTATCTTCATAAAAGACATAAGGTTCAAGTCAAACAATTTGCTAAATCAAAAGTTGGTCGAGCCATAGTGCTTGATCAACACTTAATAGATGTGCTGTTTCTTAATAACGACCTTGATACCCAACAACATAATGTATGCGATAAGTATCTTGGTTTATTAAGTAAGTCAGGATGTTTTGTCCAGACCCCAGCTCTAGATAAAATATTATTTACTGGTCATCAAAATTCAGCCTCCGAATCTCGCTCTGTAATTCTAATTAAAGTTCAAAGAAAAATTACAGAAGAAGTTGGGAGAAAAAAAGAACAGTTGTTTTGGAATTTGATGGTAAACAACCCAAAGAAAATCAATGCCTTGGAGGTAATGGTAATTCAAGAATGTGCGGATGCACTACAAAACTATTGGTATGTCAGTCAGCAGAACCCTGTATCGCTGTTCCAACAAAGCCTTGTAAACCAGTCTTAACTGGTACAGTTTCTTGTTTCTTAGGTTTAACAACAACACCCTTATCATCTGCTTCGTTATGAATCATATGAATGATCTGCTTGTTAAGTGATCTGCTTTCTTTTTTAGCTAAAGCGTGTGCTAGTTCGTAAGTTTCTTCTGAACATCTAATGAATAGGCTCTTCATCTTCTAATCCCTCTGTTATTAATTCTTCCAATGCACTCTGTATATTTTCATCTGTATAAATAATCTCAGGAGCATCCTGTATTTCTGCAATGGCAACGCTCTCTCTTCCTACTTGATAGAATCTATCGTTTTCAAGTTGATGAATAGCTGATTTAAGAAGCCATGTATTAGATGTAATTAAAGGGTCATCGAGTAATGAAATGGCAAAGGTCAAAGCATCTAGCTCATTTTGAAATACCCATACCAAATGTTTCCATTTAGCACTACTCTTAGTGCTGTTGGGATTACTTGGGTCAGGAATATCTAACTTGTAAGTGTGTCTAATAACTGCAAACATTCCTATATTCTAAGTGAAATGCAATCAAATTGAAAGCTGTTCTACATGGAACACGCAAACAAATGGATCGCAGCCCAGAAAAAAATAAATATTATTTACCCGTCTGGGAAAAGTTCTAGCCAAAAAGTTCATTGGAGTATGGACTATCACTCACTACCAAAAAAAAAGGGTAAACATCTCTGCTTACCCTTTAAAAATCTAACTAATTAGACTTGGAGGTCTCACTCTTATGAAGTGATTGGAAAGGCGTTGTATTTGGATTGTTCCTTTAATGCTCATCCAGTTTTTGAGCAACCTTATGATTCTTAATATACATGAATGATTGCAGATTGCAAGACTTATTAACAGTTTATCCACAGGGTTATCCACAGCCGAATACCAGTAAATAAAATATATTTTCAAAAAAAAACTGGGATGGTAAGAAATTTACTGCAACCCATCAAAGTTTATATACCAGTAAATATATTTTTTTTTCAGCAGGGTAAACAAAAATCCCCCCCCTCTTCTACAACCCCAGTAAATTCTATATACCAGTAAATATTTTTTCTCCCTGTAGAAAAACACAGCCGTTGGATGCCCTTGAAACACCTTATTTTGAGCCAAAAAAAAAGGCGATAGCCACTAATTAAAGTAGCTACCGCCTTATTTATTTTATCCCTCCCTTGATTTTCTAATGAAGCCAAGATGCCTATTTACATGGAAACCCCTTCGTTGATACCATGTTCTAAGCTGAACAACATTTAAACCTTTTCTTCCCAGTCGTTGAATTTGACCAGTGATTTCAAGGTTATGTTTATCTGCCAATTTAACCAACCAATCCAAACCTTTAGAACCTAATCCAGTTCCCATGTTTAAAGATATGATTGCACTTAGTCTTATGCCTTTGAGAGTAGGATTCAATTCAAAAGTTGCCACGCTATCTAAAACATATAGATGCCCTACTTTAATTGTTTCCGATTCTAATTCTTCCCAAAAACTCATGATTAATCTCTGCAAAAGATCAGGACTGATAAACAAAAAGCTGTTCCCAATCCACTATAGAAGATCACAAAGTAATCTGCCCTAGCTATCCATTCTTGCGAAAGTAATCCCTCTCCCCAAGTAAAACCTAGGAAGAGAAATGCAATAGCACCCATTGATGCAATGATAGTTAAGAATCTATTCATGATAATTCCTCCTCATCAATAAAGAATTTGATATGAACAAATCCTCCACTCATAGATGAGATTGAATATCTATAATCGCAAGTTTCCAACCATGCAATAAAAGACTTTAGATGCTTCGTCTGAATACTAGCACTCATGATTGCACCTCCTCTTCGATGTCAGACAACCATTCATCAAAATCTTGTCTTAATCCGTCTGGCATATCATTAAGTAATATTTCCATTTTAGGATTGTCATTCCATTGAATTAATATTTGAGTTGCTACTATTGTTCTGCTCATGATTGCACCTCGTGATTCACAGTCAAAGTTATCAGATACTTTTTATCCTGAATATCTTTACATAGATTTATTACATCTAGATTTGTATAAAGACTCTCTCGCATAGCAAAAGAATCTAAAAACAAATCAGACTCATTCCTAGCAAAATAAATAGCATTGAGTATTAAACTCAATACATCCACCTCACTCATTGATTTATCTTTTGGAACACCATTAGGATATTTCAAAAAACATGAGACTAACATCCAATCAGCCTTGCTCATGATATTTGGCAAATCTCCTATAGGAGTTTTACCTTTCATATCAATCCCATATTTGCTTCCCATTTCTGAAAAGACTTTATCTCGTTCTTTATTCATAATTTACCTCCAAGTAATATTTGAATAGTTAAGTTTCTGTTTCGACCTTTTAGGTCTCATCAGGGAAAAAACACATTTTCCGACAGAAATCGCCAAAATAGGCTTCATGTACTCGCACCAGTGAACGAATCGTGGGAGGGTCAAGGGTCTTGCAACCCCTGAAACACCCCCCTCGCATATCGCATCCTAGTTATAGAAGTCAGCAGTTTCAACATAGACCACTTCGCCAAAGGCTAGGTTTTCTGAATAAGTGCTTTTATCTGTGACTGCCCAAAAGACAGGTACATCAGGCTCGACTTCAGGACTCACTTCACCCCAGCCGTCAGTGAAGTAAACAATAGCTTGAACATCATCCACATCATCTGAATGATCATTGAACAAGTTAAATGGAGGGTCGAACAATGTTCCACCACCACCCCTCACCTGTAATTCAAGATCATCGCCTTGATCTAACTCATAGATATCCCACCACTCGCCTTGTTGATTCTTACGAACAACAGTATCGCAGTAGCACACCCTGATCTTATCAAGACCACAATCCTCAGCCATTGCCTGAATCTCAGTAGCGAACATATTCAATTCGTATTGAGAAACAGAACCACTGGTATCAATCATGATAGCTAACTCGCCACCTTGCGGAGACTTTGCTTTGCTAGGTAAATTAATACCTCGATGTTGATGCCTTTTGTTTAGCCTAGACCAAGTATTCTCTTCAGAGATAGAGGACTGCAAAAGATCATTAAGTTGTTCTCTCCAATCCACTTGCACTTCTTGATTCGCATCAGCAGAACCAAGACCACCTGAAGAACCAGTGCCACTCATAGCAATCTCTAACTTTTCAGCTAAAGAAATTGCTCTCTGAATTTCACCTTTAACTTCTTGCATTTCTGCATCAGTCAATGGTTTCCCTTCATCGTTAGTAGCATCCCATACTTCGCCAATTGCAGAGGGAATCGAATCCCAATCTGTGCCTGTTTCAACACCCTCTCCAGTGCTTTCATCAGATTCAGATTCGCCAATACCAGTATCGGAAATATTTCCTGTACCAGTCTCAGATAATTCTTCTCCCTCTTCATCAGTTGCTTCGCTTCCACCTTGGCTTTGAGCATCCTCTTCTTCAGAGGACTCTTCACCTTTTGGTTTCTGCTGATTAATCTGATCAATCGCTTCTTCCAAGGCTTCTTCATCTTTTACCAAGATTGCATAAACCTTTTCAGCAGTCATGCCCTTGTACTTATGATCTAGTAAACCGCCCAAAGGCAATTCAAGTTTTAAATCCCAGTACAAATAAGCATTGATCACATAGTCACAAGCGATATTCCAAATTTTAGGATGTCGCTTTCCTCTTCTCAAAGGATGTTCATAAACAACATGAAGTGCTTCATGAACAAGTACACCCTGTAATTCAGGCTCACTCAGACCCAAGACAAAAGGCGGAAAGTAATAAATTACTTTTCCGTCAGTTGCCATTGTGTCGCATCTAGACTGATCAACTTCCACTAAATTAAGATGTAAGAGCATGGATGCCATGCCCACATTACCTTTCATTAGTTTTGCTCTCGCCTTAACTATGTAGTCATGAGCCAATTGTGGCTCTTTTACAGTTGCTAAATTAGTCATGCTTTTTTCCTCCAAAGGCTTTTCCAAGAAAACCACCTTTAAGAGAATCAGCAGACTCTTCCAACTTCTTAGCTAAGTCTTTTCGCTTCTGTTCAGCTAAAGCATCATCTTCTCTCAGAGAGTCAATGCCATTGTTGTATCCATTAAACGTAGAAACAACGCTAACCAGTTTTTGATGAGCATCAGCAATATCTTGATCGTTACCTAAAATATCAGCGTTGATATTTGGTAAAGACCCAGTTAATTTTTCCAGTGCTTTAAAACTGGAAGCATTAAAGAAACCTTTTTGTTTCTGCTTGGGGTCATATTCCCTCAATTTTTTTGCTAAATGATCAGTCTGTTCAAGGACAGCATCAACAGTGGTTTTAAGAACATTCTTAATATTATTGTTGATTCTATTCTTGACATCATTTTCTATCTTAGACCTTAACTTCTCTGATACATTCAAACGAATGTCAGAGCCATATTGAGGAACAGTAGATATCTCAAATTCAAACTTAAACTTTCGTCTAAGTGAATCGAAGTCAGGGTAATCACATTCGTTGAATGCTTTACCTAAATTTCTTTTGGCTTGTTCCATTTTTTGTGGATAGCTTTTAAGAAACTCATCTACTTCTTTATCCCAAATCTGCTTTGCATCATCCACTTGATTCTGCAATGACTCTAACTGTGAGTTAGGGCATAAACGCCACCCACTCACAACCTTGTCATCCATATCAGTAGAATTATCTGCCCAAGGCAAAGTCATCGGATAGTAATAATCATTCCTAAACTTATTTAAAATGTGGCGAAAATATTTGTTAATATCTTCTCCATAAATATGCTTAGAAACACCCAGTAATCTCTCGCTAGATACTTCAGTATCTATCGCTAAATCACGCTTTAACCTTTTATCTGTTCTGATTCCGCTAGGATGCTTCGCAGTCATGCGAACCAACACAGCATTCTCAGACAGAGTATTAGTCAATTTTTCTTTATCCATAATAAGAACCTCCATTCTTTATTAGAAAATTGCTGTTTCGATCTTAATGATCTCTTCAGGTGAGAAAAAAAATCTCACGACAGCAGAGCAGAAAATATATTTAACCAGTAAATATAAATTCTGCCCTTGCTCAGACCTAGACTTCTAAGTCTTGATTCTTGATCTTGAATTCTCCATATCTTGCAGAATCCACAATATCGCTTCTTGCTCCAACAAGCGATCTCACAAAGAAAATTCCAAACTCAGGGGTAGGAAATTTCTCAATGTAATCAAGAGCATTAGCAAAGTAGTCATGCAAGTTGCTATCACTAGCTTCTTTTATAACACTCACTAATGCACAGACAGTTGCATACATCAGACCACCACTATCAACAACCTCGACATCTCCACCCTCACAAATTTCTTGCAAGTTGGGAACATCATTTTTCAGTGATAGGAATGACATAAACTCGATACTAGCAGTTTCACCTACATCGCCTTGCACAAGTAATTGCACAATTTCTTTAGGTGGATTGCATTTAAGAGTATCGCTTAACCTCACCCATGATCTAGGACTAGGCTGTGGGGTAGTAACCTTGGCATTAAAGTCATGCAACCACTCAGGCTGAAAACTTATGAACCCCAAAATTTCAGGACAAATATCATTCTTACTTGCCCATGCTAACCAATCATCAGGACTATGCTCAAAATCGACCATAGTGCATCTATCTGATACATGACTAGGAAGTTTATTGCTTCCTGCTCTATCAGTTGCTCTATTACCTGCACAGATTGTTCTCCACCCTTTAGGCAAAGAATAGTCTCCTATCCTTCCCTCATACAGCAATTGCCCACATACAGCCTGAACAGAATTCGATGCTTGGGCATACTCATCAAAGAATAAAATCCCTTCACCACTTACAGGAAGATTGCCCAAAAAGGCTCTCTTCTGTTCATTCGCATCATTGATATAAGGCAAACCACCTAAATCAACAGACTCATATAACGACAGTCTGAAATCAATAAATCCAAACTCATTTTGAGTAGGATTAATTTTATCCACGACTACCTTCCTATCCATAGCAATGTCATCGACATATGCTCGAACAATTGCACTTTTTCCAATACCTGTTCCCCCTAAAAGGAATGGAGTATTAGACCCTTTTAAAACTGCCTTAATCGACAGTAATGCTTGACTTGGTTTCATATTAATAACCTCCAAAGTTTTTATGATTCAAGTTAGTTTCAGCTACCAATAAATATTATTTACCAGTAACTACCAATACTGGATAACAATTTGCTATCCAGTTTCATAGCATTTCAGCTAATCTTCAGTTGGTTTAAGTAATGGTGTTAGAGACAAATTCATCATTTGGATTTTTCCAACAATCTCTAGACATAAGACCATTTTCTAAAATGTATTCCAAATGCTTAGTGGCATTTTTAATGTTATTAAACATTCTTGCCCTTGCTCCACTTTCATCACATAGATATTCATTATCTTTTGCTAAAAAATAATAACTTCTATTTTCTCCATACAATTCTTTTATTAATTCATATTCATTCCAAGAATAAATATGAACATCAATCTCATTATGTGGTTCTACTATTCGCTTGTTATCTCTCCAAACTTTCCACTGTTTAGAGATAACTTTTTTATTAGACCATTTAATTTTATCCATAATTTTTGACCCTCCAAGGTCAGTTAATTACCAATAACAGACAGCACTCGCTATCTGTTTTCATAGCATCTCAGCTAATCTTCAGTTGGCTTAAAAAGTGTTTTTATCCCATTCAGGATTAACATTTTTTTCATCCCAATCCATATCCAATTGATTCAATAAGAATATTGTTGGCAAATAATCGTCATGTTGATTACCCCAATCTTCCTCATAGGTTTCCAATTTTCTTTTGTATATGTCTAATGCTTTCCATAAAATCAGACTTGTATCTTCATTTACAGTTAGCTGTTTAGTCATAATTACCTTTGGCGTTTTCATACCAATTTGTTTATTTTCTTTTTGCATAATTTTTGACCCTCCAAGGTCATGTTTAATTACCAAGATTCCCTCGAAAGGGTCAGGGCATTACTGCTACCTGTTTTAAAATTTCGACTGGATTCTCGCCAGTCATCATCAGTTGGTTTACCCTGTATTTTTTATAGGGTCATCAAGGAAAACATCTCCATGCACAGAACGAATAACATAATTAAGATTTTCGTTTATCGTTATTTGTCTATCGTTAATGAATAAGATTTGATTTCCCTTGATCTGTTTAAGATAAACAGAATCAGATGCAAAAACATAGGAAAAAATAGCGTTTAATCTCTCCCTTGTTGTGACTGTATCCCACCCACACATTGAAAAACATAAGTGAATATTGTTACTTAAATTTTCGCTAGGATGATTGTTCTCGAACCATGCAATTTTATTGTCATGCAAGAAAACCCCTTGCTGTTTTTTGCTCGACCATTCTGATATTGGTCGAATTCTAGTATTGCCCATTATTTTATTTACATTTTCAGTAAATGCTTCAGCAATTTCTTTTGATACTTTTCTCATAAGTTAAACCTCCAAGGTTTTGTTTCTTGAACCCCAAAATAGGATTCTCTTCAGCCTGTTAATTCAGGGACAGTTGGAGGACTGCCTAGGACATACTGCAGTAGCAAGTATCGGTGTATCGTGAACGCCTAAGTAGTTTCCATTTCACTACATCTCAGGGAACGCTTTTTGTTTTGATGCTTCTCTTTATCATCGAGGGTAAATCTAGAGACCCTCAGCTAAGTTAGTATCTTAATAAGTAATACAGCTACCTAGCAGTCATATATGGCTGTTCTATAAAGACCTCCTTTTTGGTTTAATATTCGTTGTCATGTGCATACCTTAACACCATGAATATCATCAATGCAACATCTTATTAGATTGCAGTATGTGAGCATTACGAAACTCTGCTTACTGGTAGATAATATTAAGCATGGATAAAGACAAAACTCAGGACGAAAAACCCACGCTTAAATTGGTCAAGGATAAGACCAAGCTAACCATGAAACAGAGAGCCTTTTGTGATCTCATCATCAAGGGCAAGTTGGGAAGTCAGATCGAATGCTATATGGAAGTCTATGATGTAGCTCTAACCAAGACAGGGAAGATACCTAAACACGCCCACGTTGATTGCAGTAGGTTAATGGCAAACCCTAGTATCAGCCTAACTATAGCTAATGGATTGAAACGCTTAGAGGTTAATGCAGTAGCTTCCACTACTCGAACAAGGAGTTACGTTCTTGAACAGCTTATGAGAGAGAGCAAGGAAGCAGACAGTGACAGCACTAGAGTCAGGGCATTAGAGTTACTAGGCAAGACAGTGAACCTATTCAGCGACACCTTGGAGATCAAGGAGAGCAGAACCAGTGATGACATAGAGAGTGAGATTGAGCAGAAGATAGAAGCATTGTTGAGAGAATCAGCAGAATAGACCCCCCTTTTAATGCTGTGATCTAGAGCAGAGACAGACCCCCCTACACCCCTTTACAGATGCAAGTACCTGCTATCATATATACATAGTGTTTTGCACATAATATGACATAATTTTATAGACCCCCCCTATTATGTATTGCATTTTGCTATCTTTCTTTGCCATATACCCTGTTTTTCTAGGTAAACACTGTGTTTCATACCCCCCCCATACTATATTTCAAAATTTGAGGGTTGCTTTTTATGTGAAGCCGTGCAATATTGTATAATCTGTAGATACATATACCTAGTAACCAGTAATAACTTAATGAGTGCCTACCTATGTTTACTTATTAAGTTTTTTTATTTAAGAGCTACTACCTAGTAGGTATATACTAGATAGGGAGTTACTGTATGTATGAGTTTATAGGAAGTTTAATAAGTGATTTTTTCTTTTGGTGCGTAGATGTTTTAGTATTCATTGGAGAAGTCACAGGTATGGGTTATGCATTAGCTAATATAGTTATATTTGTAATACTTCAACCAGCTTTGATTTTGCTTTTCTTTGTTTTATGGAGAAAAGAAATAAAAAAGAATGAATAAGAATGTACTAAGTAAAGTTAAAAACTTATCTGCTGATCAAAAGCAGGAATTGCTTTCCCTATTAGAAGAATTAGAAAAAGCCAAAGGCAGAGAGAAATGCCATGAAGACTTTATGACCTTTGTTGGGGAGATGTGGTCAGCTTTTATTCATGGTAGACATCATGAGATCATGGCGGATGCTTTTGAGAGAGTCGCTAAAGGCGATCTGAAGCGTTTAATTATTAATATGCCACCTCGACATACCAAGAGTGAGTTCGCTTCGTACCTCCTCCCTGCGTGGTTCTTAGGTAAATACCCAGATAAGAAAATTATCCAGACTGCCCATACTGCTGAACTAGCGGTTGGCTTTGGTAGGAAGGTTAGGAACTTAGTCAACAGTGCCGATTACAAAGCTGTGTTTCCCAATGTTAGTTTGCAGTCAGATTCAAAAGCTGCTGGAAGATGGAACACAAACCAAGGCGGAGATTACTTTGCGATTGGTGTAGGTGGTGCGGTAACTGGTAAAGGTGCTGATCTACTTATTATTGACGATCCCCATTCCGAACAAGAGGGAGCTTCTTCAGACATCAATGTATTCAATCGTACCTATGAATGGTACACCTCTGGTCCTAGACAGCGTTTGCAACCGAATGGTGCAATTGTGGTGGTCATGACTAGATGGCACAACAAAGATTTAACAGGTCAAGTAGTCGATGCTAGTGTAAAGCGTGGCGGTGCTGACCAGTGGGAAGTCATAGAGCTTCCTGCAATCATGCCTTCTGGAAACCCCTTGTGGGCAGAATTCTGGAAGATGGAAGAGTTACAGGCTTTGAAAGCCGAGCTACCCAACAGTAAATGGATGGCACAATATCAGCAAGACCCAACCTCTGAAGAAGGAGCTTTGGTTAAGCGTGAGTGGTGGCAAGTGTGGGAAAACAGAGAGCCACCTGACTGTGAGTTTATTATCCAGTCATGGGATACAGCTTTCATGAAAAATCAAAGAGCTGACTTTTCTGCTTGTACTACATGGGGAGTTTTCTATAAAGAAGATGACGATGGGATGATTTCTCCTTTTGTTATTCTGTTAGATGCTTACAAAGAACGATTAGAGTTTCCTGATCTTAAAACAAGAGCCATGGAAAAATACAACGAATACAAGCCAGATGCCTTCATTGTAGAAGCTAAGGCTGCTGGTATGCCCTTAATATTTGAATTACGAGCTATGGGTATACCTGTACAAGAATACACACCAAGCAGGGGTAACGATAAAATTTCAAGAGTTAATGCAGTCTCTGATCTTTTTGCTTCAGGAGTTATTTATGCTCCTTCGACAAGATGGGCAGAAGAAGTGGTAGAAGAATTTGCAGGTTTTCCTAATATGGAACATGACGATTTAGTTGATAGCTCTACTCAAGCTCTGTTAAGATTCAGACAAGGTGGTTTTATTCCATTACATTCAGACGAAGAGGATGAGCCTTTGGAACATAATCGTACCGCAAATTATTACTAGGAGATTCAATTGGCTATAGAAAGACAACAAGCTACACCTGAAGATGGAACAATAGAACAAGACCCTCAAGAACAAGGATTAAGTATTTCTATTGAAAATCCAGACTCAGTAGCAATTGAAACTGAAGATGGTGGAATGATTATTGACTTTGATCCTAATGCTAAAGAAATAGGTGACATAGAATTTGATTCTAATCTAGCAGATCATATAGATGATGGTATTTTGCAAGAGCTAGGTTCTAAACTTGTAGGTGACTACAACGGAGACAAAGACTCACGATCAGAGTGGGAAGAAACTTACACGAAAGGTTTAGATCAACTAGGACTCAAGATAGAAGAAAGAACAACCCCTTGGTCAGGAGCTTGTGGTGTATTTCATCCAATGCTTAGTGAAGCTGTTATACGCTTTCAATCCCAATCAATTACAGAAATGTTTCCTGCTGCTGGACCAGTCAGAACTAAAATAGTAGGAAAGATTACAGAAGAAAAAGAAAAACAATCGCAGAGAGTAGAAGATTACTTAAACTACTTGCTGACACATGAGATGTCAGAGTACAGAACTGAAACAGAAAAGATGTTATTTTCATTGCCATTGGCAGGTTCTGCATTTAGAAAAGTTTACTTTGATCCTAGCTTAGATAGACCGAGTTCTATCTTTGTACCAGCAGAAGATGTTGTGGTTAACTATGGAGCAAGTGATTTAGAAACTTGTGAAAGAGCTACCCATGTTATGCGTAAATCTTCTAATGTAGTTAGAAAAATGCAAGTTAATGGTTTCTATAGAGACATAGATATTCCTGATGGCTCACAAAAAATTTCTGATATCAATAAAAAGTATGACGAAATTACTGGTGAATCAGATACTTATAACTACGATCAAAGCCATACAATATTAGAAATGCAGGTAGATTTAGACCTTGAAGGGTTTGAAGATACCGATGACTCAGGAAAAGAAACAGGTATAGCTATACCTTATGTTGTTACTATTGATTTTCCAAGTGGCATTATTCTTAGCATACGCAGAAACTATTATGAAGATGACACTAAAAAGTTAAGAAGAATGCACTTTGTACATTATCAATACTTACCAGGATTAGGTTTCTATGGGTTTGGTTTGATACATATGGTAGGAGGATTAGCCAAGTCAGCTACATCCATACTAAGACAATTAGTAGATGCAGGTACTTTAAGTAATTTACCTGGTGGTTTAAAAGCTAGAGGACTCAGAATTAAGGGAGATGATACTCCTATCATGCCTGGAGAATTTAGAGATGTTGATGTACCAGGTGGTGCTATTAGAGACAACATTACATTCTTACCATACAAAGAACCATCGTCTACATTATTTGCATTGCTAGGAAACATAGTAGAAGAAGGCAGAAGGTTTGCCAGTATGTCAGACATGAAAGTATCTGATATGAGCAACAATGCACCTGTTGGAACTACACTAGCATTGCTAGAAAGAAATCAAAAAGTTATGAGTGCTGTGCAATCTAGACTTCACGCTTCAATGCGTAAAGAGTTTGATATATTAGTTGGCATTGTAAAAGACTTTACAGACCCTTCTTATCCTTATGAAACAGATGAAGGAGAAGATATTAAAGCAGAAGATTTTGATAACAGAGTAGATGTACTACCAGTATCTGATCCTAATGCAGCAACAATGGCTCAAAGAATTATGCAATATCAAGCAGCTATGCAACTAGCTCAGTCTGCTCCTGATATGTATAACTTACCTGAACTACATAGACAGATGCTTAATGTATTAGGCATTGAAGATGTAGAAGATATCATTCCTGATATTGATGATGTTAAATCAGTTGACCCAGTTACTGCAGTACAAAATATTATTAATGGAAAACCAGTCAAAGCATTCATTGATCAAGATCATGAAGCACACATTGCTGTAGTTACATCAGCACAGCAAGACCCACAAATACAACAACTTGTAGGTCAGAGTCCAAATGCACCTTCAATACTAGCTGCAGGTTCAGCTTATATTAATGAGCATTTATCAATGCAATACAGAAAAGAAGTTGAAGAAGAAATGGGCGTAGAGTTACCACCAGAAGGTGAGCCATTACCAGCAGATGTTGAGAAACGTATATCAAGCCTTGTAGCAGAAGCAGCCAAGCGAGTATTAGGTACTTCACAAGCTCAAGCTGAACAACAAAGAGTACAAGAGCAACAAAAAGACCCACTCATTCAAGCTAAAGAAAAAGAAGTCGCAATTAAAGAAGCACAAGCAAAAGCTAAAATAGAAATAGATGAAGGCAGATTATTACTTGATGCTACTAAAGCTGCATCAAATAAACAAATACAAGAAGCTAGGCTTAAACAAGAACAAGAAATAGCTGGTGTTAAAATAGGACAGCAAGTTGCTAGTGATTTGATAGCACAAGAAACTTTAAAAACAAAACAATCAATAGAAGATTTTAAAACAGGTGTTGACATAGCTAATAATATGATTAAAGATAGCGATTAGTATGACAAATGAAATCACTGAGCTATCACTTTCAGAACATCTGAAGTTAAAGTATCGTGGTATGATGAATGAACACGCTGATCATATTGCTACAGGAGCTTGTAAAGACTTTCCTGATTATCAAAAAATGGTTGGTATTATCGAGGGGATTGCCCTCGCAGAAAGAGAACTACTAGATTATATTGAAAGGGTTCTCGAACAATAGGAACTCGACTCCTAAAGTCGTGCATAAAAATATGAGTAAAAAGGAAAAAATAAACATTCCAGAACCAGAAAGCGTTGAAACTCCTGTCGTAGAAGAAAATATAAAAAGCCAACTACCTGAACCAAAAGGGTGGAAGATTCTTATAGCTATGCCTAGAGTAGACGAAAAAACTGATGGCGGTATTATAAAAGCAACTACAACTCTTAGAGATGAAGAAGTAAGTAATATTTGTGGATATGTTTTAAAACTAGGCAATGAATGTTACAACGACATTAAAAGGTTTCCAAGCGGACCTTGGTGTAAAGAAGGTGACTGGGTTGTTTTTAGAGCTTACTCAGGAACTCGCATGAAAATGTATGGACAAGAATTTCGTTTAATAAATGATGACACTGTGGAAGCAGTGGTCGATGATCCAACAGGAGTAGTAAGAGCATGAGTAAAGCAGAAATAATTAATGAAGAGCCTGATTTTGAAGGTGTTGTTCCACAAACACAAGAAGATCAATTCTTTGGTAAGCAAACTGAAATAGATAATAAAATTCCAGATGACTTAGAAGTTACTATTATTGATGATACTCCAGAAGAAGATCGTAGACCTGCAAAAGCAGAAGATGCTTCTCCAGAAGTAGATGACGATGTAGTTGACAAAGAAATAGCTGATTACAGCAAAAGAGCTGCTGATCGCATATCTAAAATTAAATACGAATACCACGAAGAGCGAAGAGCAAAAGAAGCAGCAGCAAGAGAATCTAAAGAAGCTGTAGCAAGATTGCAAACCATGATGTCAGAAAACCAAAGGCTACAAGCTATGGTTGAACAAGGTGGTGAAGTATTAAACAAACAAGCACATAACAATGCTTTGTGGGCAAAACAAAATGCTCAAGCAGAATTTAAGAAAGCCTACGAAGAAGGCGATGCTGATGCTATGACTAAAGCACAAGAGATGATAGCTAGAGCTACTCTTGCAGAACAACAGTCAAATAACATGGCAGAAAATGTACAAGCAGAAGTTACTAAAAATATGCCTGTGCAACAACCTGCAACACAACAACAAGAACTTGATCCTGATATGAAAGCATGGTCAAGTAAAAATCCTTGGTTTATGAGTACAGTACCTGAACATCAAGAAATGAGTTCATATGCTTTAACCATTGATCAAAGACTTCGTAATCAGGGAATAAATCCTGAAGAAGATTCACAAAAATATTACGCAGAAGTAGATAAAAATATGCGTAATGAATACCCAAATTTCTTTGGAGTTCAAGTAGATCAGACTGCAGAAGTAGTCAGTGAAGCTGGAACAACAAAACGACAACCTTCAACAGTTGTTGCATCCGCCACGAGGGATAGCGGAAATAAGAAACCCTCGCAAGTACGTCTGACTCAGACACAAGTTAAATTAGCACGACAACTTGGTATAAGTCCTGAGCAGTATGCAAACCAATTATTAAAGGAGATTTAATATGTCAGATAAAGATACATCTAATAAGGAAGTTAAAACTGACTCTCCTGAAGAACAAGTGCGTACTCCAAGGAGTTTAGATAGTCGAGAAATCGATCAAAGACCAATGAGCTGGGATGCAGCAGGTAATCTTCCAGAGCCTGATCCGCAAGACGGATGGGTATTCAGATGGATTAGAACTACCCTATTAGGGCAGACTGATAATCCAAATGTTTCTAGAAGAATGAGGGAAGGGTGGAAGCCAGTCCGACTTGAAGATCATCCAGAACTTCAAATACAAATGCAGGATCACAACTCAGAATGGGCAAAGAAAGGTCACATAGAAATAGGCGGACAATTATTATGTAAGATGGCACAAGAGAGAGCGATAGCTAGAGATAAACACTTTAGTGAACTATCTGCTTCTCAAGTAGATTCTGTTGATAATACTTATTTTAAAGACCAAGACAATCGAATGGCGACCAAACAAGTGTTTGAGCGTAAATCGAGAACAACTTTTGGGAAAGATTCTTAGAATCTTTTTTTATTAATTTAATAAGGAGACAATTATGTCAACCACAGCAACTCCCTATGGGAGCAGACCTATTGGTACTATCGTTGGAAGCCCTTATCAAGGAAAAGTTACACATTACAAAATCAAAAATGCATATGGTACAGACATATTCTATGGCGATATTGTAAAGTTAGCTGATGACAACCCTAATACTACTATCCAAAAAGATACTGGTACTACGTCTTTAACACCGATTGGTGTTTTCCTTGGTTGTGCTTACACTGATCCTACTACAGGTCAATTCACACCAAATCAATATTTTCCAGCTTCAATAGCTGCAGATGATATTGTTGCGTATGTTGCTACTGATCCTTTTGTAATCATGCAAATGCAAGGCGATGAAACTCTTACTCAAGATGACTTGGGCAAGAATTGTGCTATCGTGCAAACTGCAGGAACTACAACTATTGGAAACAGTAAAAACAGCGTAGATGGGAGTACAGCAGCTAATACCGCCACACTACCACTAAAGATTATCGACTTTGTCGATGGTCCTGATAGTGCAATTGGCGATGAGTTTACTGATGTACTTGTAATGTTTAACGTAGGGCATCAATTGCTCAACACAACTGGCATAGGCTAAGGAGTAAATAATGGCAGCTATATCAAGAGCTAATGAGCTCAAGCAACTATTACCTGGACTTAACGCCTTGTTTGGTGAAGAGTATGGTAATTACGAAAACGAGCACGAAGAAATTTATGTTTCAGAGAATTCCGAGAGATCATTTGAGGAAGAACTAAAACTATCTGGCTTCGGTGCAGCACCTGTAAAGAATGAAGGATCAACTATCAGTTATGATACTGCTCAAGAATCTTTTGTGGCTCGTTACACACACGAAACTATCGCAATGGGATATTCAGTTACAGAGGAAGCTATGGAAGATAATCTATATGTTTCTTTGTCAGCTAGATATACTAAAGCACTAGCTCGTGCAATGGCTTACACAAAGCAAGTAAAAGGAGCATTTCCATTAAACAATGGATTTAGCACTGCATTTACTTCAGGCGATGGGGTTGCTTTATTTAGCACAGCTCATCCACTTGTAAGTGGCGGAACTAACAGCAATAGACCTACAACAGGAGCTGACTTGAATGAAACATCTTTAGAAGATGCGATCATCCAAATTGGTAAATATACTGATGAAAGAGGTCTTAAAATTGCTGCACGAGCTAAAAAACTAATAGTACCATCTGAACTTCAGTTTGTTGCTACTAGGCTTTTACAAAGTGACTATAGAGTTGGAACGGCTGACAATGACATCAATGCGGTAAAAACTAATGGAGTGATTCCAGAAGGCTATTCAGTTAATCATTATTTAACTGATACTAATGCTTTCTTTATCACTACTGATGTTCCAGACGGCATGAAGCATTTCGTCAGAGCACCGATGACAACATCTATGGATGGTGATTTTGAAACTGGTAATGTTAGATATAAAGCTAGAGAAAGATATTCCTTTGGAGTATCCGATCCGCTTGGTATCTATGGTTCACCAGGTAGTTCGTAAGAACACTTAGGGGGAGCTTATGTTCCCCCTTTTTTTTTAATCTAGGGAATTTTTAATTAATCTATCAACTGCCCTAGCAGACTTGCCAAGATGATAGATACTTTCTTTTAGGAGAATAAAATGGCTAACACAACATTTAATGGACCAGTTAGGTCCGAAGGTGGTTTTGAACAAATCACTAAAAATAGCACAACAGGTGCAATTACAACAAACCTTGATATTTCATCAGCAGGTGCAATTACTACTTCAAGTACAATTAATGCAAAACAGGTAGTAGATACTACTTTTAATGCGGCTGGAGCAGCATCAGCTACTTTAACAGCAGCTCAATCAGGAACTTTGTTTTTGATTAATGGAGCAGCAAACAATGTAATTACCTTACCTGCTGTATCTACTGATAATGTAGGAGTTCATTATGACTTTCAACTTACAGTAGCAGTTGGTGGCAGTGTAACTACTACTATTGTACTTCCAGGTTCTGGTGTATCAGATTTCCAAGCAATGCTTTCATTGGTTGCAGGAACAGCAGCTAACGCAGTAAGTGATGTAGCAGGAGATACTTTAACCCTAGTAAACTCAACAGTTGCAAATGCTAGAGTATCTATGACTTGTGTTTCAGATGATGGAACAAATTCCAAGTGGATGACAACTGCTCTATCAACTCCAATAGCTACAGTAGCTTAACAGGAGTACATTATGTCAGGATATTCAGATGTACAAGCAGTTACTATAACTGCTGACACAGTAGCCTTAGACGCAGATGGAATATCAGTCGCAGCCTCAGTTGGAAATAACGCAGCACTTGTAATAGGTGGTGCGTTAGCTTCAGGTGGTGCAGTTTCACTTAGTCATGGAAGGATTGTAACGATCCTTTCTGCTGGGAATGATGCAGCTAAATCTTTTACTGTAACTGGCACTGATGTTAATGGAGATGCTCAAACAGAATCCATTACAGGTGCTAACGCAGGTACTGCTACTGGAACTAAGTTTTTTAAAACTATATCAGGCATTTCAGCAGTTGGTAATCCAGCAGGTAATGTCTCAGCAGGAGTTAACGCTTCAGCAGCAGATGTTATATTTGCAGGAAGAAGTAGGCTTAAAGGTATTTATTTAACAAGTACAGCCACAGCAGGTACTGTTGATTTCTTAAATACTTCTCCTTCAGGTACAAGTATTATGGGATTAAGTTCTGTTGGTGATGCTGATGCAACAAGAGATGTAGTTATACCAGATGAAGGCGTAGTGTTTTCTGCAGGTATCTATGTTGAATATACTGTATCAACATTTTTAACAATGACAGTATTTCACGCTTAGGAGATTATTATGAAATATATTATTTCAGAAACAGGTCAATTTCCACCTCAATATAAAGTTCTTCAAGAAAATAAAAATGGAATATGGACACCAATTTTTGGTCCTGATCCTGATCTTGAAGATGCTCAAAGAAAAGTTGCAGAAATGCAGCCTTCTAAAAAGGTTGAAAAGCCTATAGTTGAGGTTAAGGTAAAAGAACCTAAAAAAGTTGTAGCTAAAAAAACTCCAGCTAAAAAAGGTAAGTCTAAAAAAACTGCTACTAAAAAATAGCATAACTCACTTTGTTTATAGTACCCTTACAGAGGGTGCTATAACTATTTAATTAAAAAGGTAAATTATGAAAAAATCAAAATACATGAGAGGTGGTGGAAAATCATCTGAATATAAAGCTGCTGGTGGTATGAAAACTGAAGTAGGCAAAGAAGCTAAAACTCAATCGTACAAAGAATATGTGCAAAAAATGTTTGGCGGTGGCAATACAAGTGGACCAGCTATGAAAAAAAATAAAACTGCAAAAGGTATGGCAATAGGTGGAAAGTCATCTAAATATATGCCTAAAGGTGGTAAAGGTTAATTAACTTTTTTTAAATGACCAAAAGAAAAAGAGAAAACCCTATACGCAAAACAACTACAGGTAAGGGTGCTAATTACCGATCTACCAAGTCTGGTGCTGGTATGACTAAGAAAGGAGTTGCGGCTTATCGCAAAGCAAATCCAGGTTCTAAGTTAAAAACAGCAGTAACAGGTAAAGTAAAAAAAGGTAGTAAGGCTGCAAAGCGTAGAAAATCTTATTGTGCAAGGTCAGCAGGACAACTTAAAAACAGTTCAGCAGAAACAAGAAACGATCCTGATTCTAGAATTAGACAGGCTCGTAGAAGATGGAAGTGTTAATATAGGATAATTATGAAAAGGAATAGATTTAATCCTGGTGGACAAATTGGTAGAGAAGATAATAAAAAAGCCTTTCCTAATGAAACACAGGTTATGAAAAGTTTTAAAGGGTTAGCACAAATTTATAGTGATGTAACAAATAACAATACAGAAGAAAAAACAAACACAGAATTAAATAAACCTTATTATTCTGAAATAACCAAAAAATCTTATAAGACAGCCAGTGAAAGATATCGTGATGAAAAAGGTCCTAAATACAGAGAAAAAATTAACAAAATTAAAAAAAAACAAATAGAAAAAAAAAATAATAAGAGCAAATAATGGCAACAAGTGGAACAACAACATTTAATCTAGACATGAGTGAAATCATGGAAGAAGCCTATGATCTATGTGGTTTAGAGCTTCGTTCAGGTTATAGCTATAGAAGTGCAAAAAGAGCACTTAACCTTGTATTTTTAGAATGGCAGAACAAAGGTTTAAATCTTTGGACAATAGAACAAGACTCTACTGTGCTTACAGCAGGTACAAGCAGTTATACAGTAGATGCAAGTGCTTTAGATATTGTAGATGTTTTTATTAGAACTGATTCTGCAGATACCAATAAACAATTTGATCAAAGATTAAATCGTATATCTAGAACAGAATATGCCCACCAAGCCAGTAAACTAACTCAATCAAAACCTACACAATTTTTTGTAGACAAAGACAGTGACTCAGTGAAAATAGTTCTTTGGGCAACTCCAGACTCAGCACAAACATATACACTTGTTTATGATTATGTAAAACGAATAGAAGATGTTGGAACAGTAGCTACTTTAAATGCTGATGTGCCTTCTAGATACCTTCCTTGCTTAACCTATGCCTTAGCATATAACTTAGCTTGTAAGTCTCCAGAAGCTCAACAAAGAGTTCCTATGATACGACAGCGTTACATGGAGTTATGGGAAGAGGTAACTGAAGCTGATAGAGAAAAAGCTCCAGTTAGATTTGTTCCAGATGTAAGTTTTTATAATTAAATGTACGCACAAGGCAAAAAAGCATTAGGAATATGTGATCGTTGTGGTTTTTCATTTAAATTAAATAATTTAAAATATGAAATATTAGACAGTAAAAGAACTGGATTTCGTGTATGCAATGAATGTTTTGATGAAGATCAACCACAACTTAAACTAGGTCAAATAGATACTAGTGATAAACAAAGTCTTTATAACCCTAGAGTAGATACAGGAGAAGAAGAATCAACAACATATTTTGCTTTCGATCCAATAGGTGGTGGTGTTTCTGAATTTGGTTCTCGCACTATGGGATTAGATATTAAAGGTGAAATAGGTAAAGTAACAGTGAGCACATCATGAGTTGGACATATACAACATTAAAATCAGCAATACAAGATTATACGCAAAATACAGAATCAACATTTGTTGCTGACTTAGCAATAATTATTACTCAAGCAGAACAAAGAATTATTAAGTCTGTTGAGTTACCAAATTTTAGAAAAAATGTAACTGGAAATTTAAGTTCTGGTAATCAATATTTAGCCACACCAAGTGATTATTTATATCCTTATTCTTTAGCTACTATAGACACTGATGGTAATTATACTTATCTACTTAGTACAGATGTAAGTTTTATAAGAGAGGCTTATCCTGCAATTGCTACAACAGGAAATCCAAAACATTACGCACAATTTGATGACAATACATTTATTGTTGGTCCAACCCCAAGCTCATCACTTAATGCAGAATTACATTATTTTTATATACCTCAATCAATATCAGCGACATCTGATGGTACTAGTTGGCTAGGAACAAATGCTCCAGAAGTATTGCTTTATGCTTGTTTATGCGAAGCCTATACCTTTATGAAAGGTGAGCCTGATATTCTTGTAAACTATGAAAAAAGATTTCAAGAAGGATTGCAAAGACTTACACTAGAATCAGATGGATATAATAGAAAAGATGCTTACAGAGATGGACAACGAAAAATTAATGTCTAATGAGCCTATTAAAGAATTAGAAGGTAAGAATGTTGCAATAGTTGCTATGGGTCAAAGTCAAATAGACTTTCATTTATCACAAACACACAGCGTAGAATTTGATGAAGTATGGGCAATAAATGCAATGATAGGTGTTTTACCTAAAATTGATAGAGCATTTATCTTAGACCCAATGAGTAGATTCCTAGATACAGAAGATGCTGGAACAATGACACCTATGATGCGTAGGCTTTTGCCTAAATGTAATTTTCCTATTTATACTTGTGAGTTAGATAACAGAGTTCCTTCTGCTATTGACTATCCAATAGAATCAATAGTAAGTGATTTAGGCTGCTCATATTTTAATAACACAATTCCTTATGCTATAGCTTTTGCTTTATGGAACAAAGTTAAACAGCTTTCTCTTTTTGGCATTGATTTTACATATAGAAGCAATATGCATTTTGCAGAAGCAGGTAGATCATGTACTGAGTTTTGGTTATCTAAATGTATCGATGCAGGAATACAAATAGAAGTAGCACCTAGATCATCGTTGCTTGATATGGATATACCAATGCAAGAAAAATTATATGGTTATCATAGACTTAATGATCCGAAAATAACTTATCAAGATGGTCCAAACATGAGTGTTTGTAAACTGTCAGAAGTTCAAATACAAGAAACGCCTAAGCCAGTTGGCATAATTAATAGAAATGATTTAGAATTAAATCCTGTAGAACCAAAGAAATATTAATATGTTTTCATTAAAAACAGATATTACAGTAGGAAATTTAGGTGTTACCACAACGGATAATGGTGGTCATAGCATAGACACAATTGCAGAAATGGCAACAAACAAGATTATTTCTATCAGTGATAAAGCTGATCCTATGATCAAAGCACAAGCTCACGCTTTTAAAGATAGAACAAAAATGGTTATTGCATACTATATTAAAGAAGGAATTGAAAATCATCTTTGCACAGTATGTAATGAATTAGAAAAACAAGGTCATAAAGACCTAGCAAATATTATAAGGAGACTATAATGGCAATAACACAATCGATGGCAACAAGTTTTAAAAAAGAACTATTAGAAGGAAAGCATAACTTTTTAGCTTCTGGAGGTAATTCTTTTAAATTAGCTTTGTACACTTCAAGTGCAACAATGGGTGCAGCTACTACAGCATTTACCACAACCAATCAAGCATCTGGAACTAATTATAGTTCTGGTGGTTCTGCATTAACTAATATTAATCCAGCTTCATCAGGTACAACAGCTTTTACAGATTTTGCTGATTTAACTTTTGGTACAGCTACCATTACAGCTAGAGGTTGCATGATCTATAACGATACTAATGCCGATAGAAATGTTGC
>Ga0208767_1000137_pt1 | contig 51404 bp, 34 predicted proteins | sample VirMetDEL_Mar_21_FD_184514 | JGI IMG/M metagenome (GOLD analysis project Ga0208767, IMG submission 184514) | Aqueous microbial communities from the Delaware River and Bay under freshwater to marine salinity gradient to study organic matter... | ecosystem: Environmental > Aquatic > Marine >...
CTTTTTTCTGTTATACCCGTTAAGGTATAAACCCCCCTAATATAATAAGACCATTCATTTTGATAAAGGAGTTGGTAATCTCTACTTGCATTGGTAGATACGGCCTTACTAAAAACAGTTCCTTGTGTATCAATCGTTGCGTATTGGTACACGCTGAACGCATCATTACTATCCACAAACAATTCGGTGTTTCCAAGTTGATTTGTTCCAAGGTCTAGCCAATCATTCGACCCGTCAAAATCAATTGCAACTTTCCCGTTCTCCTTCACCAACGCGCCACCCGTGTAAATCGTCGGCTCGTTTGCAGGTGCTGCGGCTGTCGCTGTATTCCCGTTTCCTGATTGGTCAAGCCATTGATAGACCGTGCAAGTCGTACCTGTGCAGAACGTTTCTATTTCAGCTTCATCTATCTCTTTATTCTTAAAACCAATGGTTCTCAGCTTAGAGTCTGATGCTCTCCTAATTACCATGCATTCTGTAGCTGTAGAAGACAATTGTCTTACTGAGTAAGCTGCCTCTGCGCCCTGCCCTTCTGTTGTATCTAAGAGTAATTCGTTCTTAGAATTGAATGCTTGATTATACCAATTAGCAACATATCCATTAGCTCCTGAACAGAAGTTTATAAGCTCATCTGTATCTAGTTCTCCTGATGATGTAAATCCTATTGTTTTAGATGTCTCATCACTGTCTCTTCTAACTTCTATAGCTGCTCCATCATAATCTTTACGTAGTTTTCTTAAAGAGTATGCAGCAGCGGCTCCTGGAGCAGAATCTAGTAAGTAACTCTTATCTGCAGCTAATGATTGATCATACCAAGTAGATACGTAAGCATCCCCGTAAACTTTGTAGTACTTATTAAGTGACGCTTCAATTTCTAGGCTGTTATCTCCTGTTTGGGCTGAGGTGTACTGTATTACTTCTGACACTGTCATATCTGCAGTTTTTCCCGAAGTATATTGTGCACCTACAGAAAGACCTCTTACAGTAGTATTTGAAAGTGTAGCATAGCTTCCTGTTCCTAGTATTTTGTTACTAGTCATAAGGGAGTCAGACCCTTTAAACTTTACATTAAATATAGAAGGGGAATTTACTCCTGGATATACTAATGAGCTAGTCTTGCTAGCATTCCCCATTACGAGTTGAATACTAGTCGCTGTATTCTCTATAGTATTTCTTTCGCTGCTGTTCAAGGAAGCCTGTGGTATTCCTATAATTCTATTGGCTCCTGAAGAGACTCCTGCGTCTAATTCATAGCAAAGAAAAATGCTCTGCTCTTGAAGAGTAAATGCATTATCATATATATATAAATTACTGGATGAGGAGTTTTCAAACTTTAGCCCTATAGCACCTAGAGAATTGCGTACAACTACCCCAGATTCTACAATTTTAGGCTCTTCTCCTGGTGTATTTGCTTCTAATGTTCTTTCTACCCCACTTTGATTGTACCATTTAGATACATGTCCATTATTTGCCCTGCAGAAGTTAAGTAATGCTTGCTCATTTACCTTCCCAGTAGCATCCGCATAGAAATCTTTAGTTGTATTACCCCCTGATTCCCTAACTTCTATAAGAGGACCAGTATATCCTGCTTTTACTACTCTTAATGAGTACCCATATCCCTCAGATATGTCCAATGGTAGTCTAGGATCTTCAGATACCTCATTTACGAAGTTTAATAGTTGATTTTGATCTAAAAATCCATCAGAACCGCTATATATTGTCTGTTCTGTGTCTGTATCTGTCCCAAGCTCTCTTCTTACTTTAAGTATAGGCTGTTTATCTCTTCCTGTTAAGTTTCTAGTAGAGTATGCTGCAGCTGCGTCAGGGTATTTTCCTAAAAAGCTTATCTCAGTAGGTTCTAATGCTACAGAGTATATGTTAAATGCCTCGTTTATATTTTTCTCAATTCCTGCGCGGTTTGAAGTGCTTTGTTCGCTGCTAAAAATAATTAGTTCCTGAATTGGTCCGTCCCAATGCCTACTTGGATAAGTGCCTCCTATAAATTCAAGAGCGTAGTTATAACCACCCGTTGCGCTATTTGCGGCAATAAGAATTTGATTTGAAGTCGTCAGATTAGAAGTCACTGAAACGCCATCAATGTAAATACTTCCATTAAAATAAAAATCATTAACGTTTGCAGCAGGGCTGCCCGTGATGGGTCGCCAACCACCTTGAGACCGTAGTGAATAGTCTGCACTCGCGCCAATCAAATAACCGTTTGTTGCTCCGTTGTCCTGTTTGGCTACCGCAATAATTGTTTCCATTCCCGTAAGGGATGAAGTCAACTGAAGCTCTTGTGTTCCTCCTTGATTGTCTACCGCAGGCTTCCCGTTCTCCACTATTACCACACCGCCTGAAACGATTTGAGGTTGGTTCCCAGCAACACTTTGAGATGCATCATTTGCATTCCCAGATTGATCTTTCCATATTGAGACATAGGCGTTTTGTCTATTAGTCCCAATTGTTGCTTTATCCCCGTCTGTGTATCCAAGAGCATTTACAAATCCCCCAAGTGTTGTAGCTGCTGATGCGTGAGAAGGGTCAATTACCTTAGAGTCTAGGCTAATCCATCCAGTGGTGTCTGCAAATACAAATATCTCCCCGTTGTCTTGAGATGTGGCAGGGTCTACTCTCCGTACCTTTAATAAAGGACCTGTGTAGTTTCTATTTAGTAGTCTTACTGAATAGGCTGCAGCAGCCCCTGAAAACTTTTCTAATAATCCTTTATCCATGTCTATTGATAACGTTTAGGTCTAAATATTTAGTTCTCAAGCTTTCTATAAACTTAGCCCTTTGTGTGTTTGAAAGTGTGTTGTCTTTTACAGCAATATAACTTAGGCTACCTGTAAAGTTATCTGTGATTCTATCGAGTTCAAGAATATCGTTTGCTCCTGCTGAATATCTTTTTACCTCCTCGTTAAATTCGTTGTATTCAGATATTACTGTTGAATTTTTTTCTAAGTATAAGAAGAATGGGGTAAAATCTTGGTAGTCTTGTGCAGGAGACCCTCCTGGGGTTGTATTTGTTGGGATTGATGCGTTCTTGAGTTTTATGTATGTAGCATCTGATTTAATACCTAGACCCTCAGTGGTTGTTTTCCTATTTACTATAAACTGTTCTGTAGAGTTAGCTACGTTTTTGTTTATCCCTATAGCAATGAATGTAAAGTCAGTTCCTGATGTGGCATACGCTGTAGCTAAATCAGCTACCCCAGCGCTAAAGTCTACGTGTGCCCCCTTAAGAGGTAGAGTACTAGAATACTGAGTAATTGTAGGATTAGTTGCTGGGGGTGTTGCGTTGTATGTAGGATCTGTAGCTGGGAGAAGAGATAAAGATGTGCCTGGGTCTCCTGTGGCACCAATCAACCACTCCAAAAGGTCGTTTACAGTTACCCCAATAAGAGGTAAATTTAGTGTGTCTTCGTATGGGGTTACAACTGTATCTGAAACAGTATACGTGTTTGATTCAGGTACCATATTACTTATTTCTAAGATAGACGCAGGGTACACTATAGCCCCATTCTCTGTTGATGCATACAATGCTGGAAAGTCTTCCTCTTGTATCTGCATTGCTCCAGTGTACACAAAGTTTTTAATTTTATTTGATCCAATTATTGTTGTAGATGAACCAGCATTCGTAAAAACTATGGTTGCAGCTATTACAGTTGTAATATTATTTGTATCTGCATACCCAAGCGAAAGGTTTGTGTGAAATGTGGTGATTGGGGTGGTTCCATCATCGTGCATCCCCAGCGGGTATAAGTCTGTCCCAGATACCGCAACCCCATTTACTTCAAAATAACTTTCTTCCATAGTAAAGTTGAGTTGATATACCCCATTTACAGTATTTGGAACTCCCCCTAATATAAGTTCAGTTTCTGATGTAAACCCAATGGCTCCCGCTACTAGTTCTGGGGTTCCTGAAAGTAATGAAGGAGCTGTTGGGGCAACCCCAAACGGGGGGAGCTGTACAAGCGCGGGTTGACTGTCAGTTTCAGTTACAGTTACTGTATTTACTCGAAACATTATACCTAAAGCTTGGGTGAGCACCGGTCCTTCACCCTGAAAACTAAAGATACCAGATCCTGGGTATTCATTTGAATTTAAAAAGTCTATATAAGAATCAAACTCAGGGTAGGCTACGGCTACTATAGAATTTAAGTATACTTCGTTAAATGCATTCAAATGAAATTTTACTACTAGGTCCTCTCCTTCTCCGGTGTACCCATTAAAACAATTTGTAGTAGATATACCATTTGTTGATCCAAAAAGGAAGTCTCTTCCAAGGTAGTTCTGCCCAGTTGGGGTTTCTTGAGTAGTGTATAGATACCGCATAAACTCCTTAAATACTGTTTGTCCTTCATCCCCATCCAGTATTGGCTCGTCATCTGATACTATAGAGAAGTTAGAAACTGTCTCCATGTCAGGATCTGTATACACTATCCCGTCTAAAGTATTTGCTGCTGTAAAATACTCTCCTAAAAGTCTAGGTGCAAATGATGCAAGTGGGAGGCCAGCTATGTTTTCTAGGTTAGGGATAAAGAGCTCGTAGGTATGTATTCTATGTTTACCCCCACCTAAATCAACTGTTTTTGTGTAAAAGGTTTCTGTTAAGACTGGGGACTCAGCAAAGTTTGTACTAGGTCCAGGGCTCCCAATATCGAATTGGATAAACGCCCCTGCAGGTTCAGGAGGTCCCCCTCCTTCAGGCACAGTTAGTATTCTTAGAGGGGACGTTATTGATAAACCTAAACCTAGCATATTGTCTATTCCTTAGTAATGAGCAAATATAACTAAAGTACTAATATTCTGAATAAGATATTATAGTTAAGGTGCATTTTAAGGACTGGGTTTATAACTATAGCTCTTTCGTTACCTAAAGAACATAATTATCCCCCTTTGAGAATTGTTAAACTAACGCACTTCTACCCACCGTATTGAGCCTTATGTCTTGGGGATTTACTTATTACCTTTATCCAAGACCTGGGTTTTATAGCGTTGCAATTTTTACAGCTATCGGGGACAACTTCACCGCTATGTTTACCTATTATTGATTGCTCTCAAGGCTGCAGTTATTAACCCGACTTCTGACCCCCTACTTCTATCCCTCAGGGGTGATCTAGATTATTCTAGGCTGTTAACTTCCGCAGTTCTCACATGCTTCTGGTGAATCCACGTTGCATGTAATTTCTCCGGACTTTATTTTTTCTTCTTGTCTTTTAAGTCTTTCTTGATCTAAAAAGTCAACATTAAACTCGTCCGTATTCTTGCTCATTTTTTTTACTTGAACTTTCAAATATAGTGAGGGGTAAACCTAGAAAAAAATTTTAGGGGGAAAAAATTTTAAAAAATGGGCAATTTGTGAGTGTAGGTTCCTACTTCATCACAGACCCCTACTATACATCGGCATTGGGACTACCCCCTCTGCTTAATCCAAATCAATCATGGACAAATTTATCGATTTCCTGCGCGAAGCAGGAGCAAAGACGGCTACTATTGTCGCAGGCCCTAACGGAAAGTTCATCTCTGTTATCTACAAGGAGGGCATTGAGGGTCGAAAGCACTATCCTATTGGGAAGAAATCTCAGAATGGGGAGCTGCGAGACTTTAACGTCCTCAAGACTGATGACGGCATGTACATCGCTACTGTCAACGAGTACGAGGACTTAGAAACTATAGAGCTATAAGCTCTTTGAGGGGCACTTCGGTGCCTCTCTCTTTTTTCTTTTCCTTTCTTCAAAGACAGTTGTTTCATCATAGACCCTTACTACGCATCGACAGTCGTAACACAATTCATCTCGACGTTCAAGAGTGAGAGCTACATCTCTCCTCCCCTTTTTCCCCCTTTCTCACACTCGTTGCTTATCGTAACATATAATAGTATCACACATGACTAACAAAGACGAACGAAAACCAGAATTCAGATATAACGGACAATACGTTATGAATTACACAAGCAACAACGTTGTAGGAGATACTGCATGGGATTGTGACTATGGATACTTAAAATGGGATGGAACTAAATGGAAACAGTATACCCCAAAGAAACAAGAACCACTTGAAGGTGATTACATTCCAGACGAAAATCCGGAGTGCTAATCATTCTTACTCATTGATAACACAGCATGGCTCGAGAGAGTCAGTTAAGTACACGCAAGAATCAGAGGCTAGGTCATAAGACAGTCAGCAAACCGCTAAAAGGTTTGTGCTAGAGTAAGGCTACAATCTTACTTTCCTCTGTGTATGCTCTCGAGAGCTGCACGAAATCTGATTTGATAGCTGTGTTATCATTGTAACAAACTGCCTAGGGATTCATGTCCTAGGTAAACTTGCTTATCTATAACGTGTAGAATAAGTACGGTAACAGTAATGTTGCGACAGACTGAGTCCACCAGTACTCATTGAAACTGGAAGAAGTTTGGGTGACGACCCTTGCTTCGCGCGTTACACAACTAAAACTTACTCCTCCATATGAAAGACTATCAAAAAGACGCGATAAGAGCATTACTCAGTGCAATCGCTGTAGCATTAATTGTTATCATACTCATGTCTACGTCATCTTGTTCCTCCTCTACACACACAACTAAAACTTATTCCTCATGCCCAGCTTACAACTAAGTAATTACAAACCATCTCTGGCAGAAATGAATAACATTCTATTAGACCGTAAAGTCTATTCTATAGAAGACGCTGACACAGGAATGTCAATCTTTGGGTCAAGAACTCCTGACTGCATTCTTAAGTACATAATAGATAGCAACATCTTACTTGAGAATAACTACAAGACATTGATTGTAGCCGAGTACCCTTCAATCAGTACAGAAATTCCTACTACTGTATTAAGTATCAAGCAATTTGTGTTTGAGCAATACGAAGTATCAGTAGTAGACTAAAGCATAGGGTTAAGAGAACCTCCTATTTTAAAGTGTTCTCAACATTTATTTACATTTTTTTCCAACATAAAATATCATGGAAAATACATTAAACACAGGCAGTCTGGAAGCCTTAATTCCAGGAGAAACGCTAATTGTCCAAGCGCGTAAGGTTAAGGGCAACAAAGTTCAAATCGAGTTTGCAGAAAAACTTGCAAGTGAGGAGCGGCCTCAAAGTTTATTGAGCGTATTCAATAAATCAGATAACCGCTTTTCACAAACAGGTGGAGCAAGACGCTATTGGATGACTTCAGAGCCTTCTGACGCATCGGAGCTCTTGAATGTAGACTTGGTTAATGCTAACTACGAGGTCGTAACAGTTAACGACAAAGTTCAGGAGATTTTCCCCTTGAACATTCTCAACCCAACACTTGATGGGAAGCGAATGAGAATTCAAGTCTCTGAGACTACTGTTCCTAAACCTTGGCAGTCAGATAACCTTGATCGCGCAGCTAAACGAGCTGGGGCTGAGGGTGAGTTCATTACTCACAAAGGACAATACATCTTCTCTAACACAGATGTAGTTTTGGGGGAACCAAAGCACACGTTCTTGGAAGCTGACGAGGTAGCTTCTGAATCTTTGTCTGGTATTTATGCCAACGTAGACATCGAGACAGGAGAGCTTACTTCATAAGCGTTAGCGAAAAGGTATGATAGACGTATTATACTTATGATTGATTTGGACACGAATGAGAGGGACGCCTCTCATTCTTTTAATCCTATAGATTCACAACAATATGGGTAAAATGAAAATGGTTTTCTTACTTGCACAGGAATCAAACTCTGTAAGAAGAATTAAAAAGGTAATCTCTAAAGCTGAATCCGAAAAACTTAGGTATTGTATTTTTGAAGGTGAATTTCTCACAATCGAACAGGCAAAAGCTATGGTTAAACTGATCACTATAGAGAGAAAAAAACAATACAACCTAAATGATACATTACATCTCGAACCAGACGAGCATACAATCGAACAGGATTAAACTATCAACGATAGACGATGCTGTTCAATATTGTAAAAGTAAAACAGTACTCGGAGTAGACACTGAAACTGAAGGCTTTGACTTTACTTGTAAGAAGATGATTATGTTTCAGATAGGGGACAACGAACAACAGTTCGTAATTGATACAAGATGTGTGTCAATTGAACCTCTTCGAGAAATACTCGAGTCAGAGGACATAATTAAAATCTTTCATAATGCAAAGTTCGATTACAAATTTATTAAACGCTGGGGAAATATATGTTGCAAAAACATTTACGACACCTTTCTCACGGAGAAGGTTCTACATTGTGGGAAACAAGATTACGGTTTCTCACTTGCAAAAGTCTGTAAACGTTACCTCAATGTCGATTTGGACAAAGAGGAAAGGAACAAGTTCATCAACTTGCAAGGTCTCCCCTACACGCACAATCAAATTGTTTATGGGGCTAAAGACGTTACATTTCTCATACAGATTAGAGAGAAACAAATACCGTTACTTGATCTACACAAATTGGTTCAAGTGTCCGACTTGGAGAACAGAGTTGTTAGAGTCTTTTCAGAAATTGAATACGAAGGACTAAATATAAATAAGGATAAGTGGGTGGAGATGGCTAACAAAAATCAAAAGTTAGCTGAAGACATGCAAATAACATTGGATAGTAGTGTAGCTGAAAACAGTAAGCTCAAACAATTCATTCAACCTGTGCAGCAGGATTTGTTTGCCCCAACATTTAGGAAAACTAATATTAATTGGAGTTCCCCTAAGCAAGTGTTAGAGGTATTTCAAACTCTTATCCCTAAACTTGAAGATGTAAACGGGAAGAATCTATATAAGCATAAGTATAAGTTCCCAATAATAAAGGAATACATTAGGTACAAAGAACTAACTAAACTATCTAATGCATATGGGAGTAAGTTCTTTAAGTATGTAAACTCTGATAACAAAGTTCACACAAACTTTCAGCAGATTCTAGATACTGGGAGAGTCAGCTCCTCATCCCCAAACATGCAACAAATCCCAAGTGATAATACATTTAGGAATTGTTTCTATGCTCCTGAAGGCTGGGTATTCGTTAGCTCTGACTATTCAAGCCAAGAGCTGAATGTTATTGCTTATGGGTCAAGTGATCCTGTGTTTTTACGAGCACTTGAAAACGGCGAAGATCTGCACTCTGTTTGCGCGGAACTTGTATTTCAAAATGAATGGATAGATAACGCTGAGAGCGGTTGTGTTTATATCAGTCATAAGCAGAAATGTAGTTGCCCTAAACATAAGGAGCTGAGGACTAAAGTTAAGACAATTAATTTTGGATTAGCATATGGAATGGGACCAAATAAACTTAGTGATACGTTACAAATTTCTTTACAAGAGGCTAAAGACCTTATAAAGAAATACTTTATGGCATTCCCCTCTATCGAGAGCTTTCTTAATAGTCTTGGGGAGAAGGGTAAACGTACAGGAAGTATACGCACTTTCCCCCCATTTAACAGGGTTAGATGGTTTGAAAAGTGGACTGCTAAGATGTACAATAACCGAGATAACTTCATGGAGCTTGGGAGTATTGAGAGAGCTTCAAAGAATACCCCAATTCAAGGTTCAAGTGCTGATATGACTAAGCTTGCACTGTATTATATCTACAATGAGATAGAGAAAAACTACAGTGACACAGTTAAGATAGTCATGACTGTACATGATCAGATTGATACTATATGTAAGCAAGAAATTGCAGAAGAGTGGAAAGAAAAAATGACAGAGCTAATGGAGAAGGCTGCTAACGTAATCATCCCCAATAAATTGCTCAAGGCTGACACTAATATTTCAAAAACATGGGAAAAATAGAATCTAAAGAGCTCTCACTACATGAGCTAAACAGGAAAGTATATACTTTAACAAAAGATATTGAAGATAAACAGAATGAAATAAAGACTCTTAATGCAAAGATTCAAAGACACTCAGTATTGAGTGTGTGTGAAAACTTAACTGTACACAAGTCTTCTAAAAATTCTTATTCGGTATACAATGTCCTAATTAAACAAGGAAATCATAATGTTTGCAAGCTGTATGGGACAGTACGACATAAGATGGCACAGACTTCCTTGTTTGCAAAACAAATAACACTCATTCCACGGATGCTTAGTATTGTATCTAAGATTGTGGATGGGGAATACACGTACACTCTCACAGACGAAGCTGAAGACATTCTTTATGAGGCTAGTGCAGCATCTATAGAGTGGGGATCAGTTTCTGCTCCTAAGCATGAGAATAAATATGTACTTCAATCTAAAACTAAAAAGATAGAAACATGACTAAAGTAAAAGTACAATCAACTGCATATCCTACAGAGAAGTTATCATATGATGAGTGGTGTGATCATATGAAAATAATTAGGTATAAAAAAGTACCTATTTCTGATAGAAGAGATCCTGAAAAGAGTATAAATTTATAGGATAAATATGCGCTTATAGCTCAGTTGGTTAGAGCATCCGACTCATAATCGGCAGGTCCTAGGTTCAAGTCCTAGTAGGCGCACTTATCTCGTCATTTATGACTGCCAAAGAGTAACAGGTCACCGAAACCTGTGAGATATTAAGCTTTCTTAGCTCAGCTGGTTAGAGCATCTCACTTTTAATGAGAGGGTCCTGGGTTCGAGTCCCAGAGAGAGTACATTCTGCTGAGGGCTAATCCTAATTGTCTGTATTAGGGATTAGATGCAAATAAAACAGACCGCCTTTTTACTACTATGTAGGTGCAAAAATACAATGTACAGAGAAGAATGAGTACTCAAGCAGATGTGCTCATTCTTCTTGTCTTGCTCCCGTAGCTCAGTTGGATAGAGCAACTGCCTTCTAAGCAGTAGGTCATAGGTTCGATTCCTATCGGGAGTACAATTCACAACTAAACACAATTAATTATGATTTTATTAGAAAAAATAGCATTAGTGATAATATGCTTTTTAGCTCTGGCTATGATTATTATGCTAATAGACGCAGTCTGGGATTCAGTTCTGTCTATTAAAAAAAGAATTAAGGAACTACGAGCACACACTGAAAAATGAATCCTGTAATATATGCAGGCTTAGATTACAGATATCGTCTTTTAGCACTTAACAAGTTTACAAGCAGCAGAGCAGATCTTACTGGGATACTAGACTGCTGCTGTATTGTTTTTGAGGTTGACAAAGATGATATTATAAGTAGGTCTCGCAAACATGAATACTGTATAGCTAGGCACGCATTCGCAAAGCTGAGTAGAGATAGAACGGAAGAACCCCTTAGAATTATTGGGCAACATATGGGAGGTAGAGATCACTCCACTGCTCTTAACTCTTATAATCAAGCAGAGAATCTTATTAAAACTTATCCTGCGTTTAAGGAGCGCTATCAGATGTGCAAAGAGCTTCTAGATACTGCAGATATAGTTAAGAAAGCAAATAAGGTCAAGAGGGTAGCTGATAAACTCAGCTTAATTAGAAATCAAAACATAATACTAACTGATTTAAAATGAGAAAAATTAAAGACATGAAAGATCATTATTACACAGAAGAAGAGATAGACTTGGTAATAGAGTACACATTTGATCCTGGAGAACAAGCTACATATGAATATCCCCCAGAGGGATTTTCACTTTATATGCATAAAGTGTATATAGATACTGATGCTTCAAAAGTGGATATCTCTCTTTTACTTAAGAAGGATGTTCGAAGAAGGATAGAAGAGAGCATATTAGAATATGAAGAAAATCATTCCTATGACGACGTATACGAAGACTACTCAGATGACCGTACATAAAAATGAGGTAAAAGACAAGGAGCAGAAGAAAGCTTTAAATAGTTGGGCTAAGCATGGATACATAGGCTCAATTATAGCTGGGACTGGGTTTGGTAAATCTAGATGTGGTGTATTAGCTGTTAAAAAGCTACTACAACCTGGAGAAAGAGCTCTAGTCCTTGTCCCTACTACTCAGCTGCAAGATCAATTTGCAGAAGAATTTAAGAAGTGGGATGCAGAAGATGTTTTAGAACACACAGATATTATCTGTTATCAATCAGCTTACAAGCTAGAAGCTATGCATTATGCTATTGTTGTGTGTGATGAGATACACTTAGGCATAAGCCCAAAGTATCGTAGGTTCTTTGAGAATAATACGTACGATAGGCTCTTATGTATGACAGCTACTACTCCTGAAGAAGATGAGTATAGAGCATATCTAACTAATCTAGCTCCTACACGGTACAAGATTACTCTTGATGAATGTGTAAAATTAGGATTAGTTGCAGACTATGAAATTATTTGCATCCCTGTATCTTTAACAGAGGAAGAACAGAAAGCTTACAAAAAAGCTAATAACCTATTTGTTCAAAGCAAGTATAAACTTGGGCAGTTTGATGCTTTTACTCAAGCTAAGCTTATTCTAGATAAGAAGATTGCTGGTGATGCTGGTGCCGCAAAGATGTTTTACAAAGCTATAAGAGATAGAGCAACTGTTGTTAACCATGCTACAAGTAAGATATCAAAGTCTAAAGAGCTGCTGGAAAAGCACACTAACGACAAGGTACTTATATTTTCAGGAACTACTGCATTTACTGATACTATGGCAGAAGAACTTAAAGGTCTCAGTTATCACTCTAAGAAGTCAAAGAAACAAAGAGAACAAATCTTAGAGGATTTTAAGAGTAATAAGAACAAGGTTCTTTGTTCAGCAAAAGCTCTTAACCAAGGTTTTAATGTTCAAGATGCTAGCGTGGGTATTATAGCTGGGCTAACCAGTAAAGCTCTTCCTATGGTGCAGAGAGTTGGGAGATTATTACGTCTTAATAAAGACAAAGTTGGGAAGGTTTACATACTATATGTAAAAGGATCTCAGGAAGAGAAGTGGCTAAACAATTCAATTAAACCATTAAATAATATCAAATGGATGTAATATATTTATAACATAATTTATTATGATAATACAAGTATCAACAGAAGTTCTAAAAAAATTTGGGATATCTGCTAACGATTACTTATATTTATACTTGATAAACACTAAGGAGTATGATATTCTTACACAGTTAAGCCTTGATGTTGATTTAGAGAGCTTGCAAACCAAAGACTTGCTCAAAATAGGAGAGGATGTTCAATCCCATGTAATCAGAGGAGAGTTATTTCTACATAACTCAACACCTTTTGATCAGATGTGGAGCGAACTTCTCTCCTATTTTCCTCTAAAAGTGTCAGTATCTAAAGGAAGAGGGGTTAGAGTTCTTAGAGCTAAAGACCCTCAAGCATTAGCTAATAAACAAGCTAAAAAGAAGTATCGTACATACCTCAATGGAGATGTTGGGAAACACAAAGAAGTCATTGAGTGCCTTAAAAGAGAATTAAGTATTCATGCGGACGGAGATAACATGGGATATATGCAAATGCTATCTACATGGATTAATCAACGTACGTGGGAAAAATATCAATCGTTAGATGAACCAAACACCAAAACCAAATCAAGGATTACCAGGCAACTCTAGGCCTAGGCTTCAGCATATATCTAAAAGCGTAGAGAAATCTATACAAGATGTACGCGATGCCATGAATGGGAAGAGGAGAGTATACCCTACTAAATGGGGGAGACTCAATAAGAACCTTATGGGGGGATTACAACCTGGTAAAATGTATGTTATTGCTGGTAGACCTGGTGTTGGGAAAAGTGCATTTTCAAATCAATTAATATTTGATGTACTTGATGCTAACTCAGAATCTAAACTAGATGATCTCTTAGTTATCTATTGGAGCTTTGAGATGCCTGGGGAACAGCAGATACTTAGAGCAGGTAGTAAAGACACTAAGCTTCAGACGTTTGAGTTATTGTCAGTTAACAGCGTGTTGACTGAACAAGACTTAAAACGATTCGAACAGAGTGTAGACAAATACAAAAATTACCCTCTCTATTTCTGTAGTATACCTCAGACTATGGAACAAGTAATAGCTATTAATGAAGAGCTATTTCTTAGACATCCTACAAAGACTGTAATTAATCTTATTGACCACTCACGACTAGTGAAGGGTAAAGAAGAAACAGAATTACAGAAACTAAATACTCTCTCTAAAGGGTGTATGTGGGTGCAGTCTAAAATGCAGACTATAACTATTCTGTTATCACAGCTAAATCGTAACATTGAACAAGAGTACAGAGCTAAGCAGCAATATCAACCATTGCTTACTGACCTTTTCGGGGGTGACTCTATTGGTCAAGACGCGCACGTAGTAATGATGCTACAGCGTCCATACGATTTATACGGGATTACAGATAACTATTGCGGAGAAGACCCAGTTAAACTACTTGCATGTCATGTAGAAAAGAATCGAGACGGTTTACTTGGGATGATACCTTTTGAAACAGATTTATCAACATTTACAATTAATGAGCGACCAAAAAGTAATGCTTCCTGAGAAGAAAATAAAAGCTTCTAGGAAATCACCAAAGAACATGGTTATCTACGGATCACCAAAGATTGGGAAAACAACAGCACTAGCTAAACTAGAGAACTGTTTGATTCTTGATCTTGAAGAAGGCACTGACATGATAGATGCCTTAAAAGTTAAAGTTAAAGATATAGGGCAACTAGCTGAAGTTGGGCAAGCCATTATCAATGGCAAACGTCCATACAAGTATGTAGCCGTAGATACAGTTACTCAGCTTGAAGTGTGGTGCGAACAAGAAGCCAAGAAGATATATAGACAAACTCCTATGGGTAAGAACTTTGACCCTAAAAATACAGGGCTTTCTGTCTTATCTCTACCTCAAGGTGCTGGCTATCTATACTTACGAATAGCTTATAAGAAATGGTTAGACAACTTGAATAAGTTAGCTGATCATGTAATCTTAGTCGGACACCTTAAGGATAGGATGATTGAGAAGAAAGGCAAAGAAGTTGCAGTTAAAGATCTTGATCTTACAGGTAAGATTAGGAATATTACTTGCGCTAATGCTGATGCTATTGGGTATATCTACAGAGTAGATGATAAAACTATGATATCATTTGATTCTAGAGGAGATATATCAGCGGGCTCTCGCTGTGACCACCTAAAAGGTCAAGACATGGAGCTATTGTGGGAAAACATTTTTATTGATTAATTAAATATTTAAAATTACTAAGCATGATTGATGCAAAAGTAGACTCAGTCGTAGAGACTGAAACAGTAGAAACACCTCAGGTGTTTAAAGTATCTCAAATCCTTTCTGATTTGGACAACGGCTTGGATAGAAAAGCTATTCGAGAAAAATACTCACTCAGCATTGAGGAAGTAAAACATCTATTTCAACACCCAAGTTTGAAAGGTAAAAGACCTAAGCGAGCTCACAAAGCTATTCGTTTTACACTTATAGATGATACTGCTTCTAAGCTGGATGACAATACAGCAGAAAATGAATACACTAACTTTGAAATTATAGACTAATGGCTATTCAATCAAACACATCAGAAGAATCAGTATCTGGAGGAGGAGTTCCTTTGTATACTGGAATTGCAGCAGTAAGTGTAATCGCTGTAAACCCAACACTTTCTGAACTCGAAAAGCTAGGTATCCCACTTAAAAACGAGCCTGAATATGTTGGGGTAGATATTAATGGGAGTACATTCAATAAGATTGTTTTCTGGCTTAAAAGTGAGGAGCCAAAGTTCAATACTAGACTTGAGATTCTAGTTAAACCAGAGGATAAAGTATCTACTACAGGTAAGAACATGTGGATTAACAATTTTGGTAAAACTACATACTGTGAGAATAAACCTTCTGAAGAATACGATTGGTACAAGTCTGATGGAGAACGTCATGCCTTTCACGGCGAAGATACTTTGATGAGCTTTGTACTTGCTTGGGCTAATGTTTCAAATAATGCAGAATGTTATTTTGATACATACAAAGATATCATGAACGCTAAAGTTGATGAGATTAAATCACTTGCAGAACGTATAAAAGACAACAAATTACGCATCTTGCTAGGTGTTAAGAATGGTCAATACCAGCAAGTATATACTAAGCACTTTGGTAGACTTAAACCATTTCGTAAAGATCTGTTTATCAAGCAGCTTAATGATACTTTCAGTCCGTTCAAAGCGGAGTATAACTCAGAGTTAGAACTGCAGAAGTATAACCCAGAGCTTATAGTTCCAGACGATGCTCCTGCGGAAGATACTCTCAAGGTAGAAGCAAACAGTGATTGGTTAGCGTAACTAATCATAAATATTGAAAGAGAAGGGCCCTTAACTGGGTCCTTCTTTTTTATATTAAGTCCCTCTTATGCGTGTTGAGTCCGACACAAAATAAAAAGAATAACAATGCATAATACTAAGGAAAAGAAGTTCTATCTGCTATGCTCATATAAGGAGGTAGGCAGACCAGTGAGTGATGATGAGTTGCGTGATGCTTTTGATGAGGCTGTTTACGAAGCGGCTTACTTTGAGCCTGAAGCGGATGATGACGGAAAGATTGACTATCTCTCATACGCTGAAGAAGTGAGTGACTATGAAAGCCAAGTGGCTGAATGGATACACAAACGACTCAGTCCCGAGATTAAGGCAATAGTAATGGGTAGCCTATGAGTGTCCAATCTAGAGATAGCAATGAGTATTTACATACATCAGTAATTCTTAGCAAGATTACAGAGTATGATATATTCAGATATTACTGCTCTAACTTTAAAGATGTTGGAGAGAAGTTTTGCAGTGATTTAAGAGAAGACAGTTCTCCTACAGTATCTATTGTGTCTTGGAACAATAAGCTTCTGTATAAAGATTTTGGGAGATCTGCACATTCGTTTGATTGTTTTGGATACGTTTCTCATAAATACAATTTAACATTCTTAGAAGCTTTGCGAGTTATCTCTAATGACTTTGGGTTAGGATTAGCAGGAAGTACCAGTACTTCTGTAGCTATTACTTATGGTAAGAAGAAGTTTACCCAAAAACTAAAGACTATAATTAAGGTAAAGTATAGGAGGTGGGATAAACGAGATGCTTCTTATTGGAAGATGTTTTGTATAAGTAAGGAATTATTGTTTAAATTTGACGTTCACCCTATTGAATATTATTGGATTAATGAGACGCGTTTTAAGTGTGATAACCTCGGCTATGTTTTCCGTTTTGACAATGGTTATAAGATTTATAACCCTTATAATAGTGAGTATAAATGGTTTAGTAATGTGGGTAAAGAAACTATTCAAGGGTATTCTCAGCTTCCTGAAGACGGGGAAATTGTATTTCTCACAAGTTCGCTCAAGGATGTCATGTGCTTGGAAGTGCTTGGTTACGCATCCATCGCGTTACAGTCCGAAATGCACATGCCCTCAGAAGAGACGATACAATCGTTACACAAAAGATTCAAGCAGATAGTAGTTTTGTATGATAATGACTATACTTCAGAGTCTAATCCTGGCCAAACTATGGCAGAAGAGATATGTCTTAAGTATAATCTAAGAAATGTTTGCATACCTACAGAGTATGAGTCTAAGGATATATCGGATTTAATAAAAAATCACGGGAAACACGAAGCGTTTGAAGTTATTAATCAATATTTGCAATGGATCAAAGAGACATACAACACAGAATAGATGAGATACTTAAAAAGTGTGTCATAATGAGAGCAAATCTTGGAACTAAGACGTCTTTAGATGTGGGGAGCGTAGAAACAGCAAAACAATTAGAAGCACAGTGGTTAAAAGAAGTAAACGAATTAAGTCCAGAACAGTACAGTCTCCTCGTCCCAAGTCAAAGCGAGGACTGATAAATGCTAAACGTAAGAAAGTAGATGGGATTCAATTCCGTAGTTTACTAGAAGTATTCTGTTATCAAAAGCTTAAAGAAGCTGGAATCAAATCTGATTACGAAAAGCATAAGTATGTACTAATGGAGGGGTTTCACTATGGGAGCTCTTCTTACGAGGATAACGGTAAGTCAGGATACAATGATAAAGGGTCTCATAAAGTAAGAGACATTACATATACACCTGATTTTGTTGATCCCAATGGGAGATGGGTTATCGAATGCAAAGGATTTGCAAACGATAGATTCCCTCTTAAATGGAAAATGTTTAAAAAGCTTCTTATGGAGGGGGATAGTCCCCCTGTATTATACGTCCCTAGAAACCAGAAACAGGTTCTAGAGACAGTAGAAATGATTTTAGAACTAATGGCCCCTACTACATAGGGGTCATTTTTATTTTACAACTAATGAGTATTAAAACAATTGACAGAGAATCTGTCAGCAATAAGAAGGGATTAGATAAAAAGATTAACAAGAGTGCTGAGAAGATGGTATTTGACATCTTACAAGCTAGTCAGTACTCTACTCCTATCCCTTCCACAGTGCGAGAGCTTGTAACTAATGCATGCGACTCTCAGCGCGAAAAAGAAATGGCTATAGAAATATTAAAAGGAGAGAAACAAATAGAAGATTACTACATTACAAGAAATCAAGACGAGTATAAAGATTCTAACTTTAATATCTCTTACTATGATTTGAAGTATCTAAACCAGTCTAAATCCCATGTAGATTTAGTTTATAAGTATGGGGAAGGAGTTGGATACTGCGATACATTTGAAATCATAGACTACGGTGTTGGGGTTGGGGAAGAAAGACTTAAAGGAATACTAGAGTTAGGATATTCTACTAAACGTAATACAGCTGAGAACTTTGGGGCCTTTGGATTAGGAGCTAAGGTGGCTCTTTCTACTGGGGTTCCTTTCTATACTATACACACCAAGCATAATGGGAAAGAGTACTTAATGAACTGTCTCCCATACACTACAAACTTTATGATCAATAAGTTTGAGGCTGCTGGGAGTGTAGATATAGGGGGAGAAACAGTTTACTATAAGTCTACAGATGATTTCAACAGCACTAAGATTTCATTTGGGGTTAAAAAACATAACCGACAGCGATTTATAGATACTATAGAGGAGCAGCTAATGTATTTAGATAATGTAGAATTGGTTATAAAAGACGAAGACTATGAGTATTCTAGAGACTTTAAAGCCAAGATTTTACATAACTCAAATAGCATTATTGTATCTGATAAAGGATACTGGAGTAAGCCTCACATTGTAGTTGTAAAGTCTCCTGAATCTAAGACAGGTATTAACTACGGTCACATAGACTTTAGAGAGCTCGAGATGGAGCAGCTTTACGGGAGTGTAGGTCTTAAATGTCCTATAAGACAGTCCTATAAATCTGAATCTGGGGAAGAAGTTGTTATTCAAGAGGGAGTAGACGTAACCCCATCAAGAGAGAAAGTTATATGGAATGAAAACACCAAGGATTTTGTACAAGGAGTAATAGAAAAAGCAGCAGAAGAGGCTAGTACTATAGTAGAAGAGCAATTAGAAGAGACAGATTTTCTAAAATGGATTTTAAGGTGCAGAGATGTATTAGTTAGTAGCAATACTTATGGGAGCGCTTTGTATCATATCTCTAAGATTATTGATACAGAAAAGCTTAATCCTAAATTTTCAGTAGATACTTCTATACATTATAAGAGTCCTAAAGCAATGCTTCCTGGGTACTCTGTTAAGAAAGTATTCTCTACAATAAAAGATAAAAAGTATGTTCTAACTTCAGAAGAAGTAAATACTTGGGGAGATATAGATTTTGACAAATTGTACTATAGAGACGAAAGCCGATCTAAAATAAAAGATTTCTATCTAGTATCTGAAAATAGTATATTCTATACTATTAAGAAAAAGAACACAGCACCACTACAAGAAAAGTTAGATCAAGCTCACGAAGATGATAAAAAGATATATCAGATAAGATTAAATAAGGTAAAAAATAACTGGAAAGTAGATGAGTTTATTAAAAACTCTTCTCTATTCCAGAGCTACGATGAGATTGAAGTTCCTGAAGAATATGAATCCAAACTCAAGGAGACAGAATTACAGACAGAAGAAATAAATGCGCTTAAAGGATTAAGTCCTGCAGAACGTAGACAAGTAGAAGAAAGAGTTGTAGCATTTTCACTGCGGTATAAGAATATAGACTCTGAGTATCAAATAGACGAACCTTTCGTCTGGGACAAAGTTGAGCCTAAACTCAAAACTTTGATGACATCAGAGCTAAATACTTATTACTGTACGAATGCTGATAAAGAGCTTCTACTTCTAGCTGCAAGTCTTATTCGTAAAATGATTCCTTCAGGGAAGGACGTTTACAAACGTGGATGGTATAGCACAGCTCACCAGAAATACTCAGGAAACACTTATCCTATGTTTTATAGGGATGAAGTTCCTTCATCTCGCAGACTTGAAGGCTTAGATTTAACTGAGATTATCCCAGAGAAATTTCCTGAGATACCTCAATTTATTAGACTAAGTGAATCAAATCTTAAGTATGTAAAACGTAATGAGAACTGCAAGCACATCTCTGACTTCTTCTTAAAACTAACTAACTCCGGAGGATATACTATGGATTCTAAACTAATACGATGGTGCACTGCAAATCAAATTGGGGATCTCCCTAATTGGATTAATGAGCTTAGAGGTATTGATGAGAGATTTGGAGTTTTGTACAGAACCTTAGAGTCGTACAAAAAAGATTATTTCCACATTGAAACTTTTGGTTCTGAAACACCATCAAAAGAACTATTTGGAGCTGTAAAACGAATGATGGAATTCAAGACATATGAAAAGTCTATTGATGGAGCTGATAACAAAGAAGAGCTACTATCTAGAAAATCTAGGGAATTGTTTACCTTAGATATTCCAGAGGTAGAGTGCTTTGAGGAAGACATTATAGACCTCATAGATGTAAAGAATGAAATCATTGAAGGAATTAATGACTTTATGAAGTGTATTCAATTTCCTCTCGTTACAAACAAAAGTTTTCTTCAGGAACTTTATTCTTATCTCAAGCAAACTGGGAAGCTTGATATTCAATTCCCAGAAACTCTAACAACAACTAAAACCCTAACAAAATGATATCAGTAAATGTTATCGACGGCAATATTGTAGGCTCTTATGGAGACACTCCATATTCAGTTGCATACTCTAAGGATTTATATGCCAAGCTTCTTGAATTTTCTAATGAAGCTGATGTAGCTCATTCTATGAGTGACTATCAGTCTGTTTTACAGGCTTTTAAATCAGCTGTACAAGAAGACTTCAGTAAAGTGGTCCAAGATAAGTGTGAGTTTATATATGTAAAACCCTCTACAGGTGAGTTCTTTCTTAAAAATGAGAACAGTGTTTCTTCTATTCCTATGCCACAGGCTTTGGTTGATAGAATATATGAATCTATGGACGCTGAAGTAGACTTTTTACCCTTAGTCAAAATGTGGACTAGGTGGTTAAGAAATCCTATTTTGTATGAAAAGCAGTCTAAAGGTATTGGAAATGAATTTTCTGAGCGATTCTTTAACTTTATAAACATGAAGTACGTCCATCCTACTCTTAAAAAAGAGTTTATGGAGGATCATGGGTTAAGTGAAGAAGTTGCTATTAGAAAAGCTACCATGTATCAGGTAAAAATTACTAAGGAAGGACTTCTTAATGGGTACAAAGTATCTAAAGAAGTACTAACAAAGTATGATTCTGAAACTGGGGAACAGATGCCAAGGTATACTAGAACCTTTAACCCAGATACAGGAGAAATTGACTCTGAGGGTTTCCCAGAAACAGTAGAAGAAAGACTCTTTGAACCGGCCATAATGGGAAATAGAGGAGATGCTTTCTATTGTGAAGGTAATAATGGGTATAGTGATGCTCAGCACTTTATTAAAGTAGGATGCTCTCATAGACTTGCTGACTGGGATCAAGTAGACACTAATGATAACCATTCTTGTGTACCAGGTCTTCACGTAGGGGGGCTTAAGTATATAGCTTGGTACTCAGGAGAAATTCATAATGTCTTTATTGATCCTATGCATATAGGAGCTGTTCCTGATGATGTAGATGGGGCTATCAGATGTTTGCAATACTTTGTACACTCTAGTCTAACTGGGGTTAACGGTAGTATTTATCATTCTTCTAGCTACGCATCTATGACAGATGATGAGTGGGCTGTTATGAGAGAAGAGTCAGTTAAAGCTGCTCAATCTAATCTAAACACCTTAAACTCTATAAGCTAATGGGGCATATAGAAAGATTGCCTGAGAATGGGGCAATATGCTTGATTGATGCAGACTCTCTTTTATACTATGAGATGGATAAACCATCTCTAGATGAGGCTGTACATAATCTTGATCAAAGAATTAAGCAGATGCTTGCGGAATGTAACACTAGTCTTTATGCAGGATTCCTGACTAAAGGCAAATGTTACAGATACTCTGTTGACACAGAGTACAAAGCCAAGAGAAAGAAGAAGAATAGATCTATTTTATTTCCTTCTCTCTTTGAGTATGTAATTCAAAGATGGGGATTTAAGTATGTACAAGAATTAGAAGCTGACGATTTGGTCAGCTTCTATTCTTATACAGACAATAGAAAAACTATTATTTGTTCTCCAGATAAGGATGTTCTATATCAATGTGCAGGTATGCATTATAACTATAGAACTAGAGAGTTTTTACATACTTCCCCAGAGGAAGCTCTTAAGTTTTTGTGGTTGCAAACCCTAATGGGGGATAACACTGATAATATACCAGGTATTCCTGGAGTTGGGGAAAAGACTGCAGAAAACTGGTTAAAAGATAGGAACAAAGACTTTGAAGGATTTGCTCTTAAAAAGTATGTAGAGAAGTTTGGGATGATTGATGGACTATTTAAATTTCATCAGACATTTAGACTTGTGTATTTGCTTAGATCTAAGGAAGATGTGCTTAGAGAAACTAATCTAACCTTACCTGAACTATGCACACTCAAAGAAGAGCATCTTTTTACAGACACTGATAGTACTCCTCTCCCTGGGTATAAGTGGACTCTAGATGAAAATCGCAATTGGGTGGAGTCTAATCAAAATTTAGGTTCTTATGTCAGAGAAGTTGAATCTTAAAGTAGTTAATGGGAGAACTGTTAGATTAACTAAAGTCAAAAATTTCTTAGAAGAAGTTGATGAAAATAACAATATTTTAAGATTGTATGACAATTCTGGGGTGGAGATACGCTTAGAAGACACGATAACAGTGCCTCCTAAGTATCTTCAGAAAGTTAATTATATACACAGAGGTAAAGTAGATTCTAGGATTGTGTGCTACGATCTTTTATCTACTAAAATGACTGTAAGCTCTACATTTGTTACTCCGTTTCTTGGGGTATCTAAGAGCTTAATGCTGTGGGATAAGTTATTTGTAAATACTTATATTTCTGCATACGAACATACTAACTGCATATCTCTCCTGTATAGATTCTCAGGAGATCCTATGTTTTTAAAGTTTGAAACGGCTCTATGTTCTTTTAGAACCTTTATAAAAAAGTATGACCCAGACCCACACCACGTTCTTTTTGTATTTGATGTTCCTGATGTTGCTAAGAAATCTTATGATAGCTTAATCAACGGTAAATATTCTGAGATTGATGATCTCTGGAAACTTAAGATTCTAGATTTTCATGACTATGACCGATATGGTCAGACAGGTCAGATTCTTTATAAAGACATTGAGTTAAGACATAAGATAGAACAGAAACTTGATGTATCGTTGGATGATACTTCTGAGCTTCACAGTACCCCAAACATAGAGGAAGAAACGTACTACCCAGACATGTTTAAGGTATCTAAAGTACTAGTAAGATGAGTAAAGAATTGATAAATAGAATAGGGGATTGGGATAAAGTTCTCAGTCCCCTAATTTCTGATCCTAGATTTGCAGAGACCAGAAAGTCAATAATTCAGTATAGTACAGATAATGTTGTATACCCAGAATCTAAAAATGTATTTAGAGCTTTTGAGCTGTGCCCTTTAGAGTCACTTAAAGTAGTGATTATAGGACAAGACCCATATCATAATGGGTCAGCCACAGGATTATGCTTTGGAATACGTAAAGGAGATAAAATTCCCCCCAGCCTAAGAATCATATATAAAGAGCTATGCTCACAATTTGATTATGTGCCGGAGAATTTTGACTACACCTTAGAGCATTGGAGTAAACAAGGAGTCTTAATGTTGAATACAGCACTCACAGTAAATGCCAAACAACCTGGTTCACATTCTGAAATATGGAAATGGTGGACAGAAGAAGTAATAAAAGGCATATGTGTACACAAAAGACACACTATATTTGTACTCTGGGGCAAACATGCTCAATCTTATAAAGATATAATACCAATAGCTGTTCTACATTCTCCGCATCCTGCAGCAGAAGTATACAGTGGTGGTAAAGCTGGATTTTATGGGAATGGGCATTTTCTTAATATCAATGAGAGGATTACTCCTAAAATTGATTGGTTTGAATATCCTAAGCAACTTACTGAACAACAACAAATAGATTTATATGATGAGTGATGGAATATGGTTTCAAAGTAATACTAGAGATGTGATAGAAGAAGTTACTACAGAAGTACTTACACGAAAAGTACTAGAAAGAGTAGCTGATATGATAGCTGATAAAAATAAAAAATATGGAGATAGTGCTTTATCTCCTATACAGATATTCTCAAGGCTAGATTCTTCTAACGCACTAAAGGTTAGGATAGATGATAAACTTACTCGTATAGCCAATTCTGGGATAAGCGATGATACCGAAGATACTCTCATGGATCTTATAGGGTATATGGCTCTCTTAGTAGTAGCTGTAGAGAAAGAAAAATAATAGAACATTTAAGGAAAGAAAGAGGGGGTTTAGGCCCCCTCTTTTATTTCTATTGTTCAAACCATCGTATTTTTTCTTTGACTGCATCACTCCCACTATCAGTAAGGAATGATGTTTGCCACCCATTAAGAACTGGAACTACTTTCTTTATCTTATTAAAGACTTTTCTGTCTCCTTTCTCTGCAGTTCCTGTGCGGCGTTGATAGAATATTTTATCTTCATCTACAAGTCCTAAGAAGTACCCTGGTTCTTTTAGTGTTACTTGAGTAATAATGTCATAGTACTTTGAAGCCCAATTAACAGTAGCCATTGGAGATTCTATTATATGCATAAACTCTCCTGGATTTATAAACTGTAGTAATTCTGTTTGTAGTCTTCTTGCTTGATATGCACTATAAACAAGAGCGTATGAATCTTCATCGTCATCATCCATATCAATCATGGAGTTCAACATACCAAATACTATAGCTGTTGTCATAGCTGCAGAAGCTTCATACAAAGATCGTTTAAGATTTTGTTTATCGGTTTCTGACATCATTTGGTATGAAGATGCTACTCCTCCACCTTCTGCTATACTACCTATATAGCTTATTACAGACAGGTACATACCTCTAGTAATATCTCCTAGCTCATGGTCTACGTGATATGCCTCTCCATGCCCAAATCTTTTTCTAAGACCTGGAATAAAGTAGTTTCTAAAGAGTAAGAGCATCTTACCTAAAGCTCTTCTGCTACCCATACTTCTATCAAAGCTACCCTTTACTTGGTTAGTTCTTTTGTTTATTCCGTGCAGCTTAGATATAATTCTGTTTTTATCTATATTTTTTACTCTTGGGTCAATGATAAGTTTACCATTTTTATCTTTAATAAGCATGTCCCACAAGTTAGCTTCACTCCCGTCTTCATTGAGTATAGCTTTATTATTCTCATCTGTAACTTTAGTAGAATGTAGGAGAGCCAGCAGTCTAGTTCCAGTTGATTGATGCTCAACAGCGTGTTGCATAGCAAATAAAGGATCAGACTGCATAGCTTTCTTTAGCTTGTTCCCAGTTAGATTTTTTCCTATAGTATCTGATACTTCATTAAGAGCATCAAACATTTGCATAGCTTGCCCCAGCTTAGATTTAGGTACAAATTTTCCTAAATCTCCTAGAGCCCCTTTCATCTGAGCATAGGTTTTAACAGCCCATGCATAATCAGATTTGCTGTAAAATTGTCCTGCAACAGCTTCTTCTGCACTCATAAGGTTGTCAAGTATAAACTGGTTACCAATCTGCAAAGAGTTAAATGCTAGATTTGCTGTTGCTGTCAAAGCTGCAGCTTTACCCGCAAGCTTAGATATATTAGCCCCAAATAAACTTCCCTCATCTATATCGAACTGTCCATAGAATACAGAGTCTACAAACTCTTGCAAATGCTTATAAGCATTATTTTCTACTCCTGGTTTGAGTACATATGAATTACCTTCCTTTTTGACTCTGGAGGCTATATTGTCAATTATAGGCAAACCAGTTACAGCATCTATAGACAATGTCTTTCTATTCTCATGGAGTGTAAGCATAGTCTCTACTAGCCCAACTACATTAGATTTCTCTTCGAATGTGTTAGCCATATGAGTAAACTGAGCTAAGCTTGAAGCTATATCTCTAGATACTTGTTCGTGAGATACTTGGTTTGTATAGAACCTAGGAATGGATTTAACCTTACCCCCATCAGCATTAGTCATAACACCGAATTGAGTATCTGTTTCAAGCCTTCTAAAGTCTTTTATGCTTTCGTTAGCAAGATCTATCCAACCCTCTTGTTGTAATGCAGCTAATAGGTCCTTTCGCACAGACGGCATTACATATGAATACTTGTCCCAGCTGTTTATGAATAGCTCGCTTCTGCCTATTTTTTTCTGGCTCGCATGATAGCTTTGAACTACAAAGTCATAGTATTCTTTTAACTCTGGTGTAGCCATTATCTTTTTGTACTTGTCACTCTTGTACTTTTCAGATGGTGCAGCAAGATCTCCCATAAATACTCCTCCTCTGTAGCTATTTTTAATCTTATTAATTAACTCAGAGAGTTCATTCTTTAAGATATTCTTAGCGTCTAGATTGTCTTCAGGAAGGTCATTAATTTCTTTAGTAATTTGAGATGTTCTTAGTCTCATATCACTTAGAATTTTTTCAGCGCCTTTAATCTTTGTAGTATTTTCTTTGTACCATTTAGATAACTCTTCTCTGTGAAGCTTGCCATTGTTAGATTTTCTCCACTTTGAGAGCTCAGATACTTCAGTAGGCTTTTTGTATGTTTTGTTTAGCCTCTCTATAGTTTCATTTCTCTTTGAGTAGAAGTCTTCAACATCGTATTCTTGAACAAGTGAGAGAAGCTTAATAGTACTCCCATCTGCTCTAGTTATTGTAGTTGTGGTTAATAGGTCGTCATTAAATTCTTGTTCATTAAAGTCTTTTCCTTTCCAATCTTTAAATTTGGAGTATTGCTTTTCAAGTAAATAAAGAAAACCTCTGCTCTTCTCATTGGCATTGTTAATTGCATCTTTTATACTTAGAGCAAACAATTGCATGTTAGCTTCATTGGAGTAAACCATAGGGTCTAAGTAATAAGAGAATCTACCTTTACTAGCGTGTGCGTCTCTGAGTTCAGCTATTATCTGATCTCTTCCGAGTCTCTTACTTTTTAGGTCATTGATTTTAACTTCAACCATAGCATCTCTATACTCTTCACGAGTCATATCTTTTCGCTTCTTCTTAAGAGCGAGATACTCTGGATTTTTATTTAAGTATGAAAATCTTCTAAATGATGATATGTCTTTCGTCCGTCTAACCCGCTCTATCTCCTTATCTAAAGAGTCATTTATACTGGTGTCCCCAAAAGTAAGTAGAGTATCTGCTACTAGCGGGAGTATAATATCTTGATAGTCTTGTTCTAAATCTTCAAGCCTATCTATAGCATCTTCAAGATCCATTCTAACTTCTGCAACTTCTAAGGAGGTTCTATCCCCAAATGGGATATTACGCATAAGCTTCTTCATCTTATGGATAGTAGACTTATCTTTTTCAGTATTATATAAACTGTCAATAGTCTCTTTTATCTCCCCGATATTCCTAAGCACCTGCAAAGCTTCTTTGCTTGACAGCTTTTGATCTTTAAGGTCATAAATTTTATCCATAAGAACCTCTAGAGTATCTACTCTTGCAACTACATATTGTTGGAAGTTTAAGAACTGACTCATATCAGACATGTTCTCCTCTATGTTAGACAGGTTCTTTTGTAGAGTTTTTATTTCTCGTATTCTAGACTTTGTTTTTTCAGTCTCTGGGAGATTCTCTATTCGTATTAATTGTCTTTTGAGGGTGATAGTTACTTCTTCAAATGTTTTAGTAATATCATCCTGAAGCTTTTTAGATTTCTGAACTTTAGGATTAAAGCTTCCTGTAAGCATTTCTGCTCGTATTTCTCCTGCAAACATCCTTTCAGCAAGAATAGAAGCTGCATTTGGCTTTACCCCAAACAGTTTACCAAGAGCCCTTAAAATCTTATTTACTATTCTTTGCAGCTTTGAAGGAGATTTCCTCTCAATTCTAGCTCCTTCTAGTCCAATAGCAGTTACTAAGATTTCTTTACCTAAGTCTCTTCCACTAAGTTCTGGGTATTTAGCTGTAACTATATCTACAAGCTCAGGATTAGCTTTCTTTACTTGTTCTATGTAGGCATCTACCTCATCCTCAGGAAGCATGTCTACTAGTATGTGACCAAATTCGTGATAGACTGTATCAGCCTCTATTTGATTAGGGTCTATAACAATCAAATCCCCAACTACCTGACCTTTCTCCCCTGGCGGAAGCTCAGCTTCTACTACTGTAACATCTATTCCTGCTGCAGCAAAGTTTTCTCTGAGTCTGGTTATCTTCTGAGCACTACCATGTGGTGTCTCTTTCTCTAGTAATGATATTTTAGATTTGTTAGGCTGTTGTGCAGCTGCCTGTTGGTTATTGTTTTTTAAACTAATAGCTCTAATTAAATTATCTATAGAGATACGTATAGTCTTTATTCTTTTATCTGTAACATCTGTAAAACCCACAGAAGAAAGATCTTGCTCTAAAAATTGTGAATATTCGTTTTTAAAATCTTCAGCAAACCTTTCTGGAAAATTTATAAATTCAATACCATTATTTTTTAATGCTTTTAACGTTCCTAGTGTAATAGAAAATCTATTATCTATAATAGTTTTAGCTTTAGAAGAAGAACCTACTTCAGAATTTAAAAAAGTTTCCCATAATATAAAACCTTTTGGATTAGGTGCATAAATAGAATTATTATCCAAATCTCTTCTTTGAAAATCTAAAACTGCACTAACTAACCCAAATATATTTTTTCCTTTATTGTCTACAGCTATTGAAAATTCATTGTCATTTATCTTTTTAACGAGTACATTAATATTTTCAAATTCAGTTTTTTCAAAAGGAACCTTTCCAATTCTAAATATTTTTTCTCTAAGAGATTCTGTTACTGTATTCTCTATATCTTTTTCTATTGTATTACTTTCAGAAGCTGTTAAAGGTTTAACCTCACTAGTTTGTTGTGCTGGTTGTATAGATTTATAAGCATCAGCTAAAGCTTCAATAAATTTATTTTGACCTTTGGATTCCCAGAATTTATCTCCTGTTACATTATGAGTAGATTGTTCTATATAAGCCAATCCACCTCTTTGATTAATACCCTCTATCAACTCAGAATGTTGTTCTAATTTAGCTTTTAGAATATCAACCATTGTTTGATAGTTTGTTTTTCTATTGGCAGGCTTAGAACCTACTGGTTTAAATGCATTACTATCGTAAGCTTTTTGATCAAACTCACCTGACTTATATGTTTGATATGCATGTTCTGCATTTCTAAACTCTCTTCCCTTATATGTAACTTTTAAGTTATTTCCAGGATTAGTTAGCTTCTTTGCAAACTCTGAACCTTTACTTGATATATTCTCAGCTTCAACCTCACTACTTTGTTGTGTTGATTTAAGAGCTTTTTCTATTAAAGGATCAAATATTGCATCAATTTGATTAATAATAACTTGTTTATTATCAGAATCGTTTATCCACACACCTCTTATTAGAGGCGGGTGTTGGTAGACAACGCCTGATTCCCCGCTTCTATCAGTAAAACCTATACTTCTTATATTTTTAACTGCGGCCTCTCTTTCATTAACTAAAGACTCTAAATCTTCTGCTGTTTCTACCTCACTTGGTTGAGTATATAATTTTATGTTTATTCCAGGTATAGCAATTTCACCACTACCATCTGTTCTCTCCAATCTAGGAGAACCAGCTCCTAGTTTTCCTTCTTGTCTTACTCCTCTATAAATAAATTTAGTACCTACTTTATCATAAACAACATCTCCATCTTTTAATGTAGATTTGTCTACAAGAAATTTCTCAACCTTACTAGTTTGTTGTATTGGCTGTACAGGAGTTCCTCTTGGGATAGTTCTTCCAGTACTAGGGGTTATTTCAGAAGTAATAATTGGATTTATTATACTTCTATCCATTCGCACTGGTCTTCCGTCAGAGGATTTAAGATTAGCTTCATACAAAAGTTTTTGTTGTCCTTTTGTTTGTATTCTTTCGTAAACACCTTCTGTTACTTGGACATAAACTGCTGTAGTTATAACCTTGGTTTCTTTATTCTTTTTATTGGCTATAACATATACATCTCTTCGATCTGGAAGAGATATAGTGTTATCTAGGTTCCCCTTATATGGAGTCCTAAATATATACTTTCCACCAAATTTTTGGTAGCCGTAGTTTATAATAAACTCTTCTACACTCATAGGAAAGGCAGTATCAGATTCTAGATTTTTAATCTCATTTCTGATATGTTCTCCTACTTTTAATCTCTTAAAGTATTCTACAGGTACTAGGCTGAACGTAGCTGTAGGAGAAGGAGCAAATCCTGATGTAACTATGCTGTTGGAGACAAATGCTTCTACAAACTTTTCTACAGTCTCTTTATTTTCTTCTCCGTATAATGATGGATTATCCATCATACCTTTAAGAGTAGCTGTGAAGTAGTTTTTTTGTAGAGTCGTATTTACTTTATCTACATCTAATGAGTACTTAGAAAACTCTCCCTTTTGAGTTTCCGTAGTTTCTATTATTAAAGATTCTACAACAGCATTAGATGTTCCCTCAGTAATTTCTTTCATATCAGATAGAAGAGATTCTAATCCTCCTTCCATATGATTATAAAGTACTTTAGTTTCAAGCAACAGATCAGACTCAAAGATTGGGGAACCTGGTTTAGTTACAAGGTGGTGAAGTAAAGCTCTATTGATATCTCTATGCATCTCAGGAGTAAGTGTTTGTCTCCCAGATATAATTTTAAGAGATTTCTTAAAATTTTGAACTGCTTTCTGGTTAGAGATAAACCCTAAGTCAGCTGCTACATCTAAGGATTTAGATATAGCTTCATAGTATCCTCGTACTATTTTGTATGAGTCTCCTTCTGTTAAAGAAGCTAATGCTTCAGATCCCCCAAATACTGGAGAAGAGGCTTCAGCAGAGCTTTTAACATCTAGTTTGGCTAAGTGCTGTGGAATTGTTCCAGCTTTATCAATAGAGTCAGGACTTATAGTTCTATATAGTCTATCCAAGCTTTCAGCTTGTAAAGCTATTGTTTTTAAATTACGTAGATATTCAGTTCTATCATACTTTGTAATTTCTCCAGATGCTATCTTGAGCATTGTCTCAGTATTTAGAGACATACGCTCGTTTTGTTCAAAATCTGAGAGCAGCTGTTTAATAGATTTTTGCGTCTTAATAGCTTCGTCTATTTGTGCTTTAACAACTGGGACATTTAAAAATGCTACTATCTGTTTAGGAGTCATTCCTATAGAAAGCATGTATATAGTTAGAGGAGCTGTAAGAGCATTATCATTAATAGCTGCTTGTATAGGATCTTTAACTGAATCAACTGCTGCAGAAAGATACTGAGATAGGTAGTAGTCTGTATACTTTCCTGTAAATGGGGATTTTGTTACAATAGACGATAGACTTTTTCCGTCTACAACAATAGGGAGTCCTTCAAATACTATATTACTAGCTTCTGCTACATTTCTGCCTGCAACTCCATTAGCATATATCCCTCTTAGAATACCGCTAAGCATATTATCCACCCCAGTTTGTAATCTTGTGCCTGGATTATTAATATCAATATTCTCTTTTGACTTTCCTATAGCTTCTCTTGCTTCTTCAATATCTACAATATCAAGTGGAGCTACAGTCTCTGATAGGTGATTTATACTAGTACCTACAGCTACTATAGAATCAAAGATTATATTATTGAGTTGCTTTAAAGATAGACGTGAAAAGTCTTTAGACTTTTTCAGCCTAGAATAATTTATTGATACTTTGTCTATTGATCCATCTTCCTTTACTACAGCTTCTGGGAACAAAATAAACATCTTGTCAATATCAAAGTCAGAGCCCATCATAGTAGTAACAGCTCCTGGAACCCTTATGGAGGCTTTATGTGATGCAGGAAGTATGTTCCTAACCTTCATTATAAGTGTAGAAGACTTACCCTGCTGTGGTATTCTGTACCCAATAAGAGTCATCAGCTTTTCGCTTATCTGCTCTCTAGGTAAAGATGGATCTATTCCAAGCCTTTCTAATACGTCATAGCGTATATCAACCTCAACAGCTGTTACTTTCCCACCTTTTACATCATAGAATTTTAAGCTATTATCTACTTCACTTTTGCCTGCAAATTCAGAGAATTGTACCATTTCCATACCAAGCATTTTTTGCTGGTAAATCTCTTTTCTGAACATTCCAAAAAGCAATTGTTGCAGCTTAGATTGGACCTGTGGAAATGCAAGTGGGATAGCTGTAGATAGATTACCGTTCTCATCCTTTACTATTTCTAATGCATCCAGTATGTTTTGTGGGTAATCTTTTTCTACACCAAGCTCTGTCATAACTTCTTGAAGCTTAGGCAAAAGATCATTAAGAGCCTTTAATCTTTCATCTGCATTCTTTGCATTTAAGACCTTATCATACCCTAATCTCTTAAGAACCTTATCAGTATTCTTCTGTAGCTTAGCTGTTATGGCTTCTTGATATATGTTAAATAGCTCCTCACCTGATACTTTAACTCCCTCTATGAAGTAGTTATTTTCTCTCCCAATATTAGCTATCATATTCTTTCTGGGCTGTCTCCCAAAAGTTATTTGATAGCTATTTTTCTCAGGTAGTATTTGAGGAAACTTAAGACCTCTACTATCTAACACCATAACTGGGGAGGATGCAAGAGCATTTGCATCTTCTGCATCTATAGGAGCAAAACTTCCAGTCTTTTTAGCACTTTCAACATTTACCACATCTACAGGAGAAAGACCTTCAAACTTATTTACAGCCTCCATTCTATCAAGCAGTGTAGACAAGGTCGTATTTCCTTTAGCAAGCTCTCTTGTAAGTACTATGTATGAGTTCTTATGAGATATAGGTATTATTCTGCCTTGATGTTTTACTCTAAATTCATAAGACGGCTTAAGAGGCATAATACTCCCAGTCCACTCGCCTGTATTTACATAGTTTTCATATACCTCTTGATCTTCTTTAGACCACAGCCCCATCCCCATTCTAATATTCCTATACATAGACGGAGATATAAATGCTTGAGCATCAGTAGAGTTAGACCTACTGTATGCTTTAATAATTTTATTAGCTTCGTCCTTTCCTACTTGTTTTGTAAGTGCCTTTTTAAGATTCTTTAGTTGCTTTTTTGGGAGAGAAGTGTATATATCTTTTACTGTGATTTCGTTGAATGTTGGTGACATTCCATATTCAAGATCTTTAGAGCTGCTCCCAGCAATCATCAGTATAGTCCCAGGAGTAGTTGTGAGTGCAGATCTTTTATTATAGTCTGCTCCATTTTTAACGTGGTTAATTCCTGTTCTAAATATTTCTCTAGATACAAGTCTCCCAATCATATCATGTACAATAAAGCTTTTAACAAGATCAGTTTCCTTACCTTTTATGTATGATCTATTGTCTACTTTATTGATTACTAGCTGTTTAAGATTATATTCTCCTCCTACTTTTTTTACAATCTCATTGTAGTATTCCTCAAAGTTTGATAAAACCTCTTCTACTTTAGAGTCTAAGAACTTCATCAGTTCTTCAGGCATCTCTGTATTAGAGTTATCCATATAAGAGGCAGCATCGTGAGCTATAGAGTCTTGAGACGCATCAAGTTCCCCGCCTACTTGGAAAGATCTAAATCTATTCTCAGTGTGGTAGGTCATTAGCTCGTCCCTATTCTCCATACTTAGTTCCTTACTAATTCTATGCAGATCAAGAAGTACATAATTTTCTATAATACTTCGAGTAGACTCTCTAAATGTTCCCTGTTTTATTGTTTGGTTAAGGTCAAAAAGTCCTTTAACTTTTCTTTGTTCCCATTTAGGTATTGGGACAAATGTTAATCTGTCTCGGTCTCCTTGAGTATCTATAGCTATATACCTAACATTCCCACTGCTAGGAAACGCCATGTTTAAAGAGATGGCTAATGCATCCTCAAATGTCATATTTGAGTACTCTTTTGTATCCTCTCCTTCTTCGGAGATGAACTTAGAAGCATCTAAATCAATAGGCTCAAATAACTCTTGGTAGTTAAGATTATTCAAAAGAGTTGTTCCTAAGGAGCTGGCTCTTTCTGTTTGGTGTCCTATCGCATTTACAAACATTTCTCCATACTCCCCAGTACGAATCATTTCTTTTGTAATAGTTAGATCACTCTTTAAGTTAAGAGCGTAGATCATATTACCAGTTCCCCCTAAGAAAGAAGCTGCTTTAGGAGACTCAAACTTAGACATTATCATGTCAGCTATCTTGCCCACAGTTGTAGACTCAGTCTCAAATATGTTTGTATAAGAATTTTTGCCAGGTGCAAACTTTTGAGTTAAGATGCTTTCTAGTTGAGTAGACTTTATAAATACTTCTAAGTTTTCTTTGTACCTACCGTCAATAGAAAATACTTCTAGAGCTCTTTTTCTAGAAGCTGCTTTGCTAGAAGCTAAAGGCATTCCCATTGCCCAGAGTGCATTACTAAATGCTTCAATTTCTTTAGCTCCTGGATTTTCTAATCCTTCAAAAAGTACTTTAGCGTTCTTTTGAATTTCAGAAATAGTAGCAGGATCTACAGTGTACCCAACGAAGTCTCCTTTATCATTAACTACGGTTGAGTAAACTCCAGTACCCCCAACTGCTGAGTTTCTCCACTTATTAGTGTAGTACTTTTTTATTGTAGCTTTTACTGGGGAGAATATAATTGTTTGAGCCCCGTTATCAGTTTGAGATATTAATAGAGTCCTATGAGCATTCATCCCTAAAGAAAGAGTAGAGAATAGAAGTGCTTGCTCTTGTGCTCCAAGACCTATTATAAAGTCATATACAGCGTTTAAAGAGTTTACACTATTCTTTTGTTGCTTCAAATTCTCTAGCATATCCTCTAGATTTGAGGAATCTGCAACAGCCCCAGACAGCTCATTGAATACATCTATTATAGGCATGTATGTTTGAAACCCAAAGAATGAGTCAGAGAGGTCCTGTACTGGTATTCTAGATAAAACTCTTTTAGCTTTTTGAGAAAGTTTCTTAGCAGGTTCTTCTTCCAGCCTAGATAAAGAAAACAATCGTTCAAATTCTGATTCAGTGTCTACTTCTGTAGTGTCTAGTACTTTATACCCAAAGTCAGTTTTAAGCCTATCTGCTACTTCAGATCTAAACCCTTTGATTGGGATGCCTCCTAGCTCAGACTCTGTATCAAACCAATTGTCATAGATGGCTATAAATCTTAATCCATTCCTTCTGCTTCCTGCTGTTTTTCCAGGAAGTGGATTCCCACTAAAATCTGTCATAGGAGGAGACACTTTGATCCCAAGATCTGACATTACTTTTTTTACGTCTTCTACATTCTCTGCTGAGTCATATGTTTCTTTAAACGTTTCAAAGTCTTCTGAAGATAAAGGTTCTCCTTCTTTGCTTAAAGCATGCCGTAAGAACCAATTCCTTAGCATAGAGTCTTTATCCTCCGTATTTCCAATCAGCTCTTCTATAGTGAAGTTGCCTGAATCTAAAAGATTGAGAGTATTATAAAGAATGAGATCAATTTTCTCCTTATGCAGTCTTGGAGTTTGAGTATACTCCTTTAGCATATATGATTTACCAGGAGAAAAAGTACTCGCATTTCTAGTAAATGCTTTTGGTATTTTATTTGCCTCAAGCAGTCTAAAAGCTTGTCTTACAGATACTCGATCTGTGGCAAGAGCTTTTATGTAAGCTAATAGATCTTTAAAGAACTTGACTATTTTTTGTCCAAGAGTCTTAGGAGCTTCCTCAGTTAAGGAATAATCTCTAAACTCTTCAGCCATTCTTTCTTCAAGAGCTAGCAGTCTTGCTTCTTTGTTTGAGAGGTCTGGTTTACCTCTTCTTGCATTCTTAATGTCATCAGCTGTAGGCTCACCAAACTCTGCAACTGCATCATCATAAAGAGACTGTCTCTGCTCGTCGGTGAGAAGTCCTCTAAAGAATAAGTGAAATCCTTCATGATATTCTGTTCCTACTTCTGCATTTCTATACAAGTGAATAGCTGCATTCTCCATGTACCCATGAATAACATCATCACCTATTTTTTGCAGATTATCAAATATTATTATCCCAACCTTTTTTCCAAATCTTTTCTGCAGCCAAGCCTTAGCCTTTTTAGTGTCTATGGTATTTAAAGCTTCCCCACTAAGACGCAAAAGTCCATCCCCAAATTTACCAGAGGCTTCTTTACCTGCACTCTCAGACTCAGTAGTTATATCTCTTTCTGCAGTGCTTGCCTCCTCATCAAACGAAAAGGATTCTATAATTTGATTTTTATTTGCAGGAGCAGCTAAGCTTATAACTAATCCCACATTATTAAAGATGCTACCGTTAATTACTTTAAAATCTGTTCTAAGTACTTCAGCCTCAATGTACTCTCTATAAGAATTGTAGGACTTGTTTGTTATAGGAGATAGATATGTAGAGTCTATTCCTAGATTCTCCAAAGCAACTTGCGTTTTTAGTTCTGCTATAGTAGTCTTAAGAGCTTCAAGAACTTCAGGAGTTAACTCGGCTCTTTCTGGATTGTAAATCTCTGCTCTAATAGCAGCAAGTTCTTCAGGGGTTATTTCTATAATCTCCCCCTTGAAAGGCATAGATATTACTCCTGATTGTGAGATTGTAAATGCTGATGGAGAGTCTTCTTTCTTAGTAATACCAGCCAGCTCTCTAGCATCTATAATCCCTTGAAGTGTGCCTTCAGACAGACTGTCAAGCACAGCGCCTACTGATTCTCTTCCCAACTCATTAGTAGATACAGCTATTGGTTTAAACTCTCCCCTTGGAGTTTTAACAACAAGCACTACTTGTCCAGGAGTAAACCCAGCATCGTTTGCTCTACTTCCTTTATTTAATGCATTAGAAGCCTCTGTAACTCCTTTTTGATCCCCAAAATCATATCGTGGAGATGTCTCTCCTTCTATTGATCCTGCATATATAGCATATCCTACAAACCCAGTTAGCCCTTGCAGAGCTTCATTAGCTGGGAGAAAAACCTTTTCCCCAGTTTCAGTTCTAAGATTATTTACATTATTAAAGTATCTCTCAGAGACTTCCCCATTTACAGTTTCCCCAGCTTCAAGTCTAGGTCTTACTTTAACAGCGCTTGATTCCCCAAGAACTCCTGCTAGATTTCCCTCAATAAACACTCCAACAGCTTGCACTTCTCCTCCCTCTGTTTGTACAGGGTCCAGTAGTTTTAGCTCTACTTCAGTTCCTTCTAATCCTTCTCTTTGAGATATACTTCTATCTATAGAGGAAGGTTGATTAGAGTCTCTCCCAACAGTAACTTTTCCATCACTGTCTACAATTAGATTATAAGAAGCATCTGTATTAAATTCTCCAGCTGTTGTAGTTACAGTTTCTCCTGTAGGTGCATTTTCCTCAGAACTTGTAATTGTGTCAGCAGAAGAGGACGGAGCTTCTTCAGCATCTTTTTCTTGCTCTTCTCTCAAAGCCTTCTTCTCCTCTTCTCTCTTAGCTTTCCTTTCTTCTCTTGCAGCTTTTCTATCCTCAGTCTTAGTAGACTCTTTTTTCTCTCGTGCATTTACCTCTCCACTCTTTCTTCTAGAAGAAACATGCCGCTTCATTACCCACAACTTAAATGGGTCAGCATTATTAGAAATTCCTTCCTTAAGCATTTCCTCTACCTCTTCCAGAGTCTTATAGTAAAGCTCATTATCAAGCTCCCTTTCCTTAGCTACTCTTTGGTTATATTCTCCATTGAGTTCTTGCTTAAGCTCTTCGCTAATATCTTCAGACTTTAAGAGCTCCGCAATGTGATCAGAATTTGCAGACTCATTAATCTTCTCTCTGACTAAGGAGTCTCTTTTATCATTCTCTTTCTTCTTCTCTGCTCTTTTTGCTCTGTCTAAAGCGGTCTTTCTGGTTTTAGGGTCAGCATATAGCTCTTTAAGAGCTGATCTAGCTATGTCTCTACCGTTAGATAGATCTACAAGGTCTTTTATTTTGGACTCTATTACTTCTGTAAATAAAGGATTTGTAGAAGAGACTTTGTCTTGTATGTCTTTTAGTTTAGCATTTATAGCTTCTTGCTGCTCGTTTTTCTCCCCCTCTTTTCTCTGAGCAAACGTAGTTATAAGATTTAAATCTTCCTCAGTTATTTTTTCTCCTTCTGCTACAGGACCTGCTTCCCCTCGTAGTTGGTTAATTTCTTCTATAAGGCTTGAGATTCTTTTATTAGAATCATTTAAGTTTAGTCCATACTCAAGTAGAAGTGACTTATAAAATTTTTCATCCTGTAACTCATTCTCTTCTTGCTCTTTTTGCTCTTTAGACATAAACGTTCTCTCAATCCCTTGCTTAGGACGAGATGGGAATTGAGCATCAATTTGGTCCTTAAGGGTTTGATAGTCTTTTATTTTAGACTTTACACCTGCTATTATTTCTGCTTTATCAAACTTAACACCCTCAGGTATTCCAAAAGCTGCAGCAAATTCTGAGTCTGGGAGTTTTGCGGCATCATCTATTTTCTCCGTAAACAAATCCATGCTTCCTCTATCTTCATGGAATTTTATTTGTTGAGCTATGAGATCAAACTGAGCATCTCTATAGGCTTTGTGATCCCCCTCTTCTAGTGCAACTTGCATTCTTTGAGATGCCTCTGACGCCTTTAATAGAGTTTGGGCACTGTCTATAGTATTAACAAAGCTATCGCTGTTAAGAGCATCTACTATTTGTTTTCTACCCTTATCTTCTTCTGCTTTGTTCAGCCTCTGTCTAAAACTTCCTCCTCCTCCCATAAGCCCCCCAATAATAAATCCAAGCATCATGGATTCTTGTCCTTCTTTAGTACCGAATGTTTCTCCGTACCCTTCTATCATAGCCTCTGTCCAATCCTCTATAGAGCCTTTGCCCGAGTTGGATATTTTATCCGCAGCTTCTTGAATCGCAAATTGTGTCCCTTCTTGAAAAGTTTCACTTACACTTGAAACAGCAGGAACTTTTAAATATCTTTCAGCAGTTGTTTTCCACAGAGGGCTTTCTGCCCATGTATCTGTAAATTTACCAGTTTTTGAATTTTTAGATATTGCTTTAACTGCTGGCCTCATATTAGTATACTTTGGGAGCAGCATCTTCCCAAAAGTTACAAAGTTTGTAGTAGCAAGAACAGCCATATTAAGACCAAAAGCAACATTGCCTGCATGTGCAGCTGTGTCTTTAATTTCCTTTATATCTGCTGCTGAGAGCTCTGATGGATGTATACCAAGTTCTTTAGCTCTTTGATTTGTAAGCTTTTCTGTAGTTCTATGCAGGACTTCTCTAGCTTCTACGGAGCTCTCCCCATAAGACATCATTGCCCCAATCTCACCAACCTGTATAGCGTTTTGAAACTTACCAAATGCGGCGCCTCTACGTATTGCCTCTTCGGTTTTAACTCCCCCAGATATAGCTTTAGCTGCTCTATATGTTTTAAGTCCTTTAGATGCAGCAGATATTCCTCTTGAGGCTAACCCCATTCCCCCAGTAAGGTATACAGTTCCTATACTTCCTACAGCATACCCAACACCATTAGCCACTTTATCAGCCCAGAAATTAGCATACCCTAATGATTCTAAAGCAGTGCTATTTCTCTCTGCTTCTGTGTAATAATTAGGTACATTTTCTTGCATCCAATTATTAGTCTTGTCTATAAGTCCTCCTATGTTGGTATCATACAATTTATCAGCGTCCCAAGCTACAATAGCGCCCCCAATACCCTCTAATACCCCAAGAGTATTATCAGCAATAGCCCCAACTGTAGTAACCCCAGCTTTTAAAAGTCCATGTCCCCACTTTTCAGTAGTAGATTGACGCTGTGCTCTTTGTTCATTCCAGTCAAACTCTTGTCTGAGTGGGACATTATACTTCTGATACTTAGATATATTATCAGAATACTGAGTAGTAATAGGCTGAGGTCTCGCTAGCGGACTCCCAGAAAAGCTAGGAATATAAGACTCCCCTGTTATAGGATCAGTTTTTAGTGTAGGCTTCTTTGGGTCTTCAATAGACTGAAGTCCGGTAATTGGGTCAATTTTATTTGCCATTACATAAGGCGTATTTTGTGTTTAGTTACAAAGTGTCTAAAATCATCTCCATATACATTCATGTACTCTGCTTCTTCTTCTCTCCCAGGCATTACAAACTTAACTACTGGTTTAGATAACTCTTTATAGTCCACTTGTATATGACCACTGTACCCACCCTCAGTTGTGAATGGGAGCTCTCTGGACATTCCTTGTACTTGCATGTTTTCAAATCTAGCAACCTCAGAAATAGTATTCATATATGAGTTATTGAAATGGTTGCTAAGGGCTTCAATTTTAATAGTCTGGTCTAGTGGGACAATATAACTACCATTTCCTTCCTCAGACTTATAGTTTATCTGAAGTACTCTCCCCATCAATCCGTTAGGAGGGGTTATGCTAAAACCGTGGCTAGAGTACACAGCATCTTCAGGAATTGTACCCTCTTCTTGCAAGTCTCCTAACGTAGTTAAATCATCAGTACCTGGAGAGTAGATTGGGAGGTCCTTGTCAGGAGCATCAAAGTATAGTTTTACTCCGTTATCTATACTTTTAGCAAATGCTTTTTGCGTTGTGGTAGTATTTAAGCCTGGAATACCTTGAGCATTAGTTAGCTCTACTCTTGTTTCTATTTCAGCCCCTATAGGATCTTCCTTAGCATTAGTCTTTATAAACTCTTCTCTCTGCTGTCTAAGAACTTCTAAATTCTGCATAAGACCCTGCATATTCCCGAATTGTACTCTACTTCCATATGGGTCTGTACCTGGGGAAGTAAACTCAGCATCTACAGCTCTCTCTGCAGCTTCAATTTTCTTATTGAGTTCTCTATACTCTTGGCTCTTAAATACATCAGGATTAGTCGCCTGATATCTATACATGGTGTAGTCATCAAATGCTTTTATATCTCTTCCAAACTTTCTAATTTGACCCATGTATTCGTCCATGAGTTCTGGAGTTACATTGTCTCCCATGGAGTCCAGCTCTTCTGCTACTGCATTATACATAGATACTTTCTCACCACGAATTTCACTAGCCTCTAAGTCGTTACTCCCAAATGGATTCTTGACGCTCATAACGTTGCTCTCGAATATTATTGGGGAGTGTGCTACATCTACATCAAAGGATTGCTGATCTTTTTGCTTATACATATCATCCCACCATTGTTTTGCAGCAGACTTAGTTTGCTTGTAAGAATACCTATTTTCTGCAGAGGTATTATACATAGCATTAATCTTATTAAACTCCATTTTTGCAGCTTCCTCTCTAATAGCTTCTATGTTTCCAGATTGTACAATACCGCCTAGGTTTCCTACATTCTGCATAAGATCTGCTTTAGCTTTTTCTAGCTGAGCTCTTTCGTTGTTTGAGATATTTTTAGAAAGTCTAGCATCTATCTGTGTAATTGTTTGCCCCACAGCATTAATATCATTCTGAACACTGCCTATAAGATCCTCATCAGACATCATAGAAGTTCGTATCTGAGCTTTTCTCCCAAGATAAGATTTAACTCTTGGATCTCCCATAACCATCTTCATAACTTCTTGAACTCTGTCAGCAGGAACTGTTTTAATTCCTTCAGAAGTTTCTATTTCAAGCTCTCCATTAGGTCCTTGACCTACTACCCTGCTAATATTTTCATACTCATCAGGCACTATGCCTTTAAGAGTATCTTTAATCATTTTAGGAATGTCAGGGTTTTGTATAGCTTGTATTCCTGAAAAGTACTCACTTGCTCTCCCATCAGCATCTATGTCCAACCCAGAATAGTTTTGAGCGGAGAGGAATAAGGCTCCTTGGTAATCTTCGGAGTCTATTTTTTCGTCTTCATACAATTTATCAAGTTGTTGTTTGTATCCAGCGTAAGCTTGGCTATTCTTTTCAAGAGCTTGTGCAGTGTTAGAAAACTTTCTAGCTGTTCTAGCTATGGGAAGGCTAAGGTTTTCGTAGTCTCCTCTATTTGCATATGATTCTAACTCTCCTCTTGTTTGTTTATCAAGGTTATTCTTTATTTCTTGATCTTTCTTAAAAGGGGCTACATTCATAGATATCATTTTATCTTGAATAGCATCTTGAGTTGCAAAATTTGATGCAAATCTATCACGTAGTGTTTCAGAAATCTTTGCAGAGTTCTTGTCTACGTACATACTTATAGGACGATTATATTGTATGGGCATTACTTTCTTCTTTTACGTCTAACCTTGTTGCTTTTCTTTATATATCCGCCTCTTTTTTTCGTACCAGTTTCTTCTTGAGCTGGCTCTTGCAAGCTTTGTACATAAGCGGCTTGTTCTCCTGCATATAACTGCCCAGGAGACATTTGGTTAGTATACATTTGAGCAGCTAAATCTCTTCTATCCCCAGAATTCATTCCAGCAAATCTATTACCTGGAAGCATTCCTCTAAGCTTCATAGCCTCAGTATTACGAAGTCTTTCATATGAACCAAATGGGTCATTAGCTCTAGCAAGTCTTTCATCAGCTGCCATTTGTTGGTAGGTGTTGAGAGTGTCTGCAACTATTAACCCTTTTTGTCTACGGTCTAAATTCTTTTGCAGATAGTTTTCTTTGTCTACAGCATCTTGTCTTTGCCTATTAAACATTCCAGCTCTCATCTGATTAGAAGCATTCATCATATCAGCTCTCTGATTCATTCCTGCTTCTTGTCCAGAAAGTCCTATATTTTGTCTAGCTTCTTGATTGGCTATGTTAATAGAGTTAGTTCTGGCTTGTTGATTGCCTGCAATCTTAGCTGCAAATGTTGCAGGACCTCCTAGATTTTCTGCTGCTTTAGACAAAGCCACTCTCCCAGCTTCTCCTGCAGCTCTTTCAGCATTCATGTTTATTCTCCCAAGTCTTGTTTTCCCAACCATCCCAGCCTTAACTGCTTTAGGATCTTTAAGACTTTTACTTCTAGGCCATTGAGCTGCTGCTCCAAGAAGCGGAACAATATTTGGGAGTAGTGTTGGGGGTTTTAATTCGTCAGGAGCTTCAGTCATAGGAATATCCCCAACTTCTTTTAGAGAACCTTGAAGTTCTGCTTCTGGGAGTTCATTCTTTGGGGGACCCTTAGGGTCAAGTTTTTCTACATCTCTAGGGCCTAAGTATACACTAGAGGTTTGTTCCCCAAACTTAGAATCTTCTCTAACAGAAGGCCATCCCTTTTCATCTAGGCCTCTTTCTTTAATCTCTTTATTGTATGCTTTTTGGAAGTCAAGAACATCTTCTTTATTAGAAGGATCAAATTCACTCCAGTCATACCAAGGGTTAGCCTCTACTGTTTTTTGTAAGTCAAACTCTTGCCCTTCTCTAAAGTACAAACCTGTATCTGCGCTTTGGCTTTGGTTTTCTGGGACAGTAGGAAGAATTTCTCGTTCAATTTCTTTTCCTGCTTGGTATTTTATAGGACCCCCTTCTTTCATTATTTGTTCAGGATCTCTAGGACCATTTTCATCCCTTCCTTCTTTCTTAGCTACTTGCTCTTGTAGCTTAGCTAGGTTTTGAATTTCTCTTTGTGTGCCCCCTCTTTCAAGAATGTCTTTATGTCTTTGAGAAAAGCTTTTACCTCCAAGCTTGAGATGCTCCGAGAATATATAATCTTGTGGACCCTTCTGTTTCATAGTGACTTTATCCATAGTTTCTCCTCCTTCTACTTCTGTATTTGCATCAAGCATAATACCTCCATCAGAGTGTTTATTCCCTACAAACTCTTTGGCTCCGCCTGATAAACTTTTCATTACACCTCCAGGAAGATTAATGTTTCCCCCATTTTGAAACATTTGATTTCCAGGTAAATAAGAATTACTCATAGAAGTTCCTACATTAAAGCCTTGATCTGTTCCTTGCACTTCTCTGCTACGTCTAAGAAGGTCACTATAGGACCTATTATTTTGAAGATCAACTTCCGTTTCTTCAGCTAATCTAGTCTCTTCTTCTTTACGAGCTTTGTTTCTTTTAACTAGTCCATGTATTCCATATCCTAAAGCCCCTATTGCAGCTAATGGGAGTCCAAACCCTGTAGCACCTAAACCACCAAGTACTCCAGCAACTCCAAGTCCAGTACCTGCTCCCTGCATTAGTGTTCCTGTAGTTTCTCCAAAGTTCATAGTGGTAGCATCAGAATCATCAGATACTTTTTTAACTCCTGCTCCTGCTAAACTTAGTGCGGCACCTCCAACTGCAGGACCCATTCCTTTTATTGAAGCTCCAACTCCAGCGCGAGCTCCTTGTCCATATGCTCCAAGATTTCCAAGAAGTTGAGTAGTATCTTTACTTCCTTTGGCTATCTGTGCAGCACTAGCCGTTCCTTTACCTATTTGAGCCCCAAGAAAGGCTTGTGGGAGCACATTTGAAGAAACCCTAGGAGCTTGAGTTTGTATAGCAGATTGAAATTGTTGCTGCGCTAGTGCTTCTTGTTCTAGCTCTCTTGCATTTTCCGCAAGCGCTCTCTGCCTTTTAGACAGCTCTCTCTCACGTTCTGCTGTTTCTAAGTTTGCTAGAGTATTAGGAGCAGCCATAGCTGTCATAGTACTTGTAGTAGCAGCGCTTGTGGGTAGGGCATAGTTAGATCCTGTAGATCCTGCCATCTGATATTTTCGAGTTTGTTTCCCCCCTTTTAAGTACCTAGCTTTTGATTTAAGTTTCTTTTTACCCATTATCTATAAGAATTACGGTGCTTGGTACCTGCAGAATACAAATATATAAAATTATTATTATCCTCTGATATTAATCTTACTCCTAAGTAGGTATCTGTAAATCTATTTTGTGTAAACCAAGGCTTATTACTATTTGTATAATTATTGTTTATACTACCTTCTTCAATAAACATTGATTCTGTTTCAGAAGGTAGATTAGTAGCATCATCAATATTAGCCATATCTCTAAACTCGTTAATAAACCATAGGTCATTAACTAGTCTAGAGTTTTTAATATATGAGAGATCAGTCAGCAATGATATTTGTCTAGTATTGTAGACATAGTATTTAGTAAACCCAGTGTTAGTGTGTTTTTGCACTAAAGTTCCCTTGTCTTTAATATTTACAATATCTGTACTATAGTATATAGAGGAGAATACTTTAGAGTACCCTTTATTAGTGTTGTCTATAAATTCAAACTCAAATGTAGACTCTTCTCCAAAGAAGGTTACAGCTTTTGTGTGATCAGAATGTTCCCATATAGTTGTAGACTCATCTTCATAATCTCCTTTATTTATAAGACTATAGAATTCTTCTGCAGTATTAGAATAAAGCCTCGGAATATAACTGTGTCTACTCCCCCATATTTTAAGCTCTGGATAGTAGGATACTGTCCAACCCGATGATGTAAAATAAGTAGTGTCACTAAACAACACAGGTTTGTTATCACTTGTAGTAATAAACTGATTATTAACTACTTGTATTTCCCCAGCCTCAAACTGATTTGTAAAGTATTGTGTTGGGGTAACCTCTCTTTTAGTTAAAAGTATTCTTTTAAACTTAGGGTCATATGATGCCACAAACCCAAATAAATCTGTTGGAGAATCTGTGTTATATGAAGCATCTAAATCTATTCCATACTGTTCTACCTCATAAGGAGTGTTGTCTAAAAACCACTTTTCCATACCAGAGGCGCTAGCCTCCACAATACCTTCAGATAAGATGTATGCTTTTTTATCTTTTCGGTTAAAGAAGAATTGACCATATCTAGTAGTAATACCTGTGAATTGAGAATCAGTTCCACCATACCCTTCTAGAGTCGGGATAAGCTCGTCAGGGTCTTGTTGGAATATATCCCCACTCCCAATAAATGCTTGGCTCCCATCTCCAAGTTGTAAGTTTTCTTTACCCTTTGTTACAAACACACTTCTCTCTGAGTGCATATATAGAGTAGATCCCAAAGCAAATAGTTTCCAGATGTCTCCTCTGTTTTTAGGTATATCTTTAAACTCTAACGCTAAGAACTCTCTATATCTATCAGAAATTGACCCTTCATCATTTTGAGATCTAATAGTTCTAGTTGAGAACTCTGTTGTAGAATTAAAACTTTTAGGGAATGGGACTGCTACTCTTATGTCTTGATTTAATGAATAGTTATTCATATAGAGTAAATTATCCGTATGAGTATTGTCATTATCAGGGCTATTAAAGACTACATCAGATGCTACTGATTTATCAAATAGCATACCTTCATCTTCTGTAACTCCTGCTGTTTGATCTGCACTATGTCTAAATCCAAGCAGGTCATCTGTTTCACATAAGAATGAAAATAGGGTGGAGTAAACTGTGTTATTAGAGCTACTCCAATTACTTTCATCAGTAAAGTCTGGTGGGGCTCCAGTATCAATATCTCCTATATACCCTAAGTCATTTTGAATAGCAAATGGGATATCATTTGGGTGTATTTCATTGGAAGACGATTGTCTATTTAAGTAAGAATACCCGTACGGAACACTTGTACTTCTAAATGAAAATCTAGATATGTATGTATCCCCTCCAAATATTTCTTCAGATTCTGCTCCTGTATAGTATCCATCTACAGACTTCTCATCTATCTTTTTGTAATACCCAGTCCACACTAGTCTCTGATCGTCAAATGATTTATATACATCTGTCTTTAATGAGCAGAGGTTTATAAGGTATGCAGCTGGATGTGCTGCTGGGTAATCATCTGCATTTGGGTAATTAGTATTATTTAAGGTATTTGCAAATAATCTTCTACTCCCAGCTTCAGTTGCGTTATTAATAAAGTAGTATCCTGTAAGTCTATACCAAGCAGATACATTGCCCTCACTTGATAAAATTTCATCAGTGTTTATAAGGGATCTGGTAGTTGCTCCTGCAGGATGCCAGCCCTCTAATCTTGGGAGTCCTGATGACAGCCCAATAGCAATTTTACTTTCCCCTTTAAAGTTTATGAGTCTATCTATTCCATGGAACTCAGTACCCCCTGTAACTTTTAAACTAACATCTGCTGGTAAGTATGTAATACTATCTGGCTTAATAGTAAATATAGATTTAGTATTACTTACTATATTTTCTAATGCTTTATTTCCAAACTGATTATTAGTAGTTGGGTTAAAATAAGCTGTACCTATTAATACAGATGTTACATATGCTTTAATATCTGGACCAGCATCTGGGGATACCTTCCAATCTGGATCGGTGAATACATTATCAGAGTTAAGGCTATTTCCTTTACCTCCAGCCCACTGTCTAAACACAATAGCTTTTTGAATATCTACGTGTGTAGATACGGATAAGCTATGCTTATTTTTTAGAAGATTAAAGTCATGAAACCCTATTATTGGGGATGCTAAATATGGCTGCCTAAATACTCCTCCATAGGGGGATGTAACGTTATTATAGTGCTTATTTATTGGGGGTATCCCACCTGAGAATAGAATAGCTCTTTCTGGGGAGTATTCTGGGGATGGGTTTGGGGAACCTGTAGTCTGAGTAGTGTTTGGGATAAATGCCCCAGGTACAGATATGCTTTGCCCTATTACAGTCTTGTTATTTTGCTCTCTTTTAGCGTAGTAAATTTTATACCCCTGAATCTGATTAAGTATAAATTCTGGGATTTTAATGTTAGAGAGTTTGATTCCAAGAATATTTACTGACTCATATAGCTTTAAGGATTGCATCTGTGTATTAGACATCCCAGTTTGACTACTTATTTCTGGGGAGCAAGTAGATGTATCCCCACTAGCCTTTACATAGCTATATGAGGATTGCTTATTAGACGGCATTTTATGATGCCTTACTTTAGTATTAGCTAATGAAGCATTTAGACTAATAGCTTCCCCGGAAGTATCTACGCTATATAAATCAAAGTCTGGGGTATTTGGGTATGTCTCATTCTCATTTTCCCAATACCCACACCTATCGTTGTTTACATCAATAAGTGATGTATCTGTTACTTGATAGAGCTTAGCATCTGGGAATAAAGATTGTATCTCTGCAGTATCTAATACTCCCTGATTAAAGCCTTCAGTTAAGTCATCTAATTTAGAGGTTTCAAGTACACTCCCCCCACTAGTATTCCATTCTATGCTTTCAGCTTTTCTCCCTGGGATATGATATGCATATGTTTCTGTCCCATCTTTAAGAACGAATGAGATATAAAATGCATACACTTCAGATCGTCTAAATCCCTTGTATTTATGAGACAGCTTTATATCCTTATATCCTTTTCTAGTGCCCCCAGAGAAGTCGTCTTGGCTCTGCTGATTATTTTTTTGAATAGCATACTCATCAAACTTTGGGGTTAAGTTGTAAATCTCTGTGTAGTAAGTATTAGAGTCTGAGGTATCTACCCACTTATCAAAGAAGCTGTACCCAGAATTAAGACTAATTACATCATAGTGTTTAGGATCAAAATACCTAATGGTCTTTATTGTCGGAGCTAACTGTATAGAGTTTGCAAATCTTTGATACCCAACATCTCCCCTAGATTCTAGGTTAGATAAGAACAGTCTATTGTCTAGTTGAACCAAAGTCTTAGCAGTCTCATACCTAACAGTGTCTATTACTACCTCAGATACAGATGCTCCTGATATAGACTCTAGTCCAGTATATGTAATCTCTAGGGTTCTATCCTCCCCAGTATAGTCTGGGATTATTTGCTCTTGCAGCTTATATGCAAACTCACTAGATTGTTGATTTATTCCACCCCCAAAGCGCTGTATGATTACAGGCTGCACTCTAGTATAATTAGACTCAGCTGGGATAGTTACATTCCATACAATAGCTTTATTTGTTTGAGATCCTTGAGGGTCTCCAGCTATTACATCTGTAGGAAATGCATCTTCATGTGCAGATACTATATAAACTTGATTGGATGTAGCTAAGTAATTAGTCTCATTCCCATCCTCATCCATATAAGCTAATGCTAAATGGTATGTCCCAGTAACTACACCCCCACCCTCATCTATTCTTACATCATTAAATTGAGGTATTTCCCCAGCATTTAAGAAGACGTCTAACTTATCTACATTAAACTCAGAGCTTCCATACAGTTGAACATTTGAAGAATTGTTCAATTGTAGACTTTTAATCTGCTTAGTTACATCAAATACTCTTGGAGGGTTGTACTCTTTAATGTAGCTAATACCTGTTACTTCATCTGTTTCTCTAAGAATATAATTATCTGTGAAGTAGACTAGAATATTATTTTTAGAGTTAACTTTAGCTGTAGCTTCTATAGTATTAGTCCTTTGAAAATTTAAGTTTTCATTTACATATAGTATGGAATGAGTATTATTTTTAGGATTTACAATACTTATTGCAGATGTGGGAGGGTCCCCAGCTCTAACTACTGTTTTAATAAACAGAACTATTCTTCCATCTTCTAATGAGCATTGACCTATAATCTCTTCAATAGGATTACTGTCCTCATCAAAATTTGCAGCTATGGCTTTATTACTTTGCTCGCTAGATATTGCCCCTTTTATAGAATAGATATTTGCATTTAGAGCATCTCTATATGTATTCTCTAGCTGGTCAACCCGTTCAGGGTCTTTGTTCATTCCTGCTATAAACTTCTTCATCTTATATAAATCTATTCTTTAACGCGTTGTAGTTTTGGAGAACTTCGGAGGCAGAGAGGGCGCGGTTGTAGATGGAGGCATTATAGATATTCCCATTAAGATGCCTTTGAAAGCTGCTGTATCCCCACCTACCTATCTGAACATTGATGTTCCCACTGGTATTGTATGTAGGGTTACTAGCGACCGCTGAAGTCACAAACTGACCATTTAAATAAATTGAACCAACTGTTCCGTCATATGTTGCTGAGACAAAGTGAACTTGGTCGTTGGATGCCGAGTTAGAAGCTGTGGAGACAGTTTCAGTATTACTCTCAATGATAAGTATAATTTTTTGGTCTAAATAAGAATGTGCAATGAACCAAGGTAAAGCGTTACTAACGAACTGAGGGTCAGAAACCATAAGAGCCCCTCCAATTGAATCATTGTTAGATGGGGGGCCAGTTGATTTAAACCAACAACTCAAGGTAAATTGTGCGGGCTGAATTGGTCCTGCCTCAACATAGTCGTTAACTCCATCAAACACAATACTACCTCCATTCCCTGAGTCATAGTTGCCAGAAGGGTTATTGACATCATCCATGTTGTTAAAAGAGCCGTCATTACCCCCAATCAAATCTGACCAAGTACCTCCAGATCCTGGATAGCTGTCCTCATTACCAGCATCTACATAAAACACCAGCCCATCCGTCACTATGCTTTTACCGTAGCTGTAACTCATACGAATCTGTTTTTTAGGGCGTTGTAGTTTTGAAGGACTTCAGAAGCGGAGAGGGCTTTGCTATACAGAGCGCCTTTAGGTATATCTGCAAGTATAGAAGCCCTGACTTCAACCGCTCCTATATAATAATGTGTTGTTACAGTTTTTACTTGAGTGTCGTTGAATGTAGCGTCGGAGGCAGCTAAGGCTCCGTTTACGTATAACTTAATAGTTGAGTTCGCGCCATCAAAGGTTCCCATCAAATGATACCACTCATCCACAATGTAGTTAGAACCAGACTCAACACTGAAAGAGCCTTTACCGTTATCACCCCCTGAGTTTTGAGGGCTCTGCACACTAAATACAAAGGGAGAAGGGCCAGTACTATTGTTGAAAGCCAAAGAAAACTCATTATCGTTACCAGCTCCTGTGTTCCATTTAGTAAACACTCCAGTTTCCCAATTGCTGTGATTACCAGTTGGCTTAACCCAAGCCTCGACAGAGAAATTAGCTCTGTCGTAAGTGAGAGAACCATCGTTAACTCTAAAGTGTTGGTTTGTTCCATCAAGGCTAAAAAGACCTCCATGAGAAGCGTCGTAACTGTTAGCATCAACATTGCTTGTTATCAACTGAACGCCATTAATCAAGTCTGTCCACGTAGTCCCGCTACCAGGATACGAGTTTCCGTTCCCTGCGTCTACATAGAATACTAGCCCATCAGTTACGATAGGTGCGTTATTTGCAAACCCACCCATTTACATCTCTGCGTTAGGGTCAGTCCAATCAGTCCCAGAGAGCAGCGTAAGAATCTCTTCGTGAGTGTATTCCTGACTGCGAGTCGTTAAGGCTGTTACAGAAGATGGCATAGCGCCTTCGTACTTCACAAA
>Ga0208767_1000138_pt1 | contig 51135 bp, 37 predicted proteins | sample VirMetDEL_Mar_21_FD_184514 | JGI IMG/M metagenome (GOLD analysis project Ga0208767, IMG submission 184514) | Aqueous microbial communities from the Delaware River and Bay under freshwater to marine salinity gradient to study organic matter... | ecosystem: Environmental > Aquatic > Marine >...
TAAATCGCCATTGTATATTAATAATTCATTTATGTAACCATTGTATTGTACACCGCTGTAAGTACCACTTCCTATTTGATTAACATCAAAAATACTTGATATTAAAGAGCTTCTAGTACCAACTTGCGTTTTATTAAACCTTACAGTTATAGTTCCTGCGCCATCTCTAACTACAGTCATTACAAACTCTCCACTTGGATAAGATTGTGATAATGCGTTAATATCGTAATTAACGCCATTAAATCTAAAACTAATTCTGGTTGGACTAGAGCCTCTATATACTTTTATCAAGTCATTAAAAGCTCTACCAATTACACCGTCATTAGACAACGTTTGTGTTTCATCAGGATCTATTACTAAAAACATAGTAAACTTTTGCAAGTTTATTGTAGCCATTTGTAATATGTGAGTGCCGTCAAAATATACTTTGTTTCCAATTTTTTGTGGCTGTGTGCTAGCTGACGGAGAAGACAAATCGTAAGAAGCAGACAATGAACTATGATTTGGCCAAGTTCTTACATCTGAACCAGACAAAACTTGATTATCTCTTTCATGCCATGTAAGTAATCCAGATACAGTTAATGGGTCAATGTATACTATGTCTTCAACTACATAGTCAGGCGTTAATAATGTGTTCACAACGCCCATCATATTATTAGTTTTGTTGGTTGTGGAGCTATGTAACATACACACGATCCTGTTGCTACTCTTACATAATCCCATTTACCATAAATAGTAACACCTTTAGGAAACACATATGATGGCGTTATTTGATTTGCTGGTACAGCAGTACCAAACTCTGTGTTATGCGCTAACTCACCACTTTCTGTAGATATAGAACCTATATTGCCATGTAAGTTATGTAAAGCTGCAAATGTTGTATCTTCAAACATGGTTATAGAAATAACATATACTGTACAATCGTTAGGAGTTGCGTCATACACACCTGAAGACGCAAGTAAATATGCAGACCCATATTGACCTAACGCTGCATTGTATAAGTCATTTGTATTAGCCATTAGAATTTATAATTTTTATAGTCAAGGCCCATAAATGAATGTACGCCATTATCTTCTAAATCTATTCTGTACTCTGACCAGCCATCAGGCTCAACATAAGATAAAACCTCAGCTTCTGCATCAACAGGCTCTAAGCCTTTCCACAATACATCTACGTGAAATTTATCAGATAGTACAGGTGCTTTTGTTTGCTCACCACTTTCGTTATACTCACCTTGTTCTAAAACAATATAACCAAGTCTAACTATACAATGATTGTGCGAAGGCACTACATCACCTAATTCTGTTGTTGTTGTTCCTAAAGCAGCTATCATATCATCTGCTTGTACTGAACTATTAAATTCGTATTTTCCTATTTTATTCATAATTAACTTGTTAGTGTTCCTAAATCTGTATCGCTTAATGCTTCTTTATATACTCTTAATGCTTTTACTTTAGCTTGTGCTTTACTAGAACTACCATTTTGTGCTGAAAAATTAATATTATCTAAAGTTGCAGCAGAAAAAGTTGTGCCACTACTATCAGTATCTACTTCTGTTCCGTTTATCCATAACGCAAAGTCATTTACCTTCCATTTAAAAGCTATTTTATTAAAGTTTGTAACTGTTTGTGTGCTACTCATATTAGCTTGATAAGCACCATTATATAGCTGCGCTCTAATTACACTATTAGCTATTTCAATTCTTAATTGTTTTGTTGAAGAACCGCCATAAACACCTATTTGTTGTGATATATCATCTGCTAGTGCAGCTATCTCTGCATACAATACTCCTTCAGAACTATTAAAGTCAGCAGCTTCACCTGCACCTGTGCAAGTTTCTCCATCTCTAGTTACTGTTGAGCCATTAGTAGGTATGTAAGAAGTTGCGTAGGGTAGTTGTTCTAGTTGTGCGCCCCATATATATACAGCACCATTATCATAACTAGTAGTGCCATCTGTTGTATATATAGAAGCTTTGACAAAAGATGTTACACTAGCTGAAATTGAAACTCTATACCAATCTGCATTTATAACTTCTATTTTGGCATCATCAGTTTGTGAGAATATTGTGCCATCATTTATATTAAAGTAACCATTTACGTCAGTTGCAGCATCAATCCTTAATCTTACACCATTTGTAGTTCCTTTTTTAACGAATAAAGAAAATGTTAAATTGCCATTAGAAATTGTTAAAGTTTCTTGTACTGTACCTCCACTAGCAGAAGTAGTTAATGTAAATGCGTTATCTTGCCCACTAGGAGAAGTTATAGAGTTTGGTGTTATTGTTGCATCAGCAACAGACCAACCTTGCTGAAAATCCTGACTATAAGGAACAAGATTAGTACTCTGTGGTTCAAGTAATAAATGACCATCAGTATTATTTGTAAAGTCTATACGAGGTGTATCTGTTTTTATTTCTTGTACTGATACACTACCTATTTTGCAATCGTTTAAACCTCTTAGCTTTATTGTATCACCACTTTGTGCAGTTATATAAAAAGTGTAAGTATCAGGAGAAGCCATAGCAGTTGTTAAACCACCCATATATATTTGAGGAAAACCAACACCATCTGCTTGTGTTACAACAATAACAACTTTGTATTGGTTGCCTGGTGTTAAAGAACCTTGTTCTATATAATTTCCTGAACCTGTATGTACTGCTTCGCCATTAACAATAGACCAACCACCACCTAAAGTCCACCTATCATTAGGGTCTATTTCTTTTAATGATATGTTGTCTATTGAACCTACAAAACTAGATTGATTGTTAAATTGTAAGTTAGTTTGAGTTCCATTACTTTGCAAATAAAAAGTATGTGTGCCTAATGAACTATTTAATGAAGTTGTTGCAAAAGCAGATGAGCCACCACTTAATCTTAAACTTCCTCCATTAGTTTCTACAACATCATATTGTAGTCTATATTGTTTAACAGATGCAGGAACAACACTTGATTGTATTAAAAAACTTCCGTTAGTAGTAGGAAATTTAGCAACACCATCTTCTATAATAGTATCATAGCTGCTTATACCCCAATCACTATCAGTATCGAAACCTCCATTTGTAACCAACTCATCACCCAACTCCTCAAAATCACCGTTTTGAACTAAGTTAGTAACTTGTAGATTGCTTTCTTTAATTAATCCATCTCTACCTACATAAGTAGCTCTAGTACCTCTAGCAACAGTAAACTCTGCATTCTTAAATCTACCATTGGTTTCTTTAGCAGCTAGTAGATTACCATCTTTAACTGCCCAGTTACCTTCACCTAATTTTACTATACCTTTTCCCATTATATTATTGTATATCCGTTAGCTGATGCTAGTTCACCGAATGAACCATAATTAGTTACACCTGTTAGTAATTCTAGTTCGTCATCACTTAAAGCCTCATTAAATACTGCTAGTGCTTTGCATTTACCGTAGAAAGGGTTACTACCACCCCAATCAAAAGATAGATTATTAAGTCCACTAGGCATAGTGCCACTTGTATCAGTCGCTACTTCAACCCCATTTACATACATTTTATAGTCATCAGTTTTATAACTAAAAGCTACTTTAATAAATTCTAAAGCATTTGTAAGCGTAATTGATGGAGAAACAACAGCAGCTCCACCATTTCTTACAATAAATTGAAATTGATTTGTTGTGCTATTATATCTTATTTCTACTACATTATTACTTGAACCATCGTTTAAACTTATTTCTCTAAAAGTTCCATCATTAGCTAGTGCAGCTATCTCTGCATATAACACACCCTCTGTTGAGTTTATTAATGTACTATTGCCACTACCATTTAGTGTTTCTGCTGCTCTTGTAACTGTACTACCCGTTAGTGAAGGTATGTACGATGTAGCGTAGGATAAGGCTTCTAGTTGCATACCCCATAAGTAGTAAGATGAGTTATTAACTCTAGTATCTGAACCATCAGCACTAGCAGTTCTAACTCTTATATTAAATGAAGTATTATTGGTGCTGTCAGTAGTTGTTACAATAAGTCTATACCAATCGTTACCATAATTTTCTATTGAAGCACTATCAAAACTAGTTGTACCTGTTGCATTATTACTTCCTACTGTACCATTATTAATGTCGAACCAAACTTTTAATGAATTACTAAAACCTGATTTTACAATTAAAAAATCTATCCATTCAGCACCACTTACTCGTTTTATAAAAACGCTATAAGTTGTAGTATTAGTTGCTGATAATGTAAAAACCTTGCTTACTTGGTCGCTTCCTGCCGTTCCTGTTTGTATTAAATTAGCATTTGTTTCACCACTAGGAGATATACCATCTGTACCAAAAGTTATATCTGTGTTAGTCCACTCGCTAAAATCCTCACTATAAGTTACTTTGTTTTCAGAAGTAGGCTCTAACAATATATGACCATTCTCTCCATTACTATCATAGTTTATTCTAGCTAAATCTACATCATCACTAAATGTAATGTCTTTTACTGATACACTAGCCAATGTTACATCTACATCAGAAGTTGCTCTATAAAAACTTAATGTAGTATTGCCTGTTGGTTTTAAATATCTTGTTGTAACTCCTTCTGCATTAAAAAGTTCAGACAATCCTGCTGCATCAATTTTAATAGCACCACTTGTTACATCGTGTACATCAACTACTAATTCATAAGTTTTATCTTGCTCTAATGTTAAAGTACTACTTAATGTTGTTATTGGACTTGTGTTTAAAAACTTTAATCTAGCAAAACCCTCTGTAAATTCTACATAATTATTTGCATCACTATTTGCTACACTCCACCTATCATTAGGGTCTACTTCTTTTACTGATATATTAGAAACTACAACGCTTGTACCTCCTGTATAAAAATAATTTCTAGCACTACCACCTGTTTTTGTTACATAAAACGTATGAGTTCCTTCTGCACCTACATCATTGTAATTTATAGTATCAGTTAAATTGTTACCTACACTCATTCTAAAACTTCCTGATGTAAAATCAGAAAGCGTAAATGTTATTTTGTAGGTATTGCTATCTGATATACTTCTATTTTTTAATTGAACTTGTGTTCCTGATGATGTAGAGTTATTAAAAGTTAAAGTTCCATTGCTTTCACTAACAGAGCCTGAAGTTGGATTAGTTTCAAAGGCTGATGTACTAAAATCAGATGCAGGTGTAGTTTCATCACCTAACTCCTCAAAGTCACCATTAAGTACTAATTCAGGGTCAGTAATACTCTGCATATCTTGTACTAAACCACTAGAGTTTATTCTTGTAGCACTACTTGCTCTATCGAAGTCAAAGTCTGATGATACGTCTACTACTGATACGTTGTCTATTGAGCCATTGAAACTTGGATTTGGGAAAAATTGAAGTTTACCTGATGTTGTTGAACTTGTAATAAACCTTGTGTATGTACCTACACTATTGATATTTTCCGAATAGGTTCCTGCGTCGGCACTAAAAACTGACCTAATATCACCTGAAGTATAATTTACTACATCAAAAGAAACTAAATATGTTTTGTTTTGTTCAATAATATTTTGAGAGGTTAATGATCCCGTTCCATCACAAGATGCCTTACCATCTTCAATACTCCAACCTGTACCTAAAGTCCATCTATCATTAGCGTCTACTTCTTTCAACGATATATTATCTAAAGTTATAGAAGAACCCTCGTGTTCTTGCAAGAATACAACTAATCTATTTGTTGATGAAGTAAAATATATTGTTTTTTTACCTAAAGTAGTGTCGCTAAAAGTAATATATCCGTTGTTATACCATTTTAAAGTAGGAGTTCCTGTTTTTGCTACAATTTCAAACTCTAACTTAAATGTTTTTCCTGCATGGTCTGAAGGCTTTACGCTTATAGAATTAACTCCATTAGTAGCATAAGCTCTTCCGTAATCAGAGTTCTCGCCTACAGGTCTTGATAATAACAATTGATTATTAACTATTGATACACCTAAGTTGTCTGAAGCATTTATTTTCCAACCTAAACTGAAACTGCTCGTTGTTACATCTCCACTTGTTAAAAAATCACCATTTGTAACCAACTCATCACCCAGCTCCTCAAAGTTACCGTTAGCTACAAGCTCATCACCTGTATAAGTCTTTACAGAGTGTACCCTTGCATTACTTGTTGCAGTAGGAGTAAGTAGTATAGTAGCTTTGTCTAAAAGCTCGTAGTCTTTTAAAACTTTTATTTCAGACTTAGAGTCATTTTTATTTTCAAAATACTCTGCACGTCTTTTTAAACTACTTAATAGTTTTGCAATGCCAGACTTAACGCCTTTGCCAAACTTACCTAATCCTAATCCTAACATTATTTTTTAAATAAAATATATGTTTCTGATGCTCCAGCTGTAATTGCTGTTATATCTCCATAGATAACAGTTCCTTCACCGTATTGTATGCCGCTATATGTGCCTTCGCCATTAGCTAGCGTAAACGCTGTAGGTGTACAATCTGTAATAAATTGTACAGCAAAATATGTACCAGAACTAGCTGTAACAGCTGTGTTTCCAGTTACAATTTTACTACCGTGTATACTAAATGATTTATTAAAATGATCGTTTATATTAGCCATTATTATTTTTTTTTACAAATATAGTAATTAAATCCCTAATCTATCTGATACATAATTGACGCTAGGAGGCACTGCCATAAACTTTAATCTATCTGGATTAAAGAGTACGTTTTGCTCTTGTATTCTAGCATATGCTGCTCTATTTATACTTTGTGACACTACACTATCATCATCATCAGATGACAATCCATATGCTAACATAGCAGCCATAGTCATAGCAACACCACGCACATATCTAATAATAGCATCTTTTCTGTGTTCAGGAAGTTTTTGAAAATCTTTTAATGTTTTCTTACCCTGATACATATCTTGTGTAAATTCAAAAGAAGCTCTATATGTACCTATGTCAGGATTACCATACATATCAATATTTTCTTCACTTGTTCTTTCTCTACCAAATGTCCAAAAGTATTTCTTAAACTGTCCTAAAGCTCTTGTCCAACTATACATAGAAAGTCTACGCTGGTCTAAAGGAGAGTAACCAAAACCTTGCTGTTTCTTAACATCAAATACTATTTGATTTACCTGATCTATACTCAATGCATCAGAGCTTATTTGATCTAAAGGCAAATCTGTATATTTATAAAACTTACCATCAACAGCTTTTACTAATAAATTACCTTCTGTATCTGCATCATATGAGCCCCATTGCTTTTCAGTCATTTGACCAAAAAACATAACACCTTGTATCCATTTTTCTGATTGTTCCATTGGCCACAATGCTAATCTAAAAATAGGATTTTGTTTATGTACTGCTGATATATCTTCATACTCATAGTATTCAAACTTAAACAACTCATTAAGCATTGCAGTAGTTTTATTAGTAGCTCCAAATTTTAAATTTTTAGCTCTTTCTTTGTATGATTTTACAGAAGCCTGACCCCCTAAAAATCCTTGCCAAAATCTTTTTTCACCTTTTACAAACTCTTTTCCGCCTTTAGCCCTAAGGTTTGTATATTTACCCATAATAGTATTACCTAAAACAACAGATGAGTCTAAACCTATATAACCTAAAGTTGTAATATCTACAAGTTTGTTAATAGACCAATCCCAAACACCACTAAATGATTTTTGTTTTTTACCACCAATAACATTGTCTTTCCAAACCTCTTGAAGATATTTTACCATATTGTCATTACCTTTAAGTTTGTTTAATGCTATAGCACCATCAATAAGAGGTAAATATGTTTGCATACCCAAGAAATCAGACTTTTCATTTCTAACAGCCCATTGCTGATAAGTTTCTTCAAAAAATTTATTACCATCTTTGTCTGATATAACTTTAACTTCATTTAAATAATCTAATCTATATTCTTGCGTTCCGTGTTTAAACATATTGCTATGTATAAATGATTTTAACACATCTCCTAAGTCTCTACTGCCTATTTCTGATATACTAACATTTTTATTATCTATCATGTTATAAAACACATCGCTATCAGTCATAGCAGCTCTTTCTACTTTGTTTAATAAGATAGGAGTTTTGTCATCGTTCATACCACGTTTAGCTGCTGCTACAGCACGTTTTCTAACTTTTTCTAATCTTATTAAATTTTTAGCTTTATTTAAAAAAGAATCTTTTGTTTTAGCTTCGTATAAAGTTTTCCATTCTGCAAACGTTCTAATATCAGTAGTGCCGTCTAACAATTCACCCTGTACTTTTATATTGTTTAAATCAGACGTACTGCCTATTTGTGATTTGTATAAACCTAATAAACCATGTCTACCTAGAGAAGGTAAACCACTCATAGCCTTATAAGGTATAGATGTTAAATCTTTACCAGGACTATATTTTTGTATTTGATCTATAAACAAATTATAAAAAGCTATTTCATTTTGTGTAGCTCCTGCATTTTTTAATTCTTCAGCTTTTCTTAAAGATATAAACTCACGCCCATCTTTATTTACATTAACTTTAAATAAGTTTTTGTATATGTAATCGTTTAGTTTACCTCTCAAAAACAAACCTGTAATTTGTGCATTTGTTAACTTAGATAACCTTTCTTCTTTTATAGATTTTTCTAACTTACCTATACGATTAGATATTCTTCTATAATCTTTAACAAACTTCATGTATCCATTTTGTAAATCTCTAATAATAGATTGCACTTCTGGATTTGTTTGTTTTAAGTTATTAGAAATTAACCAAGACTCCCAAGCACCTAAATCTTTACCAATTAATGAAATTTTATTTTTGTTAGCAACTTCAGCTATGTTAGCTATTTGCTTTTTTTCCATTCTTTCAGTAAGCTCTACACCAATATATTCTATATACTGATTGTATAATACTTTATCAAAATTACTTAACTTAATAGATATATCAACTAACTCAGCCTCAGTTAAAGTTTTATAGTTGTCAGTTTTTATATCTGTTAAATACAATGACTGATATAAATCATTATGCTGCTCTTTGTAGTTTTCATACATTTTATTATAGTACTGTTCAGTACCAGCAGACATAGTTCTATTTCTTGTAGACAGCCCTTTTAATTGAAAATATGCATCCTTAGACATAGCCTTTGTAGGTATACCAGCTTGTTCAGCTCTATTAACTTGTACATCAGAAATGTCATAAGATCCTTTGTATCTACTTTTGTTAGATCTATTTCCAAATTTTTTCCTGTCAACAACTTTACGTACTACTTGCTTAAATGTTTTGCTAGTATTAGTAGACCTATGTTGTTCTTCTTGTTTAGGATTAAATTTAGAATCTCCTATTAGATAATATTTACCATCTTTATATTCAAAAGTTCTATACAATCTATCTACATTATCCCACGATTTTACAACATGAGGCGTGTTAGATTGTTGTAACTTATCTATTACAGGAGGTGGATAATTTTTAATAGCATAAACAGTGCCATCTTCAGATACTTCGCTTTCAATCATTGTAACTGAAGGAGCGTTATAAGAGTATTGTTTTAAAAACTCTATAGCTAAATTATCTGCCTCTTGACTAGAAACATTTCTTTTATTATCTAATATTAAATTGTTTAACTCTTGATTAATTTTAAAATCTTTACCAAAAGAGTTAGGGCTCCATAATACTGAAGTAGAAGAAGAACCAATCCATCCGTTTTGCAAAAAGTCCATTTGTATAAACAGCTTTCTTTGGTCTGTATTAAAGTCCATATAAATAGGCGTGTATCCCATTTCTATATCATCAATTTTGTCTACCTCTATTCTTGGTGTACCTGGAGCTATATCAAATTTATTAATACCTCTGTTTTGATCTAGCAAATCAAAATGTCTCTGCAATATATTTATATCAGACTCAGGTATGTTAGCGTCAACAAACCTGCTATTTAGTGATACAGTTTTACTATCATAATTTAATATAATACCGTCAGCTAAATATCTATTTTGCAAATCATACGGCAGTTTAGAATTTTCATACACTAACTGCTCTATGCTTGCAAATAACACGTCTTGCGACGGCATATCTTGTAGCACAGATAAATCTTGCTGCATTCTAAATAACTGATACTGTCTAACAGCAACAGGATGATTTTCGAATGCATTTTGTTGACTACTATCAACTATTTTATTTATAGATTTTTGTACTTGTAAAGCTTCATTACTATACTGCGTATTAATTTCTCTATCTAATTCTTTTATTTTATTAAGAACGTCTACATTGTGTTGTATAATAGGATCAGCTTTTAAAGCTTTCATTGGACCTTCAACAAACCTAGAATCTTTATTACCTACATTTTCAAAATCAGACAAAAGTTTGTCAACTTGGAATCCATTTTGTAATGTAAGACCATAAGAACCAATAACTCTACCTACGTCAAATACTTCAGTACCAACTTTATTCATAGAGTCTAGCAATTTAACAACCTGCATATTAAACATATTGTCATTGACATTGCTAAAGTCTAAATTTATTGTATCGCCTTTCTTAACATCTAATAATGGATCAACATTTTTTCTTACATACATAGATGGTGATTGCTTCTTAGATAAGAATTGTATCGAATCAGTAACTTCTTTGTTATTGTATTCTGATTCATAGTACTCAAGCATTGCTTTTTGTCCAGGAGTATAATAAGACATGTCATTAACATTTATAACAGTCCTTTCAGATACGTACTTATTATATTTTAATGCACCTTGGCTATTTAGTATAGTTGCTACCTGCTTGAAATTAAATCCCATTCTAAGCAACAACATTGCTGGTTTTATTGTTTCATAAGTAAATCCTAGCTTACGTGCATACTGGTACTTTGGATTATCTAATATAATATTTAAAACTTTAGCAGTTTGTAAATAATTAGTTTTACCATCATCTGATATTTTATTTCTTTCTACACCTTCTATTCTTACAGAAAAATCTATTTCTGCATTATGGTGTGCAAAGTAATTCATATCTCTTTGCATTGTAGCGGCAATACCAATCATTCCACCCGCAGGCACATTTTCGTTAAAAGCATTTAACATACCTATAGGCATTATTTGATTTGATGCTGTAGAAAAATCATCAGTACGTCTACCTAATTTATCTTCCGCAAACTCTAAAGCCTCTTTTACATCATTTTCAAAATCAATTGGTGTAGTTATTTCATCTATGTGTGCTTGATTACCATTTAATTTAACAATGTTGTCAAAAGCTCTATTGTAAGCTGTTTCTGATAACTTTAAATTTTTCTTAACATATTTGCTGTTTACAAATATAGCATCACCATCAAGGTCAGAACCCATAGATTTAGAAACACCAGTTGCCACAGCTATTATACTACCAGCATCTCTATCAAAGAAATCTTTAACAATTAATACAGGCTGCGTTGCTTTTGCGTGTGAAGGTATACGACTACCTAATACTATATCACCTACATTATAATCTTTAGACATATTATATGGCAGTATAGCTTCAGAAACAATTAAATCTTCACCATACTTATCTATTAACTTGTTAATTTTAGCAGGATCGCTTGTAGTATCTTTTATAGATTTTAAAGTTGTAAACGATTTTAAGTTGTAACCATATGGAGTTACCTGGAATGCTATAGTTCCTGGAGTAACAACTTTTGTACCAACCTCTATAAGTAATTTATTAAGTATAGAGTTTCTAGATACATTAAGCTTTGGGAAAAATGCACTTGCATAATCCTTCATATTGCCAGTAGGATTACCAGCCCAAGATGAATTAATTTTATCTAATAAAGATCTATTTAAAGATATTTGTTTTCCCTCTGTATACTCATCTACATTATAATACTTTTTAACTCCTGATTCTTGTAATTGATAAGACATAGCTCTAGCTATTGCTCTATGTGCTCCTTGCGCTAACAATTTTGTTTCAGGCGTAGTATTAGTTAGGTGTTGTGAGTATGACTGTGATGCCATTGGTGATGTATACTTTTCTTTATCAAGTATTAACTGTACACCAAAGTTTTGTCCATCTAAACCAACGTAACCTAAATCATTAGAATATAAATCATTATAAGGTTGTTTTATTTCAAATTCATATGCTGTACCAACTATATCAGCATTAATATCTTTTAAGTCTATACTATATTGTTCTAATTTAAAAGGTGCTGTTTTGATAGCAGATTCTTGATATGCTACAACTTGGTAGTTAAGTTCTTTGTTATCTTTTTGTAAATCCGCTTTACGAACTCTTAATAATTCTGCTACACTAGCTAAATATGCATTTTTCTTTTCCATTTCAGGAGTAATAGACATAACATTAGCTTTAGCGTAAAAAGAACTGTTTGATTGAAAAACATTATTAATTAAACCATCTTCACGCAAGTCTTGACCATAGTAAACATATTTAAAGTGTCTAGCAGTTTCACTATCATTACGCATAAAGTTTAATCCATACTGCGATCCTACGTTGTCAGCATCTTCGCTAAGCATATAGCCTTGCGCATCCATTTCTGAAAAACCATCAATTTCTTGATCTTTTAATATAAGAACATCTACAGATTGATTTATATCAGTAGGCATTTGTCTTGCTATAGATCCAGCACTACGCTTTACAAAATCTTCTTCACTTTTAAATTGTTTATGATCACCTATAAACATTCTTTGTGCTTGGAATCTATTAATACCAAAGTTTAATATATATGTACGTAATGCTTTTTTACCTGCAGCATTTAATTTGTTGCCATCAAACATTTGCTCAAAATCTACATTTGTTTTGTATAAATGTAAATTATTCATCATATGCTTTTCTAACAAGGCTACTTGCTTTCTAACATAAGACTCATCTATAACAGCCTTTTTACCTTTTTGTTTTATAAATGGCAATACAGGATTTCCATCTAAATATGTTTGTCCAATATAGTCAGACAATCTAAAATCTATCTCTTCTTTAATTTGTGAATCTTTAAGTAGTTTAGTTTCTACATAATACATTCTAGTCTTTTCTGCAAAGACGCCAACCTGCTGCATGTATGTAGTGTCAACTATATTGCCTTCACTATCTTTTTGTCTACGTCTACCTAGCGCACTCATAAAGTCAGACATCTCACTAACCATAAGCTCTTGTGGAGTTAATCTAACGTAGTTTAAGCCTCTATTGTTTAATTGTGATATAAGACCACCTCTAAACTTTAAAACGTTCATTCTAGGCTCAATTGTTTCAACACCATCAACAACTTTAAATTCAAACGGAAGGTAAGCATTGTTACCGTATATACTTGTTAATGATTCTGCTCTATCATAAACTCTGTCGTAATATTCTTGATCAGTCTCTTCTTCTTTTCTAGCAAAAAACTCATTTAGTCTTTCGTTCTGATTTATAATAAAGCTACGACTATTCATTGTGTTTGATGGATTGCCTTCTGCATTCTTTATCATAGTAAAGTAATAGAATACTCTACTATTTAAAGCTGCTTGCTGCAATACAGGCTCAAATACACCTACATCTATTCTAGAATCTTTTAATGACTTTATTATTTTGTTTTCATTCTTTTTAAACCAATCGTTTAAACTAATTCTATTTCTGCCGTCCTGTATACCTGTTTGTTCTAAAGTACTCCAATAAAAATAATTACCACCATAAACATCAAACATTTCCATTAATACAGATTCAGCGTCTTCATATGTAGTGGTAGAATCAGTATTTAATCCTTTGATAGCTGATATAATTTTTTTAGAAAACTCTATATCTCTACGTCTTCTGTCACCTTCTCTACCTTTGTTAAATATATAACCAGCTTCTTTAATAACTCTTGACACTAAAGCTCTTTCTTCATTAGCTGTAGTTTCTTCATTAAATAAATCTAATGAGTTAATTTGTGTTGAGTCATTATTTTTTTCTACTGTACTAAATATTTGTTCGTTAGTTCTATTGCTAAAGTTTATCCATATAGATGATAATAAATAATCAGCCATACTTTTTTGTACATTCTTAGTGTCTTTGTTCCTAAGTATTTGTAATGGCTTTCTATATTTAGCTCCTTCTACTATTAACTTATCTTCTAAGTATTTTACAAAAGCAACTACAGAACTATTTTTATTAGACCTAATAGATCCTATAAAACCCTGTATATCACCTCTATGCTGTTGTGCTGTTTGCAAGATTATTGCCATAGCGCCTAAAGCCTTGTTCTTTACATATGGCTGTCTTACAGATTTCTTTTTAGACTGAGCTTCTGGCGTTTGCATATATACTCTAGTGAAGTCTTGCATTAAAGTAGACATACTAGACAATAGCTCGTCTTTGTCTTTGTTGTATATATTTAAAACATTATCACTATAGTCTACTAATTCATTAATGTCTGTAATAGCGTCTAAGCCGTGGTAGTTAATACCAAATACTTTTTCATACTCATCTATTACTACACGCAATTGATCGCTTACAAGAGATTCTATTTGTAAATCATTAAGACCTTCTTTTTCTAAAGCATTATTAAATAAATTTTCTAACTCTGATTTTGTTACATCGCTAGATAGTTTTTTCACCTCTCTAGTAAATCTATCAAAAGCAGAGTTTATGCCTTTACGATTCATAACTTTAAAAGCTATAGCCTGTGCAAAAGACCTTACACTCATACTAGTTTCACCCATTTGTATAGTAGTAGTGTCTATATCTTTTGGCTGTACTTTAGATGCTGCTTTTCTAAGTTGTGCTTTTTTAAATTTAATTTGTTTTACAAACTCTCTTCTAGAATCTAAATTTTTAGCTGCATCAATTTTCTTTTGTAAATCAACAACTTCACGATTTAATTTAGATAGTTTTTTAGTATTGTATATTATAGCCTCTGCAAATCTATTATGAACACCATATTCGTATGATAGCTGAGCCATGTTTTCTACTATAATGTTTATAAACTCATCATCTTCTAATAGTTTAGAAGGATCGTTAGAGTATTTAGTAGCAAACTCTTTTATTAACTTTTTATCATTACTTACGGCTCTATATACATTGTTAGCTAATTCATTTTCAAAAACAGATGTATCAGTTAAGTTTCTGTTAGGCTTATAATTCATTCTTCTAGAATTAGTAGCCCTGCCTTGTCTAACTTCTTCAGGAGTCATTTTAAGCATGTCAGCAGTAATTTTACTACGCATTTCTTCTAAACTCATTCCATCAAAGTCGTTATCACTTTGTAAGATAGCTTTAGATTCTTTTTCAATAGACTTACCTTGCTTACTTACTAAATTCCAAAAACGTTTTATTCTAGACTTACGCTTTTTATTTTCTTGTGGACTTTCTAATATACCATCAAATATTTTTTTAGCGTCTTCTCTTGTATTAGGATTGTCAGGATCAGATATATATGTGGCCCAACCTTCCTCCATTAAAGCTAATTGTTTTTCAGAAGCAACCTCTTTAACCAGGTTGTTTTCGTTTAACATATTTTTTAATGTTGAATAGTCTTCTATTTGTTTAGTAACACCTGTGCCTTCATATGCTCCTGCATTCTCGTTAGCTGCTATTTCATCTACTATATCTATTAAAGCCTGTAATTCAGGAGTCAAATTAGAATAGAAAAACTCATCATTTTTATTAAACGATCTTTCGTGTAAGTCTTGTGAAATTTCCGCTAAAGTATAATCTACACCATTGTAATTAAACATTTCTAATTCTGGGTATCTACCTTTTAAAGCAGCATACTCGTTTGATTTAGCAAACTCTTTGATAAAGTTCTTAATCAATGGCTTATCCATATTTACTCTAAAATAAATATGACCTGTAAACTCGTGTACAAATAGTTCTTGATATAGTTTATTTGGATCTACAAATATAGCACCAGCAACCTCATATGCAGGTGATGTACCAAAGTGATTAAATGAAGAATCTATAATACCTACAGGTACGTTTAACTTGTCCTGTATAAACATAGTATTAGCTATTCTAGCATTCCTACGCCTAAAGTTTATATTCTTTGCTACGTTTTGATTAGCAGATTTGTAGTTAGACTTTTTGCCTTTTTTATCTCTTGGTTTAGCTGGCTTTTTTTGACTTGTCTTAGTTTTCTGTTTTTTATCTAATTTTTCCCTAGCTGTACTAGCGTCTACTTTACGACCAACTTCTACGTCTACCGAATTATCTTTTTTTTTACGTGCTTGAGATACCTCTTCCTGAAACTCAATAGCAATTGTTTTTTCATTATCTGTTAATTCAGCAACTTTTGTACCAGCGTTTAATTTTTCTGCTACAGAATTAATTGCTGCATCAACATCAGCTTGATCTTGTGGCCTAACATTTTCAGGAGTTATAGTACCTGTTTCTAATTTAGAAGCTACTTTAGATACAGAAGGATCTTCTTCTTGCTTAGGCTCTGCTTTAGTTTCAGCTTCTGGCTCAGCTTTTACATCTGGTTTAGCTGGTGTTTCAGTTTCTTCTTTAGGTTTAACTATACCTAATTTTTCGCCTGTTTTACGAGCTACTTGACCTGCAGTATCTACAGCTCTTTTAACAATAGACGGCTTTTCTTCAGTAGCATCTTCTTGTTCTTCAGGTTTTTCAGCCTCTTCTCTAGCTTTTTTTGCTTCAGCTTCTTTAGTAAATATGCTTTCTTTTTGCTCTTGATCTAATTTACTTTGTGGAGCAAATCTTCCTCCAATCTTTTTACCATCTTTAGTAGTTAATTTACCATCTGTTGTTAAACCAACACCTTTTTTATACCTATCGTTTTCTGTAAGTATTTCTTGCTCTATTCCTAAATTAACATCTCTAGCTTTAGCGCTAGCTTCTTCTAACTCTACTCTTAAATTGTCTAATTGGTCTTGCTTTTCTTTTAAAACCTGTTCGTATTTTTCTGTGCCAATAGAATCTTTATTTTCTTCTTGCCAAGATTTTAACTCATCTTCTGCATATTTTAAAGCATTTTTATTTCTTTCTATTAAAGATAAATTAGAAAAATATTGTTCTTTACCAAAGCCTTCAGTTTCTTCTATATAGTCTGGTATTCTATTGTAAAGATCTTCATAAGAATCTATTATATTATTATAAAAATCGTATAGCTTTTCATCTATAATACCTTTATCTAATTGTTGCTGTATATAAGCTTTTAGTTCATCTGTTTCTCTTGCTTCTACAGAATGCTTTACCACATTATCTATAACTGCTAATCTAGACTCTCTACTACCATCATTTAGTAAATCTATATTTTGCTCTAATATTTCTCTTTGACGATCTAAAGCTAACTGTTGTTTTGCTGAATCATTTATTATAGAAGAAAAACCACCACCTAACAAACCTGTGGCAGCTGCAACAAATTTTGTTCTGTTATTTTCAGGGCTATCATAATAATCTCTAAAGCCTTGGCTAGCAAATAAATAGTCACCATCATACTTAAAAGGAACGCCTTGAACTTTTGCTATTGCTCTTTTTTGTACCCAATCTTGATATGATTCTTGCCAAGACTCTTCATATGATTCTAAACCAGCCTTACCAATAAAACTTGCTACCCTGCTTTGCGTAATACCAGCTATAGTTTTACCAAAATTATTTTTTGGCAATTTTTTTAACATACTACTTACTGGCGCTATTCTAGCATTACCAAAAGTAATTGCCCAAGACAAACCATTAATACCTGCCCACGCAAAATTATTACCAAATACATTAGCAGCAGCTACAGAAGACTCTTCTTCAGTTAAACCTAAATCTAATCCATTTCTATATGTTTGTCCTGCTATTGTAGCTCCGTCTACTAATGTAGTACCAATACCACCACCAAGAAAAGCTGACAAAGCTTTGCCTCCTTTTGAGAGAATAAAATCATCAGCACCTTCTATACCAACATTAATAATAGATCGTCCTAGCCCCCTGCCTTTTGTTCTTGTAACAACACCTACTGTATCATCTAAAAATCCTCTTGATGCTTTTGTGTATTTTGGTAAATATTTTAATAAACCTTTACTAGCAAGTTTTGTTCCTACAGCACCTGGCGCTAACATAGCTAAAAAGTTAGGAATTTGCTGAGCTACATCACCCGTCCAAAAAGTTGGATTAAACATATCTCCTATTTCGATAGTTTCCAACTCTTTTGGAATGTAAGTGTTTTTCATTTGATTCATAGCTTTATCGCCATGCTTTGTAATAAAATTACCTACTGTTTCAAACGGCTCAAATGTTTCTCCTGTATCTGGCGTTATAGCGTGTAAAAAGTTAAACACGTCACCTACCATACTTACTACTTGTCCACTACCAGCTAATAACGATCTTTGCAATCTCTGTACTTCAGACCTAGCTATGTCTTCAGTTTGCATCATGGATTGCTTTATAAATCTATCTTGATCTATAGCGCCTTTTACTTCAGGATCTTCAGGAATTATAACATTTGGTTGTTGAATGCCAGAACCTCTACCTGTATCCATAAATGATCTTCTTTTTTCAGCTGCAGCAGTACTAATATCTCCTTGCGAAAAACTTAAATTTTTTCCTGGATTAAGTTCTAGCGGACCACCTTGATCATAATCTTGTACTTGATCTTTTAATTCGTCTTGTGCCTGTTGGTATCCACCTCTAGATGCTTTAACTCGTGATTGAAAAAATTCATTTAAATCAAATCCCATATTATAATCCTTTTAAATCTCTTAATGCTGTAGTAAGTCTTTCTATCTCTTTAACCATTTCTTTTGGATAAAAAGCTTCAAACCCTTTTATTATATCTTTTGTTGGCAAATTTTTATATGCAGCTAATCTACCTTTATCAGTTCCCATTGTAAATTTAAGATTGTTTACTTTGTTTAGCGCATCAGCACCTACTTTAGTTCCTTGATCATCTCTTAACTTACTAAATTCTTTAGTGTTTGGATTTTGATAGTATTGCGAAGATACAAGAATTTCTGCTAATAATAAACTTTGATTTGGCTGTGTTTTTGTTTCTGGTATATTAACTGCTTTAGAATAACTTTCAATTGCTGGATTAAATGTATTAATCAAATTATTATATGTATCTGCGCTTGCATTAGTACCACCAAAAGAATTAGTAATATAATTTTGTGCTTTTTCCACAGCAATTACATTTCTTTTTGCATCTATTTCTGCTTGTTTTTGTGAATTTTCAAATGATCTTTTACCAGCTTTTCCATCATTTATAGATCTTGTAAAACTATCTTCTTCACTACGATACCTTTCTTTTATATCTCTAATATTATCTTTGTTAAATGCAAGCTCAATTAAATATCCATCACTATACAATGGGTCTTGATCTCTACCATAAGCTAATATTACAGGCTCTAAACTTCCTTGTAGTGCGTCAACATTTTCAAAGTTATATTTTTCTGCATATGCTTGTGCATCTTTATCATTTTTATCTTCAAAATCTAATAATAGTTCTGATTCGCCATCGCCTAAATTTAATTTATAACCAACTACTATTTTATCAACAGTAAAGTCTTTTATGCTATTAAGCTCAGTTGTAGAAGCATAGCTTAATCCTCCAAGAACAAAACCACCTGCAGCAGTTACAGCTGCTCCTGGACCAGTAACAGCACCCACACCTGCACCTGCTATAGAAGTACCAGCAGCATATGTTAGTCCAGATTCAAATTTAAATAATTCATCACTACCTGCTAGAGAACCATCTTCAGCATGATAAACATTTTTATGTTTTACAAAGTCATAATTTTTTAAAACAAGCCTGCCGTTATTATATATTATATTACCCATTTCTGCATTATATCCAGGTAACGCAGATTCTATAATATTTTCCATATCAACATTATCGTCTGTTATATTTAAACCAGTAACTACACGCTTACCTTTACCTCTAAATGGACCATAGTGTTCATATGGTAATTTTGTTTGTTTTACTGTTGATATACCTTCTATATCTTTAAGATATGCAAATGATTGTTTTATTACATCTTTAGTTATAGTTTCATAATTATCACCTGCATTTATCTCGTAAGATTCATTGCCTATTGAATCAAAAACCCTTGCAAATTCATCACCTTTACTATATTTTAACTGACCCGTAACATAATTAGGGCTTTCTGGATTTAACAATCCACTAGTACTATGATTATTTTCTAAAAAGTCTTTAACTAAACTATAGCCTCTAGTTCCTGGCTTATTAAAATTAGCTATAACTTCTTCTAATTCAGACTCACTATAACCTTCTACACGCATATTGTGCAAAACCTTATGAGGAGCTATAGTCATTATATCCATATGATTTGCACCATAATTACCACCAACATTTTGGTAATACTCTTCTAAATCTTCTTTAACGTCTACTAATGGCTCAAAAACAGGTAGTCTAGAAAGTTTTGGTGTAGGATCGGTAGGATTAGTTTGTTGCCATTCTTCTAAAGCTTGTTTATAGATAGCTGGTACTAACTCAGGATTTGTTTTAGAAATTTCAATAATTTTTGTAAACTGTGTTTTATTATGATTCATTTCTTCATATAAATCCTGCAAATCTTTATTAAAAAATATATTTCTAATTTTATCTGCTCCACTAACTCCACTAGCATCTACATTATTAGAGTACATTATAAAATCTCCATTAAAATCATTTTTAATTTCTTCTATAACAGACTCATATCCGCCTCCTAATAAATTTTCTAATCTTTTTCTATCATATGGTCTAATGCTAGCATCTTTAGCAATTGCCATAGAATTTTCATAGTTTTCTCTTACAGCAGATTGTATTTGATTATTAGCTTGCACTTTTTGACTTTGCATTTGTATTGCTTGTGCCGCTAAGTTAAATCTTTGCTGTCTTTGGCTGTAAGCGTCACCTGAAAATAGTGACTGTCCTAGCATATTTAAAGCTGCGTCTTGTTGTTCTGCCATAATCTATATTTATTATTCATTAGGATCATTAGGATCATCTTGCTCTGTATCATTATTAGTTTCAATATTAAAAGAACCCAATAAATTAGAAACATTACCTAACTGATTTACTGTTTTTTGCATTTGATCTAATATTGGTGCGTAATCCTGACCAAATCTTATGTTATCAAAAACATGCTGAAAAGCAGATGATGCCGTATTTTGAAACATAGCTTTGTCAGCTAACTTTTGATTGTATTCTCTAGACTTTGTAAATATATCTTTTTCCTTATTATAATTAGCTTCAAAACTTAAAACCTTTCCGTAAGCTTCTCTATTTTGTCTTCTAGCTTCATCTTCTAATGCAGCTAATTTTAATAATGAAGTTTGTCTGTTAGAATCTAACGCTCCTGTACCAGCTAAAAATTTAGCTCTATCACCACCTGTACCTCTAACTAAATTATCAATACCTAATTTATAAGCCTCATCAATACCTTGTTTTATAGTTTGCGTTTCAGCGTAAGACAATCCAGTTTCAGATAAAGCTTTTTGCTGCTGTGAATATTGTTTAAAAGCTGTGCTTAATCCTTCTATTTCTGGAACCTCTACTGTTTCCATACCTTTTTTAGCAGCTTTAGCTCCAACAAAACCAGCTACTAAAGATGATATACCACCAGAAGCTTTTAATAGTTTTGAAGCTTTTTCTAAAGCATTACCATCACCTTTGGTAAAAGAATTAAATAAATTTTCTAATATACTATCTTCGTTAGCACTTGTCCAATTAGTTCTTATATTATCTTTTTCTTCATCAGACAAATTAGTTTCTTCTAAACGCTGATTTAATTCTTCTTCAGTCATATTTCTGAAGTCACGTCTTCTCATGCCTAATGCATCTGCATTGTTTTGTTCTATCTGCTCATTTTCTGCAGCTATTCTTGCATCTCTCTGAGCTATAGCGTCAGACATAATAATTTCCTCATCTTCCGATCCATCTTCAGCAGCTCCAGTAATTAGTATCACTTCTTCACCATTTACATTGCCTATAGTTGCGTTAGGACCGTAAATTTCTTGTACTTCTTCTAATGATAACGAAGATGAAGAAACCTGTTCTTCTACCACTTCTTCGGTTTCTTCTTCTACTTCCGCTACTCCTACTTCTACTTCTTCTACCTCTACCTCATCAACTACCTCTTCTTCTACTTCTTCAACAACTTCTTCGGTTTCTTCTACCTGTGTTTCTTCTTCTAACTCTTGCTGTCTTTCCATAGTACGACGCCTTAACTCTTCTTCAGTTTCAGCTATCTCTCTTTCAGAATCTTCCTGTAATTCTACTTCAGGTATTTCTGGAGTTCTAGTAGCGTCTGGCACTTCCTCTTGTACTTCTGGTACTATTGGAGGAGCTGGAGGCGGAACAGGTGATGGAGTAACATAATCAGGAGTTTGTTGTGTAACAGTATCTGCGTCTACTTGCTGTTCAACTCCTTCATTATCTGTATATAATATTACGTTTTTACCGTTTATATTTTGTAGTCTTGCTGTTGGACCAAATACACGTTCAGCTTCTGTTTGATCTACTACATAATCACTTTCTTCAACATCTTGTGGAGTTGCTTGTTCATTAGATAAACCAGATGGCTCACCATCATCTTCATTTGTATTTGTAACAACTTGCGTATCACCTTCTATACCTGGACCTGTAACAGGTGGTATTACTGGAGGATTTTGTTGTCCAGATTCTGTTTGATCTGAAACGCCTACTGTACCCCCTTCAGACTCTATTTGTCTTTCAGCATTAATAGCATCATCAACTTTTGAAATAGGCTCTCTTATAATGTTACCATCACCAAAATCTACAACAACTTCATCTCCATCTATAGTAACACTTTCTGCACCTTCATAATAATTTTCATAATCTTCTTGAGTAATATTACTTCTAGCAATTACATTTTGTCTGTATTCAGTATTTTCATATATTTCAAGCCTACCCTCTGCTTTTTGTCTTACAGCATCTTCATAGTCTTTTTTTGGTATTTTTATTTTTTTACCTCCCTCAACATAATAATACTTATTACCTCTTCTAATTAAAGTTTTACCTGGATATTTTTCACTTGTAATTGCAGGATTTTCAAACTTCATCATAAAGGCCTCAGTAGCTTCTTCTTGACTATCATAGTCTTTTCTCATGAAGTTTCTCATTTCAGGTTCACCCATAGCATAATCTATTTGTCCTTTCCAGTTTGTTTCCCAATCAGGAACCTCTTCTACTAATCCTTCTTTTCTTGATGAAAATGTATGTTGAAACAAACCTATACCTCTATTATCTACGTTTCCTGTTTGTATAGCGTCAGAATAAAAACCTGATTCACCTTCTATGTTAGCCATTATAGCATTGGCTTTTACATCAGTCATTCCTGGTTTTGTCATAAGATAATCATATACCTCTTGCCTAGACACAGGGTTATTGCCTGGGTATCTACCTGATGTTGGATATGCTGGATTTACTGGTTCTGCCATTAACTCATATATTTATCTGCCAAACCTTCTGTTTGTTGTTCGTATTCGTAATTAGAAAGAAATTGATCTCTGTTTTCCCTGTATTCAGCAAGAGTGTCTCTATAATTTTGTACTATTGCATCTTGCGCTTCTTTTTGTTTTTGCAATTCCCTAGCTTTATCTCTTCTTCTTTTACCTCTTAATAATGAAAATATAGAAGCTGCTATTGCTACAGGTAACACAGGTGCAGACAACAAACTAGCAAGCATAACACCTGTACCAGCTCCTGAGGCAGCTGTACCAACAGTTTCACCAACATTCATTGTTGTTGGATCATCATCGTCTGCAAGGTATTTTAAAGCCTCTCCACTAGCTTTTAAAATCAATCCTGTTCCTGGCTTTATTGTTGCCTCTCCACCAGTTGGACCTACACCCTCTACATAATTTTCACCGTATATAGATTGTAAAGTGTCAGCTTCCTTATAAAACATAGGTTTTATTTTATCTGCAATATCAGAGTACAAAGAAGCATCTTTGCCTTCAAAAAATTTATATGCTGTATCTGCAGTTTTATATACAGTTGCTCCAGTCTCAGCTATTTCTTGTGCGCTCATACCATATTGTATAGGATCTACTTCTCTATTAACAATACTCTGTGGATCTTCAAATTGTAACTGCTCTGTGTAAATAGGTGATTTACGTTTGTTGCTTTCATTATTAACATTCTCATCTAAGCCTAATTCATTAGACATATCAGAATATAAATTTTCGTAATATCTATTTGCCATTAATTAAAAGATTTTCTAAATTTTGCAGTTATTGCAAAGATATTAAATTTTTTGTGTGTTCTTGACACTAGTTTAACATTTAAATAACTACCTACTATTCTGCTAGAAATTAACTTGTTAGTTTTTTCAGTTAAACTATTAATATAATCGATGTTATATTCGGTATCAGAATCATAATCCATATTAAATAAATTATCATTTATTTTGTTTTCAGAAACAGGAACATTTAAAACACCTTCTCTATATTTATGATTTAATAGTTGACTTGTATAAACATCTAATTTGTCTGAAAAATATTGTATATCTTCTGTTGTTGTATCACCTTCATTATCTCCTAATCTATTTAACAGCTCAAGCTTATCATAAAATTTATAAGTAGTGTTATTGTTGAATACATCAGTACTGTAGGTTATCTTATCAAACAATGATGAAAAAGACGTATTTTCTACTTGTGTATACGCTCCTTGTTCATACTGTGTCAATTCATAAGAATAATAAGCATCAGAATTAGATTGCAATGCAGGCATTATATTTTTAACAGAATTTGTATTATAATACCAAGATAAATTTACTTGATCTGTTATTGTGTTATCTAATCTATTTAATTTATAAACTTCTCTGACTCCAGAAAGTGTGCTATCTTCATCGTAAACAATATATCCATTTCTATCTATAGAATTATAAATACCATTATTTATTACATTATCTGCAGTAACATGTATATTAACATTGTCGTATTTTTTATTTACAGTAGAAAAATCATTAATAGAAGCCTCAAATATAACAGGATAAATTCTTTTTAAATGATGCCTAGAAAATCCTTTTTCTATATAATATTTATAAGTACTATACTGAACCCCATTAATATCATATCCAGTAGATGTATATGATTTAGGATATTCTGTAAATATATTATCATAACCGTCAAAAACAAATAATGGATTAGGTGATACAAAATCATTTACTGAATGAACCCAAGCCGCATCTTCATCATCAATTTGCATTAAATTGGCATCTTCATTGTAAAGAATATTTTTTTCTTCACTACCATTTAACATCCAAAGCTGCACAGACCCTTGTTTTAATCTATTAGATCCGTATCTATAAATATCTTTATAATCCATAGAATCTTCATGACTATAATTAGCAATAGTTGTACCTGCTAAAGATGTTGGATATTCAGTTATACTTACATTCCACTCTGTAAATACTTGCCTGTTAGCTGTAGAATATACATATCCATTATGATTTATCCATTGCGAAGGAGTATGGTCAGACCAAGTAACAAACGTATCTAACTCTTCATTATATATTAATGTGTTATTAAATCTAAGTCTATCAGCATATCCTATGCTAGCAGTATCATTAATCCAAGGATTAAAAGCTCTTGTTTGTAATGCTCCTGAACTTTCATCTTTAAAAACGTTGTCTTTATAGCCTGATAATGTTTTTCTAATGCTTAAATCATGTATAGCCTCGTTATCAAGTCTGTCTTGCTTATCAATTCTAGCCCCATCTAATATAGTGTAAATTAAATTTCTTTTCTTTTTATCAAACGTTCCATGTATACCAATAAAACGCAACGGCATATCATTATGATAAATTCGATCTTCAATATGACCAGTACCATACACTTGTTCGTTTTTATATTTTTGATATACTTTTAATCTACCTAAATTTAAATATTTGTTTAATTTATTTTTGATACCTTTTTCATCGCTAAGAACACGCAAACCCTTACCTTCAATAAACTGTAATATTTTTTCATTGTCTACGTCAAAGAAGTATAAAGCTTTATCACTATTAATTATACTGTTAATGTGTCTTGTTCCGTACACATTAGATATATACATTTCTGTTTCTAATATATTTCCTTGCCCTGTAAAAATAGAATCACCTGTAGCATCATCCTTAATAAAAGTTCTAGGATTAATTATTAATTTACCAAAAGCTTTTTCTTGTGTAAAATATATCTCATTGTTATGATTTATTAACCCTGTTATTTCACCAAATGTACCCTCTACATCATGAAAATTTAAATAAGGAAAAGATCTAAATGCATCAGTTGGCTCTCCTGTTAATTTAGTTTGAGAGTATGCTATTTCGTAAGGTAGATTTTTTATATCACAATCTGATTCTTTGACAGAAACAAATCGTTTTAAATTCTTTTCTTGAGAATACACAGGATTATATAACCAATCATTACTAACAGGCAAATTGTCTTGATCAAAACCCTCTTCGTGATCTCCATTACCTAAATGTAATCCTGATCTCATTTGTGTATTTACAAAAGATTCTACAGGAAATATTAAAAATTTTGTAGCTGAGTTTGCTGGATATGGAGATGTAGTTACTTGGTGTGAATACATTGTAACAAAAGTATCTCCACCAAAAACTATAGAAGTGTGACCTTCTGTATCTACATTTATAGGATGATAATGTCCGCAAGAATTGTAAACAGTTTCTTCTATACTTTGTTTTGTGTTTCCGCCGTATTGGTCAACTAGCTCTCTTACTATGTTAGCTGAAACTATATATGGTATTTTTTTATTTTTTGCATAATTCATTCCTTTTTTACTACCATTACTAGCCCACCAATTTTGTTCGCTTATTACTCTAGCAATATCTATAGTTCCTGAAAACCTTTGATAAGATGTAGATCTACTAGTATATAAACTTGATAAGCTTGTTGGAGTATTTAATGCAATATTTAAAATAATACCTCTTGTTCCTCTCATTAACTGAGAAACTGTATCTGTGCTATATTGATTTATATCTAAATCTCTATGAGCTTGTCCTGGCATTAAACCATTTGTAAATCCAGTAACATAATCTTTACTTTGTACAGCACATGAAAAATTTGGACCATCTATATTAGGAGCAGTTTTTGTGCCATCTGTATTCCAACTTGCACTTCCACTAGACATCCACGCAAATCCTAAAGTGTGGTTTGAAAAACCTGACGTATTAAAACCTGTTGGAAAAGAGTTACCTTTAGAGTCTTCAAAAAATTCTTTACCTACAATTTCACCATCTGTAATTTCTTTGGAGTTTCCTAATTCAAAATAATTACCTAAGTTTTTACAATTAGCGTAATAGTTAGATATTCCAGATCCTAAATATTCTGTTGAAAAAGGATCGTTTTGTCCTGCACCGTAATCACCGCTAGTTTCTTGTATTCCAGCGCCGCTTGGTCTATTTCCTGTAGCAGATCCTAATGTATGTGTGTTACTAGGCACATTCATCATAGAGTTATCAGTTTTAGTAACATATTGGATTTTACCATTACTATTAAAATAACTATTAGAAGCATCTCCTGTAGCTAAATCACTTAAATGTTGGTGCAATTGGGTGTCATATACAGCAAAAACTGCACTATGAGCTGTAGCTCTTTGATCAGATTCTGCTACTTTTTTTGTTGTAAAATAATCGCCTTTATCAGAACCAGCATTCCATCCTCCATATTGAAAGCCTACACTAACCTCGTTTATTGATGTATCTATAGAAGGATAGTCAGAAGTATTAAAAGTTCTAGTAACCCCTGTAGCATTACCGTATTCATCAGTGGCTTCTATTTCTGGATCTGATTTAACTCTAATTTTATCTACAGCTTTTAATGTAGATATTATACTAAGTCTATTGCCATTAACATGTTGATAAGGCCTTACACCAAAAGCGCTGTCAGGAGAATACATTACCCAAGTATTTAAGCATATATGTCTAGTATTTCCTATGCTTCCACTAGCCCTTTTATAAGACCCCCATGCATCATATCCAAAATATCTAGAAGTAGTGTAATTAGTGTCTGCTCCTCCTCCACTAGAATAAAATCCATCTTGATCTTTTCTTAACAACACAGATGTTGCTGAATCAGAAGTATCTATGTATTCATTAGCAGCAGTTCCATCTCCACCGCTACCATCTAAATTGTTTTGGTAATAATTTAATCCAATATATCCACCTAATAATGTTTCGTATTCAGGCCATAATGGATTTGTTTCATCTGTCTCTGAACCTAAGTTTGTTAAACTTGTTGATGGCGAATATTTAAATGAATATTGATTTATTGCTGGTTTTCTAGAATAATATACAGTTTGTGCTAATGCTCCTTGTTGTAGAACACTTCTATCGTTTTCAGTTCTTTCTGCTCTAACTACTTTAAATCCAGATATTTTATTTCTTACCTCTTGAGGTATTTTAAATTCAAATACAAGTCCTAAATCATAAGTGTAATGATTTGTTACACCAGGAGGACTAAAAAACATATTATTTTTTTCAAAAGAACTAGATTCACCCGTTGATCCATTATCAGAAAAAGTTTGATCAAATTTATTATGTTTATTTACGTATCCAGGAACTTGCATAGCAGAGCTAGAAGACATTCTATAATCAATAGAATATGTATCATCTTCATATAAATCATCTCTTAATACACTGTCCCATGTATAATTATCAATTTTTCTTTTGTAATATCTGTCAGAGTGATATGGCATTTGTATATCGCCTATCCACAAAACATTACCTGGGTTTCCAGCCTTATCATATACTAAGACTCCAAATCTATATGTTTCTCCTCTTTGGAACCCTCTTCTACTTCCTGCGCTAACCATATCTTTAGCACCACCAATATTAGATAAGCTTAATTTATAGTTATTACTATTATTGCTATTATTAATGTCTGTGTATGAGTCAGTATATAAATTTGTAGCTTCAGAAGAATATGACCCGTAAGTTAAATCATTACTCTTTCCTTTGTTGTTTTTATTTTCTGAAAGTTTTCTTAAATTATAAAAAGATACTCTACATCCTCCTAATTCATTTTTTTGAGCATATGCACTATCTGTATCTAAAAAACCATATGACATCGCTCCTAAAACAGGCTTATCTGTGATTTCAGGCATATATCTATGTGATTGACTACAAGCTTTATAAGAATTACTAAAATCCCATTTTTTGTAAGAACCCGCTTGATATAATTCAAATGGATTACCAGAGCTATCTAGTCTATAATCTTTTACTTCTGTGTCTGTTGTTGTTAAAACACCAACTTCACTACCGCTACCTGTACTAAGATCGTGCAAAGAACATCTTCTAACTCTAACATTCCATTCTTTTTCACCAACTACATTTTGTATACTTCTTAAATTTGCAGCAAATAAAATATTATCTTTTACAGCAATATCCTTACAAAGATCCCAAGTATTAGAGGGTATTAAAACTTCAGTTAAGCCTAAAGGTATTTCAGACTTCATAGAGCTATGTGTAAACACCATGCTACTACCTGTAATAGATTTTTCTCCTATCTTAGAAACAACAGGAGCATTATCTAAATCTTGATAATAAATAGAATAAAATTCTACAGAATCATATCTTTCGTCTAATTCACCTACTTTTATTTGTAAACCATAACTAGTAGGTAATCCAGAATTAGATCCATAATAAGTAGCAGATCCAGCTAATGACTTATTAGAAACATGATATATATCGCTAATTGGTGATATGCCCGAAACTGCTCCATCATCTGTTTTGTATTTAAAGGCATATGCATAAACACCTGACAATAATGATCCAGGTATTGTTTTATCAACTAAAGGCTGATTAAAAGAAGCTTGTGGCTTTACATCTAACTCATTAGGATCTAATGTTGTTAAGGTAGAACTTTTTAAAGATAAAGTTCTTAGTGGATTTTTATTGTCTGTCCAATAAACTCTTGTCAAACATTCATTTTCTACTAGACCTTCAACTCTACATAATATAGTTGGGTCCATATTTATATTAGGCAACTCAGCGCCACCATTAGCATTAAAACTTACTCTTAAATCTTTAACTCTTAAAACCTCTCCGTTATTGTCAAAATCTAACAACAAAAATTGTGTTCTAAAATCAGATTCGTTTTGACTAAATTTAGTAATACCACAAACAATTAAAAACAATTGATTTTTAAAGGAATAATGACCTACAATATTACCAGCAAAATCTTGTTGATTTAAGTCTGTATCTAAATTGTCTTCTTGAGGGCCATAATATCCTATACTACTTGTATTGTAATTATAAAATCCAAAATTGCCATCTTTATCTTTACCAAAATATTCTAATAAATCTACAATCTTTCTGTTTCCATTTGCATTTTCTACAGTTAATGAAGTGCCGTCTAAATTTATTAAACTAATGTTACGAGCATACCTGTAAGTTGTTTTAGGCTGCAACCTAGGATCAGGATCAGAAACCATACCTCCATAAAAACCTGAAGGTTTAGTTATTTGATTTTTATTTTTTTGTTTTTTATTATCTTGCTTATTGGTAGCCATTAATAGTTATTTAAACCGTCATACAATCTAGGTCTAGTTTTAGAGTTCCAAACCTTACCTATTTTTAATAATTCAGATGAATTTGGCATATTATCATCTCCACGAACTTTACCACACAACTGATACCATCTTCTTTCTAAATCTTTAATAATATATTGTGGTGTTTCGCCAGAATAATACGTAATTAATTTATGCTTCCACATAATATAAGATGCAACAGCTTCTTCGTGCCCTTGTTTTACCATTGGATAACCTTCTTCTGACATAGGAACAGCTAAATAACTTACTGTAACATCTTTTGTATATGTATTAGTCAAGTTTAATCTATTGCCGTTAACATAATATTTGTTACTGTTTTCTGATACAGAAGATCTAAATTGTGAGCTTGTAGGAAATATAATAGTGCCTCCAGCTTTAACTGACAACATTTTAACCATATTATCAGGCAATCTAACTTGGTTATTGTGATACATCTCTTTACCTCCTGCAAAAGCAGTTACTTTGCCTATATCAGAATCTAGCGTCAAGTGATTACCCCAATCACCATTTTCTTGACAAGTTAGTGTTAGTACAAAACCACTTGTACTAGCCTTTAAGCCTTGGATATTATCATACAATGATTTGTTTATAACATCTACCGCTTCTTGTAAAGTTAAGTATACAGTAGACTTTATATCAATGTAAAAATCATCACCAACTATAGTGCTACTTACAAAAAAGAATCTAGTTCCGTTTATGTCTATGTATGACATATCTGTAGGATTTGTTTCAATCTCTATAGATCCAACAGCTGCTTCTGGAGTGCTAGAATAAACTATCTCTTTTTGTAAAAATGTCTTATTACTTCCAATATATTGCTCTGCTTCAAAAGCCCACTCTGCCCAAGCATCTATATTGTTAGTATAATTTTCTAGACCTAGATTTCTAGATACATTATTAAAAACTCTGTGTACAGGTACAAACATATTTTATAATTTATTCTGACGCTACAAACAATTCTACATTTTGATTGTTGTGTCCAGCTTTAACTTTTAATGTAGCGACATTATCAAAAGTTGATCCACCTACTGTTCCTTCAACTACTGTAGTTGTATAAACTACAGAACAACCTGGAGCTACTAAAGTGTATGCTGCATCTGTACCACTATCCTCAAATCCAACTTGTAAATTTTGTGCTGAATCTAAATTTGTAACTCTAATATATTTTACATCACCTAATTTGTAAGTACCTGCAGATTCTGTTGTATCAAAATTAGCTATTGTTGTAACGTTAGTATTAGCTAATTTAACAATCCTTTTGTCTACATTAACTATGTTTGCAAAACTCATTGTGGTAGTTTGTGCGAAGTCTAAGCTGTCGGCAGCAGTACTGTTAGCTACATTTAGCGATTCAGTTATAGTAACTGTTAATGCTGATCCTGTTAATTTAGTTGCCATTTTATAATTCTTTAATTAAATTTTTAACCTTTGTTAAAGGCATTATTTTGCAATTTTTATATTTATGTGGTCTTACCCATATTATCTTATAATAATAATCATCCAATATAGGAACCTTATATATTACCTTTTCTCCTTTTTTATTAGACTCATTTAAATCAATTCTATAATGAAAAGCTCTTTTATGTTCTTTTTTGTCTAAATAAATATACCCCATCTTATTTGGTAGATGTACAAGCTCTAATCTTGTTACTACATCTCTAAATAATATTTCAAAAAACCTTTTAACGATAGCATAATACTTACTGTAAGGTAAATCTATATCACTATCATTATATATCTTTCTAACTGTTACGTACTTGTCTTTGTACTTGCGGCTGAACAATCTTTGTTGTATCTGAGTTATCACTTATTGTATCGGTTGGTACTCTTAATGTAAAATTCAATTCTTTTTGCAATATCCTTTCTATAAGAACATTTACTAATGATTGTTGTAATGGATATGTTTGATCATCATTCCATCCAGACATTTTTGTAGGATCAGACAATAATAAATCAGCATAAATTAAATATCTTATTGGATCTTCATATCCATTTGTATCACTTTTAAAAACAGACTTAACAAAACCTATATTCAATTGATCTATATTATTATTGCTTCTAGGTCTACTTATGTAAGCTGAAACGCTATGTTTAGAAAATCTATTGTATTGTTTGTTTTCCCATTCATTACGAGATAATATAGGAATATCTACAGATCCATGATTTTGATATAAATTATCTTGAGTCTTTCTATACCTCAAATTTTTAACACCACTACCATCAATATTAATAACATTTGGCATATTTAATACAAAAATGCCGTAATCATCATGTCTTCTTTTAAAATTATTATCGTAAGAATTTGATCCGTAAAAACTTTCGTTTCTAGTTAATTGCGAGTCAGGTGTTATCCCAGCTAAACTAGCTGTTCTATTAGAAAAAGCTATTAACTGGCTAGAGCTATTAGTTGTAGCTGTAGGATCTGCTGTAACAGCTGCTACTGATTCATCTTCTGCTGTTGCAGGATCATCTTCTATAGCTTCAGCTAATATAGTGTCGTCTGCTGTAGTATTTATGTAATTTGCCCATTGACTTCTTGTTGCAAAAGCATCGTTAGATTGATCAAAAAGAATAGATTGAAAATTACTATAGTTTAATTCTTTTCCTTCGGCAGATATTTCTTTCAACATCATAGCTCTATGATAATGTATCCAAAATTTAATCTGCTCAATATTTACATTTTGCTCAGAATTACTTTTACCACCATAAGCTAATCTTTTGATGTTGTATGCTATTTCATTTAATGTTGCCATATGTTTTACAAAAATACTTAAAATTACTAGAAACAACAATAGGCCCTTGCACTAAATAAATTAGTACTTAGACCTATCATTGAGCAGAGAGCAAAAAAGCTCTTTATTTCGGTCTGCTTTGCTCTATCTCTGCACTACTTACTAACACGCTGTCGCTCTCTGTATTTACCATCATTTTTCTTACAGCTAAATTTATAATCTCGCTTAGATAAATTTCAGGAACTGTTTTTACAACAGAAGGTTCAGATCCACTTAAATCTATAGTATCAAATATAGATGTAATCTTAGGACTAGATAAATATGTATAATTTAAGCTAGGCGAATCGTCATTAACTTCTATTGAACCATTTTTTACTGTTGCAATACTATTTTTATTAAAAGGATCTCCACTATGTACATTAGACTCATATTGTTTAATGCCAACAATTTCTAACTCTTTACTATTATTTAAAACACTTATTAAATGCAAATAATCGTTAGGTAATTCTGCGTTAGTATCCGTTTTAACAAAAGCTTGTAATGCGTCTCTAGACACTTGGCTTTTATCATACTCTGAATAATGTTTATTAATAAAAGAATGTAAAGCTTCTTTTAAAAATTCTATTTTTTCTTCAGAGCTATAATATGGTTGTTCTGCTTTATCTAAAAGCAAATCCATAGTAGCTAAAGCATCTGTTATACGCATTATTTACTTTTTTTAGTAGATTTAATTTTTTCTGCAACAACTTCTTTGTTACCTCTTAATTCATTACGCAATAAAGCATAGATGTCTTTGTTGTTTTTTAACCACTCTATAGCAGCCTCATCAGTTAGACCCATGCTATTAGATCCGTATTTCCATACATCATTAATATATGCTATAATGCCTTTTTCTGCAGCTTTCTTTAAGAAAACATAATAGTCCTTGTCTTTGTTGTTATAAAGAGCTAAGAACTTGTCTGGGTATGTATTAGCATACTGCAATACTCTTGCTTTTCTAATAATGTCATCAAAGTTTTGTGATATACCAATTAATCTTGCCATATCATCATACTCTGCTGGCGTCATAGATGTTGCTGTTGTTACTGCTTCTGCAGATGCAATAGCTTTAGCAGCGTTTTCTTGCTCACCTTTTCTAGAATCAACAAAAGTAAATCCACCTCTTTTTACAGCTGGATGTTCTTGTAGGTAATCCCACACTCTTTTGTCGTGTTCATTTTCTAAATCAAAACCTTGCATTGCATTGTTAAGCTCCCACTTTTCCATAGGATTTCCATCTGGATCTAACAATGTTACTGTTTTTCCTTCTTTGTTTTTGTAAGCAGCAAAAGATGCGTAGTTAAACTTTTTGTGATCTTTCGCTTTAATGTAAACTAAATGTGCCATTTTTTTTTGGTTTTTAATTAATTACTCTCCTGTGTTTTTGGTTTCAGAGTAAACTTTTCTTCTACCTCTTTCGTCAGTAGAAATGTATTTTTTCTGATACCCTCTGTTACCCCACTTAATCCCTGGAGTTAGGTTTATAGAAGAATTAAAGTGTTTGTCCTTTTTTTCTTCTTGCGGTAAGTCGTTAACGTCGACTAATTTACCATTTATTAATTTATATATTGCCATTCTTAAATAAATTTAGGAGAGGCATAAAGCCCCTCCCTCATTATATAATTTTACGCAAAGACTACACCAGCATCATCTTGTGTCAAACATTTTGCAACAAACTGAGATCCGTCACAAAATATTCTTACAGAATCACCTAAAGATGGTCCTGTTTGAAATGTAATTGTAGATGTGTCTGCTTTGTAAATTTGAGCACCTGTTGTAACTATCTCTTGACCAAAAGCTACAATTTTATCTGTGTCATCTGCATGCTCAGAAACAACATAATTGCCTGATCCATTAGCAGCTTTAACATAAATATCTACATACCAACCATCACTAGCTTGTGCTAAAGATGGAAGAGTTATGGTTAGGCCATCACTTTTGTTTAGACCTAATAGCTTTCCTGAATCTTTTTCTACTAACGCTCTGTCAGCAGTAACTTCTTCGAAATGCATTTTAAAACTATGAAACTTTACTACAGGATCTAATCCTGCAATAACTACTCCTCTATCGGGATTTATATAATTAGACATATTTTATAATATTAAAGTTCAATGTTATCCAAATATTACATCACTACCTGAACCGCATACACCTTGAACAAACCAACTTGTTCCATCACAATATAGCGTTACATAATCACCAGCAGAAGCTCCTCCTGACTGATCAAATATAATTTTTGTGTCAGATGATGTTGCTGTATCTTTTGTACCAGCACCTGTAACAACATGTCCTACAAAATCTTCATCTACAGCAGCTTGTGTAATAGTAATATCTTCAGCAGCTTCGTCACCGATAGCTGATAAGATAAATTTAAAATTTAAGCCAGCTTTCGCTGAAGGTAATGTTACGTTCATAATCGCATCTTCTACACCGCTACCATCTAATAAAAAAACTGTACCACTTTCATAGTCATACAATGTTCTACTAGCTGTAATAGTAACAACTGGATCGATTTGACCTCTAAACTTAGGCAATCTTCCTTGCCCTGCTTCTGAGGATTTGTTTGATAAATCTAAATAATTTGCCATTTTCTTTTTTTTTAGGCGACATATTGGGGAGCCGAAGCCCTCCCTCAGTCAAATTAAAAATTAATTACGCTACTGATAAGATACCGCAAGATAATGGATTTCTTACAACAATTCCTGATTCAGCTAAAACGTGACATTCAAATTTGTCATCAGCGTTAGCAGCCATCATAGAATTAGAATCGTAAGGATTTACCATACCTGTTACGTATTTCTTAACAAAGCTTCTATTAGTTCCCTCAGCACCTTTAGTGATAAGTTCTACGTTAGAAACACCATTTGTTTTACCCATATCTAAGAATACCATTTTAGCAGATTCTTTTAGACGGTTATCACCAAATGCGTTAGTTCCTGATGTAGCACCGTGCATGTGTGCGTCATCAAATACAGGACAATAAGCAACAGTAATTTTGTTACCTAATGCGTGATAAGATGTAAAGTTAGCACCTAAAGATACGTCACCACTTACACCAGACATAGATCCACCAGTCATTGATCCAGAAGGAGCAACTAATAAATCTTTCATAGCTTTATGGAAAGCTAAACGTCCTTCAGTACCTGTGTATACTAACCACTCATTACCTTCAGCACCTTGAGCATTCAAAGAAAGCTTAGCGATAAATTCTGTAATGATGTCCTCAGTAAGAGAACCTGCAGTATAAGTACCTTGGTTTGATGAGTCAATTTGTGCAAGAAGACCATCTCCTATAATTACACGACCATCAGTACCATCAGCTAAAACTTGGTCAGATACATCTTCACTGAAAATGTCTGTGTTAGTAGAAGCGTAAGAGTTAGCAATAGATGCTACAGATTTTTTTCCATACCATCTTTGTAATTCTTGCTCGTACATAAACTGATCCATAAGCTGTTGCTCACGAGTAAAGTACCATAAACGAGAACCGTTGTTTTCAATCCACGTAACGTCAGTAGCATCTTTTCCTGTTACTGTACATTTTTTACGCATGATTGTTAACCAGTTCTTGTGAGTATCTGGGTAAGCCCAATTCTCACCAACATCTGATCCGCTAGATCCGTAAGGGAAAGCAGAACCAATTCTACCAGCTACAGAGTTTGCAGCAAATGTAGAAGCGTCAATCATTTCTACAGTATAGTTTGTAGATGATATAGCTGTTACAAGACCTGTACCACCATCTTCAAAACGAATAAGATCGTATTTGTTGTAGTAGTTTACAGCAGCGCCACCTGAAGTGTCACTAAAAGTAACTGTGACTGAATCACCAGCAGCATGTGTTCCGTTACCAGTTTTAACAAATTGCTTTTTATTCAATCTACCCATTACTTTCCACTCGAATGAGTTATCTCCTAAGACTCTCTCAGAAGCATATAAACCTGCTTTTTCTAAAAGCAAAGTTAGTGTGTATCTCGGATATTGAGAAATTAAAGTACGTGCAATTTCAGGATACTGTAGTAACGCGTTGTTTAATGCGTTTTCTGGAGTAGTTCCGTTGCCGTACTGACCATTTGAAAAGGTTAATTTTGCCATTTCGTTATTATTATTTAAAAATTAAAAACTAAATTAAAATTTACTTAGTCATAATCTTTACAATGAGCTTTGCCTTTGTTTAATTATTCCTTCATAAATGCTGCGGGATCAAATCCTTTAGATTTTGGTTTATAATCAGATTTGTTCTTACCGCCACGAGAAGGAGACGAGATAATATCTAAGATACCAGCTTTACCTTCTTCTCTACCTTGGTTACGCAAGATTTGAGCAAACTTATCTTTGTATAGCATAAACATTGCAACCTCCGCAGCATTGCCGTGACTGTTCCAAATATCCTTTTGCATATCACCAGATACGATATACTTGTATGCTTCTTGCATATCCTTCTTTCCAACTTTACCACCCATAAAAGTATTCATATCTTTTAATTGGCGTTGTAGCTCCTTTTTATTATTAGCTATAGCTTCTTTTTTTGCTTTTGACTCTTTTTCTGTTTTTTCTGCATTTTCTGCTCGAGCCTGTTCTAGATATTGGTTAATTTGTTTTCTAATTCTAAATGCATCTCTTTTTATTGTACCAGCATCTTCCATAGAATCTAAAACAGAAACAATATCGTCATCTTCCATTCCGTCATTCTTCATTTCTTCTGACAATAAATCTCTATCAGACATTTTTAAAAATGATTCCATTTTATCAATGATTTCATTTTCTTTAGCAGATTTAATTGGATCTACACCTTGTGCATCCATCTTTCTAACAATAGCTTCTAACTGCTCTTTATAGTTGCTATCAATTTTTAAACCTAAAGATTCGCTTACTGCTTTCCAATCTATTTCTCCAGGTTCTTCGCTAACTTCATCTTCTTTATCAGACTCGGCTTCAGTACTCTCTTTTTTTCTAAAGACAACTTCATCCCAATCTTCCTCTTCCTCTTGCTCTTCTTCAGACTCTTCTTCTTCGTTTGTTGGCGATTCAATATCGCTCCAAGCAAAACCATCAATGTCTTCATCATCATCCGATTTAGAGTTATCAACCTCTGTGTATGGCTGATCATCTGTGTTAGTATCTACTTTACCTTCTTCTTCACTCAGGAATGCGTTTATATCAAACCCTGTACTTTCTTGCGCTTCATTTTCTGTTGACTGCCCTTCTGCAGCATCAACAATACTTGATTCTTTCTCTGACATATGTTAAATTTTATTTATTAACTATTTGCAAATATAATAAATTATTCACTAACCTTATCCTTAACTTTTTCAAAAGACTCAGATGCAGTTTTATTATTACCACCTGTTTCGCCCTCTTTAGACAAAGTTACTTTCTCCTTCATGTCAGCTATATCACGCTTATTCATGTCGTTGATTTGTGCAACTTTAATATCTGTTTCAGACTGTATATTAGCAACTTTAATTTTAGTGTCGTTGTCTAATTTTTTGAGCTGTGCTTCTCTTTGGAATTTAGCATCTTCAGCTTGTTGTTGAGCAGCCATCATTTGCTGTTGTTGCTCTTGCATCTCAACTTGTTGCTTTTTAACTTCTTCCATACCCATTTCTAACACACGTTCAGCTTCTGTAGCTGTGTCTGCTTTAAGAACTCTAATAACATCAAGTAAATTAACCTGACCAGCTTGTAAAGCCGCTTGTGACAGCTCTGTAACAGATTGTCTTATAGCGTCATCTTTACCAGAGTCACCCACAAATATTGCATAATCATTAAGTGCTATGTCAGGCATAACGCTTAATATTTTACTAGCACCATCGCCTAATATCAAAGAAGCTTTTTTACCTTCACTCCAGGCCATCTTCATTAACTCGCATACTCTTTGATATACTTGTTTTTTGACCTGCCCGTGCGCGTGAAACCAACTTTCTGTAATTGTAGCCGACTGCACAACGCTACGCTGTACATTACCAACGTATTCGTATTGACCAACAGCACCTTCTCTTTGTTTTGTAACACCAGAAATCTGACCTGCAGTATCTTCTAACATTAACTTTAAATTTATTAACTGTTGGACAGAGTTAGATAATGTAAAGTCTACTTGACTAAATTGATTAAAGTTTGCTATTTGTCCACCCTCATCTTTAGAGTTAATTGGAATAATACCATCTGTTTTAAGGTGGTATAATACAGTTTGCATGTCCATACCAAGATTAGTAGGTAGTTGAGATACATCGTATATTACTGCTTTACCACCAGACCTAGCCATAGCAAGTTCTATATGATACATAACAATATTGTATAGCATTTGTATGTTCTTTAGCATACTAACCATAGAAGACTTTTTACCTGTAGTATTATTTTTTATTAAGCCTACGTATGACAAGTGCGCGCTACCAGGATCATCAACAGACCTAACTTGATTTGGTCTTCTACGACAATCTACAAGTATTTGACCTCCAATTTTAGTACCCGTCCATATATCATCTACATACTTAGTTCTGATTACATCTTTTTTCTTTTCTTTATAGTTGTCTGGAACAAGTTTGTAGAAAGGTCTTTCTGGATCATACTTATTAGGAGATATTTTAAAGCGTAATGCTTTTATTGATTTCCACTCACAATGTATTACCCTTAATCTTGCAGCATCACCTTGTTGCCATTGTATCCAATCTATAGAGGTATTGTAAGATGCATAGTCATTATGAGAAGATATTTGCGTCATTTCATTTAGGAACTTAACATCATCTTCAGATAACTGATCTCTAAATTCATCTAACACTTCGTTTGCAGTTAAAAATCTTTCTTCTCCAATCCATTGACAATCATCTAAAAAGTCACTATCTGTATTTGTGTCGTATGCAATACTTCTAGGATCTACTCTTCTAATAAATGGATCTCCATTTTTGACATGTATTTTGTAAAACTCATTTCCTGTTACAAGTAAATCTCTAAATCCAGCTTTAAATATTTCCCTGTAACCATACTTGTTATTTAAATACTCTAGACCATCTTGAGCAACCTCTTCTACTGCTTCCTTGTAGGTATACTCCATGTATTTGTTAATATCGTCAGGTATTGGTAACTCGTCTAACATAGTCTTAACTTCAATACCCATTTTATTAATCATCTCCTGCTTCATCTCTTCAGTAAACTTTTTTAACTGAAGTTTTATTTTCATATCCTCTTTACGAATTGTAGCATCTTTATTTGTAGTTACCACCTTCATATCCATAGGTCTACGTAATTCTTCGCCTAACAAAAGATCTATTTTAGGCTGAATAATTGGATAATTAACAAGTCTAGCTGGCTGAGCAAATCCATATTGCTCTGTTAGATATTCATAATCAGAATGTTCAAAATCTCCATTGTATATAGAGTAATTCTGTATGTCTTCATAAACACTATTTTCAAACAAACTGTTGTCTTCATAAATGTGTCCTGCTATAGCATCTATCATTTGTTCGCACCAAGCCTCATCTTTTTGTGAGTCTGGAAGCAGCTGTGATGGAAATTTGTATGAGTTACTTTGCATAATTAAAACGTGTAATTTTCTTTTATAATATTATTATTATTAGCTTTTACAGGAACTCCGTTACGACCACGGACATACCTACTAAAGCCAATGTCTTTTACTTCTTTATCTTTTTCCCTTGCCTGTCTTCTAAAATTATCTATGTTGTGTATTAAACATATACCAAAAGCCATAGCTCGGTCTGTATTTTTTGTTCCATATGAAGTTAGCTCTTCTATCAAATCTAAAAACCATATATCTTCTACACTTTCTCTAATGTAATCATCTATAAGGTCTTCCATAAGCGCTTTGACTTGCTTATTCATATGTACACCATATCTGTTTCTTGTTTTTGTGTTTGGAGCATGTGCTGACTCAGGTTTTTCTTTTAAGTATTGCAATGCATTCATACGCTTGAAATAATCTAGTATACCTATCTTAGTATATTCAACTAACATTTTAGCGTTATAATATACGGCTAATTTCAAACAACCATCCCAAAAATCTTCTTTTTTTTCTGGTCTTTCAGTATAGTCAGCAATAACCATATCTCCAGGAGTTTCTGTATTTAAAAATCTACGATATATAATTGCAGAACCTAATGACGTTGTAGATCCAGCTTGATCTTGGTCATAAGAGTCAATACCACCTATATCTAAGTCAGCAAAATCTGGATTTGGATGGTGTAGTATTTTATAAGGTCCATCAGGATGTGGTCTCCATTTTACAACAAAGTCGTCGCCTCCTGCAAAATCCCAATCTAAATATCCAGTCTGTATTTGACTTCTGTAGTCTTTACTAGAAAGTATTCTAGATCTTTGTGCATTTAATCTAGAATTATCAAACCTAGCTGTTTTAGTATTTAAAAACGCCTCTTGTATTTCTAGTGGATAGTTTTGTATATGAAGATTAAAAGCCTCTCTATCACCTGAATTAGAAATAGTTTCTCTTTCTTCAAGCAAAACTTTTCTAGCGCCCTTTTCATCTTCTTCTCCTGTAACTGTATTAAAATATCCATAGTAAGCTCTAGAAGCAGGTATAAACATAGGTATTAGGTTGTAGGCTTCTGACTCATAGTACATATCCATAAAATCTTTAGAGGCTTTGCTAATGTCACCACCAGTACCCCCTATGACTGGTACGCCAAATTGAACATTACCATCCATGAAGCAAGCCTTAGAAGACATGTATGCATTTTTAAGGTGCTTGAACTCTCCTGCCTCTTCAAATACCATTAAAGACACACGTTCACCCTTAAATACCTCTGGATTATCCATTGTACGACATATAACTGTACTTTGAAATCCACCTACTTCCCATTTACCATCTTTATTTTTTTGCTTGTATCCAGAGCGTAATATACCATCTGTATCTTTTAATACAGAGTGTTTAAAATTACTATGGATTCCGTTTAGACCTTTTTTTGTTTTATCAAAGAATGCATCTGCTGTAGCTTGTAGTCCTGCTGCTATACCAACATCATTGTAAGGAAAAAATGTATATTCGTGAGCAATAAGACCAGAGTTCATATAACTAAAACCTTTATCCCTAGCTTTAATTACAATCATGCCTTTACCCTCATCTTTACAGGTTTGATATAAATCAAAATACTCATGATCCATTTCTCTGTACCACGGACTTATTAAAGTTTTTCTAGAATTTTTTTCACCATCATTACCAAGTATTTTATAATAATTTAAATAAAAATAATATTTACCAGAAATCTTTTTCATTCCTTTAGGCTTGTATCCATTTATACACCTATCCATTTCTCTATCCCAATACTCTTGATATTCTACAGATTCAGGGTTTAGATCTGGATGACCGTTATTGGCTATTGGTCTATATTTTTGTGGATCAGCTTTTGCCATTATATCAAACTAGTTAATATGTAATATACTATTAATGGAAATATTGTAGCTAACACATCCCATTTATCAAATAATCCGTAATCTAAATAATCATACACTTCTTTGGCTATGCCTACAGCTAGTACTGATAAAAAGACATTAGTTTGTGACATACCCATTTCAGTAAATATTAATGCAAATATAATACCTGCCGCAGCGTGTTTATATTTATCTTTTCCTATATTTTTAAAATAACTCATATTCCCATACTAGTGTTATAGCAACATCGCCTAATCCTGTGTTGTTTCTTACAAAACTTACACCTATTTGATCTCCAGCTGAAAACGTGTTGTTAGTTGTAAAGTCAAACGCTACAGAGCTGTACGCTGTAGACATGTCTGCTGTAACGTTAGTCGTTACATCGTCTGTACTATTGTCATTTGTGAATACGCTAGAAGTACCATTATCTATTCTGTGAAATCTAACCTGCGCAGAACTACCGTAAGCTACAGTAGAGTGTACAATAGCTTTTTTCAATATACCACCGTAAGGCGCTATAGTTCTATGTGTAACGTTAGGTGCGGCTAACTCACTATTGCCAATAAACGGTATCCAATAATCTTGAGCTGCAGAGCCAGCTGCTCCAAAAGTAAACGTATGATGCGTAGTAGATATTTGTCTTTGTACGCTACCAGATACGTTTATATTACCAGTAACATCAACACCTGTAGATGTTGTTTCAAGCTTTTTAGAGTTGTCGTAATATAATCTTGCAGCACCATTAGCAACAAATTGCCCCATAAATTCTGTGCCATTAAATAATAATTTTATACTTGCTCCATTAGTATTAAGAACTAAATCTCCTGTGCCAACTTCATCTATATAACTAGTACTACCATCGTGGTATATTTTTAAATCTCCTGAATTACCAAATTGAGCTTGTGCATTATCTACCCATCTTGCGTTAAGTTGGAAATTAGTATGACTATTACTACCATCTAAAAAGAAATAAGTAGATACTCCGCCTGAGCCGTTGTCAGATTGGAATATAATGTCTTTATCGTCAGCGTATTGTATAAACTTTAAATCACCATTGAAACTTTGTATAAAATTGTCCGTACCATTATGGTGCAATATCATATCACTACCAGCGCCAAAGTGTGCGTCTATGTTGTCGTCGAACCGAAGATCTTTATGAACATTAGTCCTAGTAGCACTACCATCTAAAGTTAGATAAGGTGTTGTGCCACCCGATCCGTCATCACATCTAAAAGTAATATCTTCATCATCTACGGTTTGAACAATCTGTAAAGTACCAGTAAAGTTTTCTATGTTAGAGTTTGTTCCGTTGTGGTATATTCTTAAGTCGTTATCAGCACCAAACCTAACCTCATCACTATCTCCAACTTTTATATTACCATTAATCTCTAGCTTTTCAGACGGACTACTAGTTCCAATACCGACGTTGCCGCTTGTCTTTATTCTAAAACGCTCAGTGCCTTCAGATTCAATAGCTAAGTCGTTGTTGTTTATAAGCTCCCAATCCGAACCACCTCTTCTCAGATGTAGTCTTGCTTCGTGAGTACCAGCGTCTTCGTGTATTTTTATAGCAACATCACCACCATCTTTATAAACCTCAAGTAATTCACCAGGACTCGTGGTTCCAATACCTACGTTGCCTGATGTATCAATTCGCATTTTCTCAGAGCCATTAGAAAATATAGCTAGATTAGAACCTGACAAAGCGCCGACGCGAGCTTGATTAGTGTCCCAACTAAGAAGGCCATAGTTAGCGGCAGAGCCCCACTGAACAACGCCGTCACCTCTAACCTTGACTCTATCGTTTACACTTAAAGAAGTTACTCCTGAATTAGAGGCGTCTGATATATGCAAAGTAGCGCTTGGACTAGCTGTACCAATACCGACATTCCCAGAAGAGTCAATTGCAAAATGATCAGCGGTATAATCATCGTGTCTTAACACTAGATTACCACCATACACGCCAAAAAACACGTCAAGACCAGCATTGTTTGAAACTTCAATTAATGAAGAAACATTGTCAGAAGACTCAAATTCTGATGTTATTATACCAGCGTCTACTACATGAAGACCTTGAGAAGGACTCGTCGTTCCAATACCGACTTTCCCGTTGTTTTTAATAAACAACTTTGTTTCTGGATTATTTCCGTCATCTGTTATAAAATGAAAATCACCATCGTTTATACTATTGTATTTGTAGGCTATTCTTCCGTCAGCCGTACCCGCCCTAAAATCCAAGTTAGCATAAGTATTCGTAACGTAGCTACCATTCTGTATTAACACGCCGCTTCCAGCAGCTCCTCCTCCCAATCCCTCGCCAGAGTCAACAACAGTATTGTTACTTATCCATTCAACTTCAAAATTTTTGAGAGGACTAGTAGTTCCAATACCAATTTTATTGTTACTAATTGATATATTGCTAATAAAGGTAGCTAAATCACTTGCGTTTCTAGCAATATTAGTAGAATTTAAATTTATAGCATCTACTTGTGTTTGTGTAGCACCAACACCATCATCATCAGCATTAGTTGCAGATAGGACTAACATAGTTAGTATAGCTCTCAAATCTTCTAGATCTACCTCTCTACTAGCGCCTGTAGAAGTGTATACAGTTTGAAACAAGTCTTCTATAGCGTCTAAAAGCTCTGCCCTTGTTCTAGTATCATCACTAGAAGGCTCAACCTTAACTAATGTTTGAGGAGGAACTTTTTGCTTATGCCTTAGCCTAACTTCAGAATCTTTATAATCCTTTTTTCCTACCGCCATACTTTATTTTATTTGTTTTGCCAATACCAAATGGATCATTTATATTTTCCTTCTCACTCAATTTCATATGAAACTCGTTGTCGATATTCCTGCCAAACAGGGCGTCAGCCCTGTCGCTTACTTTTTTTGCTTCGGCATATTTGCCTCGCTTATAAAAATAGTTGTAGCGATACCTAAGATAATCTATAGATATATCTGTTTTATTCTTTTTATATCCGCTTGGTCTTTTACGCACTATCTCGACTTTGTTCTTGTATTTCTTTTCTTCTTTCTAGGAATGATAATTGTTTATCCCCAGCAATCTTTTGTCTTTCGCCTCTACGTTCAATTGAGTCAACTAAGGTTTGCCTAGTCTTATATATCTTTTCGATACCTATCATAATCTTTTGCAAGCCTTCAGCAGTATCTTCGTCTATATGCATATTGTTCATATATGTAGTGAACTGCGTTATCTTTTTATTGAAAGCTATTAGCTGCTCATCTAAAGGATCAAACTGCAATTGTTTGTATTTATCTAAGGCGGCTAACACTTTAGGTGATTTCTCACCTTTCCACTTATAAGTATTATATAGATCTTTACTTACAGCTTTTTTTCTTTCGCTTTCTGTAAAGTGTCTATAAGGGCTTTCGTAGTCGCACACGAGTGCTACCCACTTCATAGCAACCTGACCTAATTCCTCTCCGTTTAAAACTTCCTGAAACTCTGGGACAAGTATAACGCCGTCGTCGTCTTTATAAATATCCCCTGCTCTATTTATATTAACTAAATACACTTATGCAAAAGTACTAAAAATTCTTAGTAACTACGTGGAATGTGTTTCTCCATATATTGTCGGAGTCTATAGTTGTCTTTATATTCTTAACTATAAAGTCGTTTATGCCAAGATCGTATAGTATTCTATTCTCGTGGTTTATTAATAAGTCTAAACCTCTATAGGCTACTATTACATCGTAACTATCGTCGTCGTAATGCTTAATAATAGTTCCTTCATCTGCGCTGTCAAAAAAATCCATATGTTATTAGTTTGGTCCGTAAGGGTTGTCCTCGTTTGTGTTTTCTAAAAAGTAATCAGTATATTCTTGATTAGTCATTGCTGTGCTATCAGGCATAGCTTCTTGGCCAATAAAAGGCAGATCACTTTCATATAAAGAGTCACCTATTGTACTATCATACAAATCACTTAACTTACTCTTTATGCCCTGACCTGTATCAACAACGCTTTTCATATACTCTTCTAATCTGCTGCCAAACATATTTTTTCTCATAGCGATATTCTTTATAAGAAAAGATTTACGCATTTCGTTTCTACTACCCAACGGCTTTTTATCAGAATAGTGTCTGTACTCCTTTCCTATAATAGACATATCATTAGAACTAACACCAGACATCATTTTAGGAAACTTATGTAAACCAACGTTGTAGTTAGTGTCAACCATAAGTAGCTTCTCATAATCGTCTAAACTATCAAAATCTCTAGAATCATTTAATTGCACACCCTCATACTCACCCTTCTTTATATGTTTATTATAAGTGTTCTTAGCTCCAAGGATCTTATCTTTAACCACTTTAGCAAATAAAGAGTTATACTCCTTCTCCCCCATACCCTTTTCCATGAGTCTTTGTATGTCCTCTTCGCTATTAGCAATTTCTGGTAGTAAAAAATTACCTTCTTTGTCTTTTAACTTAATACCATAGCCTATATCATAACCAGACCTACCCTCATCATTAGTGATATAAGGAAAGAATACATCATCACCAACATACTTATTGATTGGCTCTGAGTTAATTTTTTCATTCTCGTAATAAACATTACCACTAACCACATCTTCCAAAGAACTAAAGTCTCTCTTACTTACAGATCTTACTCTTTTCTTAACACTACCCTTTTCAAATCCTTCTTCTTTAATTAAGTTGTCAATATACTTTCTTAAAATATCAGCATCTATACCTGTTTCTAATGCAATCTGTGCTATCTGTTTATCATTCATGTATGCAAAGGTAGAAAAAAAAATTTTTTTTTGTTGTGAGGGAGGGATACATATTACATACCACGCCCCGTGTCATCGAAATTTTTGACACACCGTGGTCTATTTTTAACTATTAACTACAGCTGAACGTGTGTAGCTGGCATCAAAGTATGTTTATTGGCACGAACTATTATGGCTACTAAAGCTAAAACATCAAGAGTAAAGAAAGTAACTAACGCTGCTAAATCAGCAAAGAAGAGTACAGTAACTCTACTTCAAGATCCTGTAGCAACAGCTCATCAGTATGTATCTAAACGATACGCTGGTACTAAAGGTGTTCAACAACTACGTAAGGACACTCGAGTAGCATCTATTGCTCTATTAACTCTTGAGGCAACTGACTTCACAGATCTAATCTAGTCAGTCAACCCTGTTTGGAACATGGAGAGGTTCGATTCCTCTTCAGGGTTCATTAAGATTAACCAGGACCATACTCGTTAGATGTCCGCATTATTATGTTATGAGGCGAGAACTATTATGTCAAATATGACAGCAAATCAAATCAGAGAGAACTTTAACAACAGAGTTCGTAACACAAGTAAGCAAGTTGTTGCTACACCTATTGCTCAGTTACATGAGGAAGGTAAGATCTCCGTGTATGCTCGTACTAAGTACAAGACACAATACATGGCAGGTAATACTAAGATAAGTGACATCAGCACAATCATACTTGGTGTTCCTACTCAAGCTGAAGATGGTGAGTGGTTTACTACAGACTACTACATCAAAGCTGATCTGTTTATGGAGATATACTCTGGTGCTGATTTAAAAGAGATGCTTGAGAATGCTGAGGCTAAGCAGTCTACTGTATTCAACAAGCTGAAGAAGCTTGGTCTTCACAAGATCAAGAAGGAGTCTGACAATGGTGTGTACTACAAGATTGTGGATGGCGCTGCGTTTGCAGACTCTAACCTTGCCGTAAAGAAAGGCAAGTACGAGAACGGTAAGTATGTTACTACTACTGTTTGGGTATCATATGCTAATGCTCTTGATGCATTGAAATCAAGAGAAGATGATATTAATAATTTAAGTAATTTATAATATAAACATTTGTCACAATAATCGTTGCGTTGATGTTATTTTAATAGTTAAACAGTTGTTCTGTGTATAAAACTATAGGTGGGTGGGTGGGTTTTGCTAATTAGTTAGTTGTTTTAACAATAATAAGTAGTAAAAAAGAAAAAAAAATAACTATTGCGTATTGATTTTATGTTTAACTACATAAGAGTTATATAATATCTACTAGTCTATAAACTATAGTTTTAGTACTATTTTAAGTACTATAAATGTTTAAGTTATTGATAATCAAGTAGTTATGTAGAATTATGTGGTTTAAGTATGTTTTATTATAATTTCATTTATTTAAGTGATTAATTTATGACTTCAAAGTTATACAATAATTTTGATAAAGTCAAGTCATGTTTAAAACTTTGTTTAATTATGTGTGCCGACACATTTCGGTAGGGCATTCATTTGCCTGCAAACTCTCAAAAAAAAAGAGATGAGAGATTTAAAAATCGTTGCAAGATATGCAACAACAACAGATTTAAGTACAAGTAACTATTACACAAATGCCTTAGACAAACCTAAGACAAGTTATGATGTAATGAGTTTCAAGCCTACGTTGGAGTACAAGATTAAAGATATTGCTAGTCGTATTAATAATATGACTAATCTTAAAGTGTATGAAACTAATGTAGAAACAGGTGTTACTAAGCGTACTAAACTATTAATACAAAAAGCAGTAATCAAACCTTGTAAGAAGGCATTAGAAATAATAGCTGTTAAAAGCTATAAGCCTGGTGCTAGAACAATGACATTCCATCTAAATGACAAGAATGTTGTTGACTATGTTAATGTAATGTCTAACCAAGTAATATTAAAATACTAATGAGTAAATTAGATAAGAACCTTGAGTTTCGCAAGGCGTTAGCTGAGGTAGATAGATTAACTTCTGTGAATGTTTTACTTAGATTAAAACTATCAAAGTTACGTAAATCATTGGCTGATGAGATGAATTTAGAAAATAATAAATTAACACCTGATAGTGTTAGTTTATCAAAAGAACTCATTGAAGAGCAATGTGAAAATCTTGAGTTAAGATTACGTAACAAAAGACTCAAATCAGATAATGTAGATTTACAATTACGTAATGAATCATTAAGAGCTTATTGTACATCTCTTGAGGTACAAATAGATGAGTATAATGATAATCCATCTAAACCATTAGATTTATAAATAATTAACCAACACTCTAAAAACTAGGAACCCTTGAGTGTTTTTAATAGGGAATACAATATGACAAATGCGAAAGCAGAAATAGTAAAACTATTGACTAATGCTAATATACCTTTAAGCGGTATACAGGCTGCTTCGATAACTTATCAAAAAGATATAAAACCTGAAAGTGAATATAATTGGACAATATTATATCCTGGTCACACTGATAAAGAGTTTGAACAATGGTTATCTAAGATGAATGAAATTAATTATTATCAAGGATATGGCGCTCAACAACTCTTTGGCACTATATGGCTAAGAAATGGTTTATGGATGACAAGAGGTGAGTATGATGGTAGTGAATGGTGGGACTTACACAAAAGACCATTAATGCCAAAAAGAGATAAGTCATGAATAAAAAATCAGAAATATTTCCATTAGGCGTTAGTTGGAAACAACACGTAGATAAACAACAATATTTATTCAGAAGGATAGAGTCACTTTCTGCAAAAAATATGGAATATCTTCAAGACTTGCGCGAAGCGTACCGTGATATAGATAAAAAACTAGCAATAATTGTTAATTTGAAATCTATATTAGAAACAAGTATGCAAGGCGCAGAAAAAAGTTTGGAATCTACAAAATTACATCAAAAAGATGTAGATGATTATGAGGATAATCAAATTCTAAACGAAGAAATTCGTCAATGTAGAAATGAAATTAAAATTTATAAAGATTTATTAGAATTAATAAAGTAAATTATAGTGAGCACACACTTTAAAGCAACAGCTAGCGACTGATTTCGTTAGGTATTCATTTACCGAAACGCCAATAAAAATAAAACAATGGCATTAGTAATTTCAAACAAGAATTTTGTAGCAGACGCAGTATTAGCACACAACATGAACAAGTGCATACCACACTACAGAAAAGAACAAAACTTAGTAATCATTATACCTAACGGCAAGGTTGTAGAACAAGCGCCTGAAGGTTATAAAATGAAAAAGGTAAGTTACAGATTTAAAAACCTGGAGCTTAACTGCATGATACTAGAAAAGTATTTTAAAACATACAAACAGTATGCTATAGAAAAACAACTATGGGATACGCATTTAGAATACAGTTTTGGTACAATAGAAAACTATTTCAATAAAAAATCTAATAAGAAAAATGAGATAGTTAAATACTTAACAAAACAAAAGTTTAACAACAATAATTTTAGAATCGGTAAATTAAAATAATATGAAATTTAAATTAGAAAACATCAAAGTAAACGTATCAGAAGAAGTACAGTTCGAACTAGGTAAACTAGAAGTAGAATACTCATTAGAAGAAATGGTGGAAATGCACCAAACATTCAAAGAAGTGCTTCAACAAATAGACGAGTACGTAAATGCATCTAATTATGCAGAAGAAAAAAATGATCGTAAAACTAGTGATTATGATCACACACGAATGCAAAATTTATTTGACAGTTTTGCAAAAATTTATAGTGATGATAAAGAAAAAGAGACTACAGAGCATAATTAAAAAAGTCAAAAATCCAAAAAATCAAACAATAAATAAGCTTAAACAAAAA
>Ga0208767_1000139_pt1 | contig 51113 bp, 68 predicted proteins | sample VirMetDEL_Mar_21_FD_184514 | JGI IMG/M metagenome (GOLD analysis project Ga0208767, IMG submission 184514) | Aqueous microbial communities from the Delaware River and Bay under freshwater to marine salinity gradient to study organic matter... | ecosystem: Environmental > Aquatic > Marine >...
GTAAAAAATAAGTTGTAAATTATAGTTTTACTATAAAAATAAAATGGAGGAAAAGGTTAATAATATTTTAGGATTTAATCCTAGCCATCATGGTTCTGTATGTTTACTTCAAAAAGGGGATATTAAAGCCTTTATTGAAGAAGAAAGAATTACAAGGCAAAAATACAAAGGATATCCTTTTAAATCTTTTATAAATTTACTTCAAAATTATGAAATTAACCACTTAGCATGGGCTAGTCCTGGGTTATTATATCCTATAAACCATTTAGAATACGATCATTTTTTAGAAAATTCTATTCCAATTTGGCTTCTTTTAGCTTCTTCTTACCAATCCTCCCAAAACATAGATTGCAGTGATTTATCCATAGAATTCCATCATACTGTCCATGCTGCTCACGCTTTTTACAATTCAGGATTTGATGAAGCTTTAGCAATAGTAGTAGATGGAAGTGGTTCAGGAATTAAAAAAGACTACCAAAATAAAGAACACAAATCTTCTTATAAGTGTTCCTATCCAGATAACTTTATTCCTGTAGAAAAACTTTCCTTTGGTAGAAATTCTCCTAATAAAGAATATGTGAGTGATTGTAGAAGCTATGAAGGTATAACACATTATTTAGGGTGGAATAGAAATGAAGCTGGAAAAACTATGGGATTATCTTCTTATGGAAAATATGATAAAAATATTCCTTCTTTTTTAGGAAAACAAAAACATAAAGTTTGGAAAAATATATGGGATGATCCTGAATCTTTAGGTGATTTAGAATTAAATATATCTAATTTTCCTTATTTAAAATTAAAAACTAACCCTAAAGAATGGCATAAAGATCCCTCTAAAATAACCGATCTAGAAAAAAATATAGCTTGGAGAATACAATATGATACTCAAAAACATATTGGAGATTTTATAGAAAGATCTATAAAAAAAACAGGCCTTAAAAAAGTATGTTGTTCTGGAGGCTATTTTTTAAACTGTGTAGCAAATTATCATTTTAAAAAACGCTTCCCAGACATAGAGTTTTATTTTGAACCTGTATCAAATGATGCTGGAACCGCTATAGGTGCTTCTAAATTAGTATGGCATCATGTTACACAGGATACAACGATAAGACCACAAAAATCTGTATATTATGGTCCGGAATACACAAAAGAACAACTTTTAAAGGATATTCAAAAGTATATTTAATGAAAAGTAAAATAGTTTTATTAAAAGATTTAGTTAACCCTAATTTACAAAATTATATATATGATATATGTCAAAAAGATTTAGCATATACCTATAACCCAACTACAAGTCCACCTCTTTCTTTTCAAAAAACAAACCATCACATTCAAAATAATGTATATGATGATTTTATTCTTTCTTGCAATATTAAAAATATTTTTGATAATTCTAATCTTACAAATTATGGTAAAGTTAATTTTAATTTAGCACATTCCCTATTTACTCCTTTATACTTAGCTTTATCTCATCTTTTTATAAAAATAAAATATGAGGATATTGTTAGATGTCATGTAAATCACCAAATCCCAGTCTATAATAACTCTAATCAAAATAAGCATAATACTCCTCATTTAGATTTTCCTAATTTAAAAGATCCTTGTTTTACTTTAATTTATTATGTAAATGATAGTGATGGAGATACTGTATTTTTTGATGAGGATCTCAATATAAAGAAAAAAATAACCCCTAAAATGGGAAATATGGTTTTATTTAATGGGAATAGCCCCCATGCTGCTTCACACCCTATTAAAAGCCATAGATATATAATTAGCTATACTTTTTTATACAAAAATTTTAAGTAAAATGGGTTATAAAATATTAGGAATAAATTTAAGCCACAACGGCTCAGTCTGTGTTTTAGATGATGGAGAAATTGTTTTCTTTTTAGAAGAAGATAGATTAAGTAAAGTTAAACATGATCCCCATCCTATTAATCTTCTTAAAACAATATCTACAAAATTTAATATTGACCAAATATCTATTTCTGGTATTGATGGTTTTATATCTAATCTTTTTTATTTTAAAAGTATTAAATTTTTATTTCAAGAATACTTTCCACAAATTCCTGTTTATAATTACTTTCGATATCATCATCATTGTCATTCATCTATATCTTTTTTCAATTCTGGGTTTGATAAAGCTTTAAGTGTAATTATAGATGGAAGTGGTAACTGTGATATACGCCATAAATCAATAACTTCAGCCTCTAAAGAAAATGAAACTTTACAAATAGCTAAATATCCCTTTAAACCTCAAAATGTGTACAAAGGTTATTCTACTTTTAACCCTTTTAAAATTGGAAAAAAACGACATGGGTATTCTTTAGTAGGTATTTCTAATACTTATGAAGCTATAACAAGGTATTTAGGTTTTCAATGGAATGAGGCTGGGAAAACTATGGGTTTATCTTCTTATGGAAAGCCTGATAAAAATATTCCTTCTTTATATAAAAAATATAGAGGTAATCCTTCTTTAATAAAATTGGTTAGAGGTTTAAAAGGAGAAGTAAATCCTAAATCCTTCCCTTATTTAAAATTAAAAACCAACCCTAAAGAATGGCATAAAGATCCCTCTAAAATAACCGATCTAGAAAAAAACATAGCTTATAAAACTCAACAAGAATCTCAACAAGTTGTAGGAGATTTAATTGAAAAAGGTTTAAAAGAAACAGGATTAAAACAAGTATGCTGTTCTGGGGGATACTTTTTAAATTGTGTAACAAATTATTACCTAACTAAACGTTTCCCAGATATAAAATTTTATTTTGAACCTATAGCAAGTGATGCAGGCACAGCAATTGGTGCTGCAAAATTAGCATGGCATGAAAAAACATATGATAAAAAGTTAAGACCACAAAAAACCCTATATTATGGTCCAGAATACACAAAAGAACAACTTTTAGAAGGAATTCAAAAATATTTGGATTAGTTAAATAGTTATATTATATTTAGACCATTAAAAAGGTCGAGTGACAGTAAAACCACTTAAAAAAATTCACATATGCTCAAAAGAATAGAGGACTACTCTAAAGTCCTACCAATCGTTGAAGTTTATACAGCAGTACAATCAGAAGGTTCTAGACAAGGATATCCTACAATCGTAGTTCGTACCTCAGGATGCACCCACCGATGTTATTTTGGTGAAGGAGGTTGGTGTGACAGCTGGTATACTTCAATACATCCCGAAAAAGGAAAATACACATTTCAAGATATAATTGACATGTACGATAAGCATCCTCACATAAAAGAGATGATGCTTACTGGTGGCTCTCCCACGATGCATCCTGCACTTGTAAACGAACTAACACACCTTGCTAATGAAAGAAATATATTCATTACTATTGAGACTGAGGGAAGCCATTTTCTTGCTACTGACTATCCCATTGGTCTTCTTAGTATTAGTCCTAAGTTTTCCAATAGCGTTCCTGTGGTTGGAGTGGAAACTCCTCAAGGAGCGATTACGGACCAAAAAATGGTCGATCGACACAACAAATTTAGATTAAATAAAGATGCTATTAAAAAAAGTATTGCTTATCACAATGACTACCATATTAAGCCTGTCCTTGACAAAGAGCTTTCAATGGTTGAAGAAGTTGAAGAATTCCTAAATGATCTAGAAATCCCAGATCATAAAGTATGGGCTATGCCTGCTGGTGATGATAGGGAATCTTTAAAAGAAAGTTATGGTCCCGTTATGAACTTTGTAAGGGACAGAGGATGGAGATTTACAGGTCGTGCCCATATTATGGCTTTCGATACTCAAAGAGAAGTTTAACATATGGAAAAATTAAATTATAATATTTTATCTATATTCCCCCAACCCTTACTACAAACAGTTCTACCCTCAAATTTATCTAAAATAATTTCTTTTTTTAATAGTCAAGAAACAAACAAAGATACTATTGATACTATTCATATTAAAAATTATGGGAGTAGATCTAAAAATAGTTATATATTAAATCATCCTAAATGTAAATTTATTAGTAAGTATATTTTATCTTTAGCAAAAGATTTTGGAACCCAAGTCTTAAATCATGACTATTCAGAATATAAATTTTCTCAATCTTGGATTAGTATTAAAAACCCAGGGGAAAGTCATGCTCCCCATTTTCATGCTAATAGTTTAATTTCTGGGGTTTTTTATTATGGTAAAATTTTAGATAATACCCCTTCTATAGGATTTAAACCTAATACACTCCCAATGCATATACAACCTCTTTATAAAGAGAATATTGACCCCTTTTTATCAGACTTTTATCTTAAACCAAAACCCGGTACTTTGTATATGTTTCCTTCCCATTATGTACATTTTGTTCCCGAGAACAAAACTACTCTTCCAAGAAAAAGTGTAGCTTTTAATATAGTTCCTGTAGGAGGATTTGGAGATGAACATAGTTTAACTGAACTTAAATTTTAGTATGATCTCAACTAAACTTCCCGTACTCCACGATATGTGGGTAAAAAATATTATAGAACCTTCCCATATAATTTCTTACTTAGATAAGTTGGATTATACATTAGGATTTATTACATTAAGCGAAATAAGCGTTATATCAAAAGATAAAAAGACAAAATACGAATGGAAAACAACAGAAAAAAACAACACACTGATTTAGAAGTAGTACCTGTAGGATATGCAAATGGTATAGCTGAAGGCTTCCCATTTACAGATAAAGAAAAATCTAAAATGATAGATCGTGCTGCTAAAGCATATGGTAAATTTTTAGATGAATTAAAATGTGATTGGAGAAATGATCCTAACTCTGCTGATACACCTCGTAGAGTAGCTAAAGCATATGTAAATGATTTATGGGCAGGGCGATATACTGCGATGAGTGAAATTACATCATTCCCTAGTGATGGTTATGATGGTGTCGTTATAGAGCGCAATATCCCACTGACTTCTATGTGTTCTCATCACCACCAAACAATTCAAGGTGTAGTACATATTGGATATGTAGTTGGAAATGAAGGTAGAGTAATTGGCTTATCAAAATTAAACCGTATTGTAGAATTATTCGGTAGACGAGGAGCAATCCAAGAACAACTAACCTCAGCAATTCATAATGCAGTAGATAAAATTTGTGAAAATAATAAAGGTGTTATTGTAACAGTTGTAGGAACGCACAATTGTGTATCTTGTAGAGGGGTTAAACATCAAGGTGCTTCTATGGTCACTACTAAAGTATCAGGAGTATTCTTTGATAATGATAATGTAGCACGTAAAGAATTTTTTGATTCAATTAAAATCAACAACGGAAATCACCCAGTATAATGATAAAAATAGAAGGTAAAGTAATCCTTAGTTGGGATGATATAAAAGATGCTATTGAAAAATTAGCTGAAAAAATTGAAAATTTAGAAAAGAAACCTTTTTACATTTACGGGATACCTCGTGGCGGATTAATCCCCGCCACTTGGCTATCACATAAAACAGGGATTAGTTACTATCAAATAAATGCCGCTCAAATATCTAAAATGGCAGATTTATCTCATATTTTGATTGTAGATGATATCTGTGATTCAGGTAAAACTGTAAAAGAAATAAGAGAAAATTATCCTAAAGTTAGAGTAGCTTGTCTATATTATAAAGAAAACGAAATTGCTAAACCTGATATTTATGGTGAACTTATGGGAGATGAATGGCTCGTTTTCCCATGGGAGGTAGATGAAACCGTTGGAAAAAGAGATAATACTTATGGACAATTTTGACCCAAAACAAAAATCAAAAGGATTAGGAGATACAATTGCTAAAATAACACACGCTACTGGTTTAGATAAAGTAGCAGATGCTGTAGCAAAAGCTGCAGGAAAAGAAGATTGTGGATGTAATAGAAGAAGAAGAACATTGAACGAAATATTTCCATATACTAAACAAACTGAACCCGCAGAACCACCTCATATTAATACTATTCCTTTAGATGAGGTAGCAGGTGAATATTTGGTTTTGCAAGAAATTCATTGTACCTTAGAAGGTATAGGTGCTACTATTTTGAACATAGGTACCACTTTAGTTATAGATAAAAACCATCCTTTATATAATGATATTCCTCATTATTATAAAATAAATGCAATTAAAAAAATATAAAATATGTTTAAACGTTATAGAGTAAATCATGCACAAGTTGCTAAATTAATCTCAAAACGAAATATAGTTACAATATTCCAAGGCCGCTCAGAAGCAGGACCACGTGCTTTAGGTAATAGATCAATTTTATATGATCCAACAGATCCAAATGGTAAGGATTTTGTAAATCAAGTTAAAAAACGTGAATGGTTTAGACCTTTTGCAGGTACTGTCTTGAAAGAAAAAGCCCATGAATATTTTGATATGGCAGGACTAGAAGAATCTCCATTTATGATGTATGCTATGGATGTTTGGCCCGATAAACAAAAAATAATCCCTGCAATTACCCACGTAGATGGCACTTGTAGAATCCAGACTGTAACTGAAGAACAAAACCCTCATTATTATAAATTAATTCAAGAATTTGAAAAAATAACGGGAGTACCTATTTTATTTAATACTTCATTTAACTTAGCAGGTGATCCACTTGTAGAAACAATTGAAGATGCTTTAGAAACTATGCTTAAAAGTGAAATGAAATACATGTATGTACCTGAATTAGAAATGTTATTAGAAAAAAAATAGTTATGTCAAAATCAAATGTACCATTCGTTAATGAAGTTGAAGAGTTTAACGCACTAATGAACAAACCAAACAACTATGAACCTACAATCCCCGACCAAAAAGAATGGCAATTTGTCATTGACTTTGTCAAAGAAGAACTTGCAGAATATGAGCAAGCTTGCAAAAATGGAAACATCGTGGAAATTTTGGATGCTCTGTGTGATATTGCTTATGTTTCCCTTGGGAACGGTACTATGCTACACGGCCTTAAGGATAAGATATGGCCGGCGTATCAAGAGGTCCAAGCTTCGAATTTATCGAAAGCTTGCTCAACTGAAGAAGAAGCCATACTTACTGTCTCCAAGCGTAGTAAGGAACAAGGTGAACCATGCCATTGGGAGAAAGTAGGCAATATGTATATCGTGTATCGTACGAGGGATAGAAAGGTCATGAAAAATATTAATTATTTTAGACCTAATCTCCGTCAATTCTTTACCGATGAAGAACTTTCTAAATTTAATTCGTAAGGGAACATTCCCTACTATAATAGCATTCTCTGCCCTGTCAGTTAGCGCTTCGGCCGCTTTCTATTCAGTTAGCGGCTTGAGCAAACTTTTTGCTGGGGCTTCCTTTGAGGTAATTATAATGGCTGGCTCACTTGAGGTAGCAAAATTAGTAATTGCCTCTTTACTATATCAATACTGGGATACATTAAATAAAGCACTTAGAGCATATTTAACTATAGCTGCAGTAGTACTGGTATTAATTACTAGTATGGGTATTTATGGTTTTTTAAGTGCTGCTTACCAGGACACTTATCAACAACTTACTGTAACACAAAATAAAGTATTATTTTTAGAAAATAAAGCAAAATTCTATGAGGATGATGTGGCGAGATATGATGAGGAACTTAACAGAATTTCTAATAATATTAGCACTCTCAGTAATGCGAAGGCTACCTCGATCCAGGTACGAGACACCACGTCATCTACAGGTCTTCGATCAACCGTCTCCACTGCTGAACTTCGATTGGCTCAACAGCGTATTGAAGTTGAAGAAGAAAATCGTAAAGAGGTTAACGAAAGAAGAACAGTAGCAGCCGATAGTTTACAAAAATATAAACTTCAAATCCTAGAATTACAAAACAACTCAGCTGTAGCAGGTGAATTAGGTCCCTTACAATATCTTTCTGGATTAACAGGAACGTCAATGGATAAAATTATTAACTGGTTATTACTTGTTATTATATTTGTATTTGATCCTTTAGCAATATCTTTAGTTGTAGCAGCAAATATGGCGTTTGCCAATGCCTTTCCTAAACGAGAAGAAGAAACATCTATACCGGGTGTGTTTAAAGATGAAGAATTTGAACCTTGGGATGGTTCAGAAATAGAACTAGAAGCAGACCCAAATGATTTACCTGATTTAGAAGAAATTGAAGTTAATAAACCTGAAGTAGTCAAAGGCGATTCAAATTTTTTATCTAAATTAGATGAAATCGAAGCTCGAATGCTTAAAGAAGATACTATAGAAGAACAACATTTAAAAATCCAAGAGCAAGACGAAAAAATAAAACAACTAGAAAATGAAATAGATTTAGCACATGAGGAAATAAATGAATTAGATCGTGCTGCTATTAGAATGGTTGATGGTATAAAACATATAGATGACTATTTAAAACACCACGGAAGATATTACGATGCAAGTGGTGTAAAATGGGATGATGTAAAATTAGGTTTTGCAGAAGAAAGTGATTATATTGAGAAACGAAAATTAAGATCAAAACCTATAGGAAAAACAGATCCATACTTAGATAAAAATGAAGATCCTGATTATCCTAAAAATGATAAAGACAATATAATAACTTATTAAAAATAAATGTTTAATTTTCCTGATCAATATTCAACTCCTACTTCTATTGCAAATTTTAAAAATTTTTTAGATTTAAGAGAAATAAATAATTTATTTGAATCTATTAAAACTTTACCTTATACACAAGGAACAGTTGTAAATTCTTCTAAATTTAAAAAGGATATAAGAAATAGTAATATTAAATGGGTCCCTCATTCTGATGAATTTAAATGGTTATATCATAAATGTATTGATATAATTACCCAATATAATTCATATAATTGGAAATTTGATCTAAAAAGTGCCCCTGAATCTTTTCAATATACTGAATATAATAGTAATCAAAAAGGACATTATGATTGGCATATAGATATAGGCTCAGCCTTAACTTCTCATCGAAAAGTATCTGTTACAATCCAACTCTCAGACCCCTCAGAATATGAAGGAGGCTATTTACAACTTTTTAATACAGGTGATGATAACCCTAACGAATATGATTATAGTTTGGATACCCCTTATTATATTAAAAGTGTTAAAAAAGAAATAGGTACTATTACAATTTTTCCTTCTTTTATGCCCCATAGAGTTAGTCGTGTAACTAAAGGAGTTAGAAAATCTTTAGTATTATGGGTTGGAGGTTGTTCATTTAAATAATATATTAATAAGGTTATGTATAAAAAGATTTACGAACAAGGTAGAGGAGAAAATAAACATCTAATACATTTGTGGACAGATGAAGGTTACGAAAAAATAGAGTGGAACAATTATGCCTATAAAGAATGTCGCCCTGAAGAGGCTGAATTTACAGGTCTAAAAGGCGAACCACTCCGTAAAACCCATGACTGGGATAGAAAAACCCCTAACTTACATTTTGGTGACATTTCAGCTCACCAAAAGTTCTTAATAGAAAAATACGGTACAAACGATGAAACCTCTAAAACTTGTAGAGAGGTTTTCTTTGATATTGAGTGTGAAATGGGGGGAGCACTTACAGAAGAATATATTTCAAATGCTCCTAAACCCATAACTTCAATTGCTTGGTATGATAAACAAGTTGACCAATGGGCAATTGTTATTTTAGATAAAAAGGGACAATTAAAGCGCACTAAAGTAAGAAACAAAGAAATTATACCTTTTAGACACGAGGCAGATTTGTTAGATTGTTTTATCTCTAGAATGGAAGAGATACAACCTGATATGCTTGTAGGATATAATAGTGACTATTTCGATATTCCCTACTTATATTATAGAACTTGTATTGTATTAGGTGACAAAGAAGCTAAAAGATTGTCACCAATTGGTATTGTTAAGCACGCTAAAAATAATCAATATTGGTATACAAAAGATATGTTTGTTGATATTGCTGGTTTAGAATCAATGGATTATATGCGCTTACATAAAAAGTACAGTTGGGAAGATGAACCAAGTTGGAAACTCGATGCTATCGGCGAAAAATACGTAGGTATCAACAAAATTGAATACGAGGGTACATTAGATGATTTATTTGAAACTGATATTCAAAAGTTTATACAATATAACTTTGTTGACGTTGAAATATTAGTTGAACTAGACAAAAAATTACAATATCTAGCCTTAACAAGAAACCTGGCACACAAAGGTAAAATTAGATATGGTGAAGTATATGCTTCCTCTAAAATCCACGATGGTGCTATTTCAGCTTATTTATTATCCCAAGGAATTATCCCACCAGGTCGTCCACACGGAGAAAAGAAATTAAATTATGCTGGTGGTTACCTGTTTTGCCCTAAAGCAGGTTTATACAAGTACATGTTTGATGAAGATTTAACTTCACTATACCCTTCAATTATAATGTCTTTAAATATAGGACGAGAAACAATTGTAGGTAAAATTGTACCTGAATCATTACCTGAAAATTTAGAAGAATTTGGACCCTATGGAGGTAAACCAGATCGCAATAATTATTTAGGTTTAAACGATTTAGAGGCTATGAACCCTGAAGAAGAACTTATAGTTATGGATCCTAATAGAAGGGGCAATCCTAGAGCTACAGTTACAGTTGAAAAACTGGTAGGAATGATAAAACAAAATAAATGGGCTGTAGCAGCAAATGGTACATTTTTTAGAACAGATAAAGAATCTGTATTATCAACTATTCTTAAAAAATGGTTTGAAGAAAGAGTATTATATAAAAATGAAATGAAAAAATGCTATAAAGCAGGTGATAATGAAGGTGGTGCTAAAAATCACTTACTACAGTATACAATGAAAATCTTACTTAACTCATTGTATGGTGCTACAGCATTAAACTCATTTAGATATGGAATGCCTTTATCTATATTATCAGAAGCAATCACATTATCAGGGTGGCGCATTATACAAGAATCAGCATTATCCGCTAATCGCCATATGAACCAGGTATTAAGAAACCAAGTGAAACTAGAAATATGAGTTTACCCAGTGTTATGGATTTTATTGATATTAAAACATTTCTAAATAAAGGAGTTGGTCAGTACTCTGATAGATTTATAGAATTTTTAGAAAAAAACCCATCAAAAATAAATTTAATCAAAAAAATTCCAATAAATAAAATAAAAGAATTTTATCGTTGTAGAGTTCATACCCCTAGATTTACTGATTTTTCTTATATTTTAAATTTTTTAGAAATTCATAATTTTTTTAATAATCCTTTTTGTCAAGGTGTTTCTGAATATATTGAATGGAATCAAAAACCAATGGCTAAAACTATAGAAGACTTTTCTTTATATACAATGTTATTACAAGAAATAAACCCTTTATCAGTTATTGAATTGGGAACGGGTAATGGGAATTTTACTAACTATATGAAAGATGTTTTAGGAGATAAAACTAAAATAATGTCTTTTGATAAAAATGGAAATCATTATTTTTGTGATTCAAAAGATTTAAGTACTTTTGATCCTTATACTTCTGATTTTAATAATTTAAAACCCCCTATTCTTTTTATAGAAGATGTTCATGTAAATACATTTAATAATTTAGAATACTTCTTCCAATACTCTACCCCAAGTTGTTATTTTGTTATAGAAGATTGTAGTCCTAAATCTAAATTAAATGCTGTAAAAAAATGGTTTTTAAATCATAAAGAAGTTTTAGCTATTGATACTAAATATACTGGGATGTTTGGTACTTTTAATACAATTGTTGTAAAACATTTAAAAGCAAAAATATAATGGAATTAGAAAGTAGACCTTGGGGTATGTATGAAGTTTTATTAGATTCACCTGAATGTAAAGTAAAACGAATAACAGTAAACCCAGGCCAAAAATTATCATATCAATATCATACTAAAAGACGTGAACAATGGACAGTAGTTAAAGGTAATTTAACTATAATTTTAGATGATAATGAAATATTTAGAGCACCTGGTGAATCAATTAAAATACCCTTAGGGGCTAAACATAGAGCTTGGAATGAAACAGATGAAATAGTACAATTTATAGAAGTCCAAACCGGAACTTATTTTGGGGAAGACGATATAGTAAGAATAGAAGACGATTATAACAGAGAATAATATGGCATTATCAAAACAATCATTAAGAAAAGGTGTTCACATAATGATGAACGGAAAGTTAGCTACAAAAGAGGAACTTATAAAAATGAGCCAAGAATGGAGCGAAAAACGAGAAGTATTTTTTCGTAAAATGTTACAACAAGGAGGTAGATTTTCCTTTGATGGGATTAAATTTGAAATAAAAATTAGAGCTAACATATCTGAAAGATCGGATGGAGAAATAGATGGGGGCATAGTTACTATTCCCGGAGATAGTAGATTTTAATGGAAAACTTTGTTTGGATTACAGGTGGAGACAAGTCCTATATGGGCATGGTTAAAATCTTAGCTGAGAGTTTACTTAAATTTTCTAAGTATAAACTTATAGTTTATGGTTTTAATTGTGATGTTGACATTGATTTACCTAATGTAATTCAAAAAAGAGTAAATTTTGCACCAAAAAATACACACCATTTTAGTTATGAGCCTGATTTAATTAATAAAGATTATTCTTTATATTATGGGAAATACATAGCAAGTTTATATTCATTTGAAGAAAATTTTGAAAAATTTGCTTGGTTAGATGGTGATGCTTTTGTTACCGAAAATATAGATAATTCATTAAAACTCTTTAATGATTTACCATATTATCCACTATTCATGAGATATTATCACCCAGATGTGGCTCAATGGAAATTACATGGACAAATTAAATTAGAAGGAAAATATGGGATGGAACTATCTACTTTAAAAAATATTCAAAGAAATCCTTTTAATAGAATTTTAGCTACTGGGTTTTATTTTTATGATAGAAAAAGTAAATGGTTTTTTGAAAAATGTATGGAATGGTACTCCGAATTAAGTAATAGGAGTATGCGTATCTTTGTTGATACAAATGCTTTTTCTGAAGAAAGAACAGCTAATTGTATTTTATGGCAACACAACCAAAACCAATACCTCCCAGTTACTTGGAACAATTATTATAGTTCTCCTGAAGAAACTAAAGTAAATAATTACTTTCTTAAAAAAGGTTTTGATATAATGTACAATGAAAATACATTAGAACCTTATTTTATACATGGACCAGATCCTCATATAATTAAAAAATCCCCAGAAATTTTAAAATCTACTTATAACGATTATATCTGCACCAAGTTAATGATTGTAGCTCACCCAGATGATGAAACTATTTTTGGGGGTATAGAATTAGCCCAATATGGGCCTGAATATAAAGTAGTTTGTTTAACTAATAGTTCAAATGAATTACGTAAAAAGGAATTTAATAAAGCTATGAGATCTTTAAAAGTAAGATCTTGGGAAATGTGGGATTGGAAAGATGATTTGTATAACTTTACAGATTTAGATATTAAAAAAATTAAAACCTTAATAAATAGTAGAACTTGGGAAAAAATTGTAACACATAATCCTATAGGTGAGTATGGCCATCCCCAACATAAAGCTGTATTTGATGCTGTAAAATCTATTACTGATAATTTTTATGTTTTTGGTAAATCAACTAAAAATGATATTAAATTGTTAAACAAAAAAGTAAAAGCTTTAAATTTTTATCTCTCTGAAAAAGATATAATTCAACAATTACTAACCAAAAATGGAGATTGGTTTAAAAGTAATGATAATTCTACTAATTATATAGAGCACGAATCAATAGAAAAGTATAATCCTGAAAAGGATATTACTCCTTATATAGCTTGTTATGACAAATAAAGAATGTTTTTTAGTTACAGCTTATTGTAATACAGAAGAAAAAAAACAAGTATTACAAAAAACTTTAAATGATTTAAAAAGATATAATAAAGAAATTATATTATATTCTCACTATCCTATTACTGAAGAAGAAAGTAATTTAACTAATTACGCTGTATATGATTATAGTAACCCTATAGTAGATATTCACCAAGGTTCTATGTTACATTGGGTAATGGTAGAAAACTTTAGGCTTTGTACTTTATATCCTGACTATGGTTATGCTGCTGTCCAACAGTGGAAACGAGGATTACTATATGCTAATATGTTAGGATTTAAAAAAGTTTATGTTTTAAATTATGATTTAGATATAAATGATCAATTAGTATATTTACTAGAAAAAGGTTTAGAACAACATAAAAGTGTTTTATTAGATTATGATCTACCTCAACAAAACCCGGGTATGCATATGTCTTTAGCAGGTATTCAAACCCAATATTTTTTAGAACTTTTAAACCAAATAAATTATTTAGACTATTTAAGCACTCATCATGACAATATCCCAGAAAATTATTTGTTTAATAAATTCAACTCAGATAATACTATGGTAGTTCCTGTTGGGGAATGGGAAAATATTGCTACTACATCTATTAGAATGGGAGAACAAAGTTTTGTAGAAGAATTTTATACTAGAAATGGTTATAAGTGGATATTAGGTCAAGAAAAGATATTTGATAAAGGAGTTGAATCTAACCCTGATAAAGTAGTATTATGTCTTTGGGATGTTGAAGACAATTTAGAAGTTGAAATTTTTATAGATGGAAAAGGTATTCCTTTAAAAGATATTAAAAAAACAGATAGAACAATTCAAATATATCTTCCTATACCTTATAGTCAAATTACTCAATATGTAGGTAAATTTGTAAATAATACATTTGAGCATGTAGAAGGAAGATTAAAAATTATTATAAATGGTGTGGAAATTGAAAAAGAATTACTTAGATTATGCACTATATCCGCAATTGAAAATATAAATGAATAACAAAGGTTATACCAAACGACTTACTTGTGCTTCTTGTAATAGTACCAATCTTCATACAATACATGATTTTGGTATAGTTCCATTAGCAGGATATTTCCCTTCAGAAGAAGAAAAAAGTATTAAATCTGAATATCCCTTAGAATTTCAAATTTGTACAGATTGTTCTTTAGCACAAACAGATAGTATTATTGATGCTGAAATATTATTTAAAGATTATAGATATATTTCTTCAGTGGGGATGCAAAATCATTTTAATCAATATGCTGATTGGTTAGTTGAGAAAGAAGGTATAAATAAAGATACTAAAATACTAGAATTCGGATGTAATGATGGCCCCCTACTTTTAGCGTTACAAGAAAAAGGTATAAAAGCTACAGGTATTGATCCTGCATCCAATATTGTAAAATTAGGTAGAGATAAAGGATTAGATATTATTGATGATTTTTTTAATATAGAAACAGTTGATAAGTATAATTTAATACAAAAGTATGATTATATTTTGTCAAGTAATTCTTTTGCCCACATTACAGATATTCAATCCGTTATTTCTGGAGTTAAATGTGCTTTAAAATCAAAAGGAAAATTTATAGTTGAAGTACAATATTTAGTTGACTTAATAGATAAATTCCAATTTGATTTTATCTATCATGAACATTTATACTATTATACTATAACCAGTCTAAATAATTTATTATTACCGCATGGGTTTTGTGTTGTTGATTTTGAACATATCCCTATCCATTCAGGATCAATTAGAGTTATTATAAGTAGATGTAAAGATTACGAAGTAAGCGATAAAGTTTATAAACAAATTGAATTTGAAAAATCATACCTTAACTTGGATACTTTTAGTACTAAAGTTAAAGAATCTTTAGATAATTTAAATAAATTTTTTAAAAATTCTGCAAATAAAACCATTATAGGATACGGAGCTTCAGGTAGAGCAAATATGATAATCAATACATTAAAACTAACTACAGATAATTTAAAATGTATTATAGATGAATCACCTGAAAGGTACAACCGTTATATAGCAAATCAAGAAATTCCTATTATATCTTTAAATAAATTAGATATTAAACCAGACTATATTTTAATTTTAGCTTGGAATTTTGCGGATATGATAATTGAAAAAACAAAACATTTAAAAATACCTTATGTTATACCCTTCCCAAATCTTAAAATTGTGCAACCATGAAAGGTAAAAAAATTTTTATAACAGGAGGAGCTGGTTATTTAGGGTCTCATTTAGTAGAACGTTACTACAATGATAATGATATTACTGTATACTCAAGAGATGAGGCTAAACATTACTATTTAAAAAAACGTTTTCCTAAAATTAAATGTATAATAGGAGATGTACGAAATGCTGATTTATTAATTAGATCTGCTAAAGGACATAATATTGGTATATTTGCAGCATCCTTAAAACAAATAGAATCTGTAGATCAAAATGTAGAAGAAGCAGTTAGGGTTTTAATTGATGGGGCTATAAATTCTAGAAGAGCAGCTGAGGAAAACAATTTTCAAGCCGCATGTTTTATCTCATCTGATAAATCAAGAGCAGCTACCACATTATACGGCTCAATGAAATTTATAGCCGGAGAATCATTTATAGTCAATTCCGAACAATCTAATGTTAAACTATCTTCAGCAATATATGGTAACGTTTTAAATTCTACAGGTAGTATAATTCCTTTAATATGGGATTCTATTGAAAAAGGATATCCTCTAACTTTATATTCTTCTGAAATGACTCGCTTTATGATTGATATTGAGGAAGCTATGGATTTAATAGAGGTAGGGTTACAATTAGATGGTGTTAATGTTATTCCCAAATTAAACTCATTTTTAGTTAAAGATTTATTTGAAATTTATGCTGATAAATTCGGCTTAAAGTATAAAATTGGTCAACCTCGTATATCTGAAAAAATACATGAGGTAATGGTATCCAAGGAAGAAATACCTAGAACTTACCTAATGGATAATTATTATATAATGCATTATAATGATTTATCATTAATCCCATTAAAAGAGGAATTTACTAGTGATAAAGCAGTTGTGTCTAAACAAGAATTAGATCGTATATTACAGACATATAATTACTTTAAATGAAACATTTAGAGAAAACACCTTGGTTTATTTGCGATGAAAATGATACGAACCTTTGCGCGTATGTGGACACGGATTCAAACTATTTTAATGCTGAGCCTTTACTTCTTCATCTTTATCCTAATTTCGAAGAATTATCAAATGAAGAGAAAGATAGTAAGCTTGAAAAAGTGGCTCTCTATTACCAAGATTTTATTTCTGATCACTACAATAAATTAGCTAAAGAATGTTTTAATGTTGAAGAACACAGGTTGGAAATGAAAACTGAATGTGTTATTCGCGCTGCCTACTTTAGAGCCACTAGACGTTATGCTCAGTGGATTACAAAACAAGAGGGTATAACAAAAGAAACATTAGACGTAAAAGGTTTAGAATATAAAAAATCTAATTTTCCTCAAGTATTTAAAGGATTTTTTGAACAAGTAGTAGAAGATGTTTTAAAAGGTACTAAACAAAAAGAAATAGATAGACGTATACTTGATTTTAAATCCCAAATATTAAAAGATATTCCTATTGAACAATTAGGTAATCCTACGGGAGTTAAAACATTAAACAAGTATATCGAACGTAAGCCTGTAGGAGGTGAAGCATTCACTGTAATCGCTAAAGGAGCCCCTGCTGCCGTGCGAGCTACTATTAAGTATAATGATTTACTTAAATATTGGAAGTTAGATAATAAACATGAAACAATTGTTCAAGGTAGTAAAGTTAAATGGATTTATTTAAAAAAGAATCCCTATAATATTGAAGCATTAGCTTATCTTGATTATGACATGCCTGATAAAATTAGAGAATTTTTAGATAAGTTTGCTGATAAGGAAAAGGTATTTGATACTATATTATTAAATAAATTAGAAGGGTTTTATGATGACTTAGGATGGAAATTAGTTACAAACCCTTATGTTAATCAGTTTTTTATATGAAAAAGTTTATAAAAGTTTATGATAATATAATTTCACCCAAATTAGCAGATAATTTAGAAGATTTATTATTAGGACAATCCATCCCCTGGAATTATATTCAAAACATTACACACTCAAACTCTACCACTAATTATCTCCCAGGATTCTCTTATTATTTTGTAAATAAAAATATAAATTTATATGAAAATTCTTGTTTTAATATTTCTCAAATATTATATAATCTTACATATAAATTAAATATTAATCTTTTAGATATTATTCAAGCTAGAGTTTTTTTACAAATTCCTTCTTTAAAATCTTCACCTAATGAAGTTCATGTTGATTTAGAATTTCCTCATTGGGTATGTTTATATTATGTTTGTGATAGTGATGGTGATACTATTTTATTTGATAATAGTGGAAATGAAATTAAAAGAGTTTCTCCTAAAAAAGGCAGAATTGTTTTTTTTGATGGAAGTATAAAACACTGTAGTTCTAGTCCTTCTAAAACCCATAGAGCAGTTGTTAATTTTGATTTTATAGGAAAAAAATTATGATTTATATTTTTGATGTTGATGGAACATTAACCAAATCACGAAATGTTATAGATCCTAAATTTAAAACATTTTTTGAAGCCTTTATAAAAAGTAATCGTGTTTGGTTAATATCGGGTAGTGATAAAGATAAAACTATTGAACAAGTAGGTTTCAATATTTGGTTAGGTGCAGAACGTTCTTATCAATGCTCAGGTAATCAACTTTATCAAGGAGGTGATCTAATCAAAGAAAATAAGTTTGAACTACCCATAGCTGCTAGAATGTGTTTAGAAAAATTTCTAAAAGATTCTGAATATCCTTACCGTTATGGTAATCATATAGAAGAAAGACCGGGCATGATTAATTTTTCTATAGTAGGTAGAAATTGTACCCAAGAGCAAAGAGATGATTATTATAGATGGGATTTAGAAAATAAAGAAAGAGAAAAATTTGCTTGGGAGATTCGAGAAAGATATATTGGTTTAGATGCTGTAGTAGGAGGAGAAATTAGTATTGATATCTACAATAAAGGTCAAGATAAAGGACAAATTGTGGAGGATGTTGATGATAAATTTACATTTTTTGGAGATAGACTAGAACCAGGAGGTAATGATTATCCTGTGATGAAAGCTATAATAGATAAAAAATTAAAGGGAAATAAATTTCATCACGTAAAAAGTTGGAAAGACACAGAAAAAATATTACATTCACTAATATGAAAATAGAAGTATCAAATGGTGAGATAGTTGATAAAATGACTATCCTAGAATTAAAATTAGATAAAATTAAGAATAAATCTCAATTAGAGAATATCTCTAAAGAATGGGAGATACTTAATGATTGTGTTATGTCATTATTTCAAATTTATGGTAATTCTAAACTATATAGTAAAGTAGATGAATTATCGGACATTAACAGTAAGCTTTGGGATGTAGAAGATTGGATTCGTGATTGTGAAAAAGAACAAAGGTTTGATAAAGAATTTGTGGAATTAGCCAGATCAGTTTATAAATTAAATGATCAAAGATCTGAAGTAAAAAGACAAATTAATATATTAACTAAATCTGATTTAATTGAAGAAAAGTCATATAGTAAGTAATATTGAAAAATACTATCTAAATGGTTTAACTAAAGAGGTAGTATGGAATCTAGTAGGTGGTAAAGCAACAATTGACTTTGCTACCGAAACTAAAGATGCTGTAGGTCAAGTTATATTTAATATGCCATTACCTGATGGTCCCTTAGCCATCTATAGTACAGATGCTTTACTAAGATTAATTGGTATTACAAGTGAAGAAATACAAATTGAACTAAGTAAAGGTCCTACAGGTTTAGTTGATAAACTAAAAATACAAGACAATAAATTTGATTTAAATTACCACTTGAGTGATATTAACTCAATCCCAGAAGTACCTAATGTAGCAGAGACTGACTATGATTTCTCATTTAAAGTAAATGATGAATTTATTACAGGATTTCTTAAAGCACATAACGCATTAGAAAAAATAAAAGACGTTACATTTAATACTGCTACTACTCCACAAGGTGAAAATATAGTAGAAATTATACTAGGTGAACGTTCACAACATTCACATAAAGTTAAATTTACTGAATTAGCAGAATTTGAATCACAAAGTGACATTATCCCCTTTTCAGCTATCGTATTACGTGAAATGTTATCAGCTAATAAAGGTACAGAAGGTACAATTTATGTAAGTAATAAAGGGTTAATGAAATTAGAATTTAACTCTGAAGAAAGCAGTGCAAAATATTTTGTTGTAAGACAACAATAATGTATATTTATAGAAAAATAACTGAGACTCTAGGGCGAGCAGTTATGTTTTATGTTTAACCGGTGAGCTAAGCCACCACAAATTTTAATGATATGAGTACATTATTTTATGAACGTACACCGTTCGACATTTTATTCAAAAATTTCTTCCAAGATGGAAGCAGCTACAACCCAGTTGTAGATACCAAACTTTCCCACCCAGTAGATATTTACACTTCCGATAAAGGGCTAACATTTGAAATTGCCTGTACTGGGATCTCTAAAAGCGATATTGAGTTACTTACTCAAGACAATGTTTTAAGAGTTAATTATACAAAATCCAAAGAAGATAAAGACGTAGACTATATCCACAGAGGTATCGCTAAACGTTCATTCAATTTAGGATGGAAAATCGATAGTAAATTTGATTTATCTAAAGCAAATGCAAACTTTGCTGATGGATTATTGACAATTGAAGTACCATTTTCCAAAGGTTCGGAGTTAAAAAAGTTGCAAATTAAGTAAAAAGCTTTGCCCTAGAGCTAGGTTATTTAATGAACCTTTTGTATATTTACACAAATAAACAGTTATAAAAATATGGCAAATCCAAACTTTAAAGGAAGACCTGTTGGTTCAGGCAAATCCACATTTATTGAAGATCCTATATTAGGAGATTTTAAGATTGCTATTGATGAGTATAGCTTTAATGTAATTGATACTAATAAAGATAAAACTTTAGGTTATCATACTACATTACCACAAGCTATTTTATCAATTGCAAAATATCAGATGCTAGAAGATCGTACTTTTAGTTTGACTGAATATGCCGAGCAATTTGAACAAACACATCTAAAACTTAAAGAAGCAATTTTAAAATGAGCAAGAATCGTGGACAATCAATGGGGCGAAGAGCTCGCCGTTATGATAGATTTAAATTAACTACTAATATGGGTAATAAAATAAACACTAGAAAATTTAGTAAAAAATGAGCAAATTAAAACCAGTTAACGGAAACGTTATCCTTCGACCTATTGAGGAGGAGGAACAAATGGCAGGAAATATTATTATTCCTGACATGGGTAAAGAAAGACCTGAAATGGGTGAAATTATAGCCATTTCAGAAATTTATAACTTTAATAAGGGCGAATACGCACCTACAATATTAAAAGTTGGTATGAAAGTGTTGATTCCAAAAATGGGTGCACAAGCAGTAACTATTGATGGAGAAGAATATTATATAACAGCACAAAGTTCAGTGCTATCAATCATTGAGTAATGACAGAGACAAGTTTCGGAACAGAATTAAAAAACAAGCTTTTAGAGGGAGTTCAAAAGCTAAATAACAGTGTAGCATCGACCTTAGGGCCTGCTGGTAGAACTGTTTTAATTAAAGAACAAAATGGTGAACTTAAAATAACTAAAGATGGAGTTACTGTAGCTAAAGCCTTTAAAGAATTAGAAGATCAAACAGAATCTATTGGTGCTGAATTAGCTAAAAAAGTATCCATTAAGTCTGCTAATGAGGTAGGAGATGGTACTACAACTTCTACTGTATTAGCCACAGCTATTCTAGAAGAAGGAATTAAACAAATTAATGATGGTTCCAACCCAGTTAATATTAAAAAGGGTATTGACGAGGCAGTATCAACAGTAGTATCTAAACTAAAAGAAATGGCTACTGAAATTACTGATGATTCACAAATTAAAGAAGTAGCCACAATCTCAGGTAACAATGATACTGAAATTGGCAATCTAATTGCTACTGCATTAGATAAAGTAGGTCGTGATGGTATTGTGACAATTGAAGAATCTAAAACAGGTGAAACATCACTTGAAGTTGTAGAAGGAATGCAATTTGATCGTGGTTTTAAATCACCTTACTTTGTTACAGATAATAATTCAATGTCTGCAGTATTAGATGATCCTTATATTTTAATTTATGATGGCCGTATTACACAAGCATCAGAATTATTAAATGTATTAAATAAAGCAAGTGGTGAATCTAAATCAATTTTAATTGTAGCTGAGGATATTGATGGTGAAGCATTAGCAACACTTATTGTTAATAAAATGCGAGGTACTATTCAAGCTGTAGCAGTTAAAGCACCTGATTTTGGTGATAGACGAACTATGGCTTTAGAAGATTTAGCTACTGTTACAGGTGGCCAAGTTTTATCTAAAAATAAAGGACATAAACTGGATAAACTTCAACCTATCCAACTTAATGAATTACTAGGTTCAGCTCGTAAAGTATCAGTTACTAAAGAAACTACTACTATTATTGATGGCAAAGGTGGTGAAGAAGCTATTGCAAATAGAGCTACAGAAATAAAAACTCAATTAGATAATGCTACATCTGCATTTGAAAAAGAAAAATTGCAAGAGCGATTAGGCAAATTAATTGGAGGAGTAGCAATCATTAACGTTGGTGGTAACTCAGAAATTGAAATTAGAGAGAAAAAAGATAGAGTAGAAGATGCTTTATTTGCTACTAAAGCTGCACTTGATGAAGGTATTGTAGCAGGTGGTGGAACAGCTTTATTATATGCTGCTGGAGCAATCGATATTCAAGGTAATGATGATATTGCTATTGGTCGTAGAATTGTAAAACAAGCAATCACCGAACCATTCGTTAAAATTTTAACTAATGCTGGCCATGATATAAATGATATCCGTTATGCTTCATTTAAATTAATTGATTCAGGTAATGATTTATGGGCTGGATTAAATTATAAAGATCTATCAGTAATTAATTACAAAGAATTAGGTATTATTGATCCTAAAAAAGTAACAAGAATTGCCTTAGAAAATGCTTCTTCAATTGCTGGAACTATATTAACAACAGAATCTGTTGTATATGAAAAACGAAAAGAAAAAGAAGAAACTTCTGACCCAATGGCGGGGATGATGTAATTATTGTTTGTATATTTACCTTAATGCTTAAAGAACATACTTTATTTACAGAACGTTTTCGACCAACTGATCCTAAGGATTATATTGGAAATGAAGTGTTCAAAGCAAGTTTAGACCAATGGATTAAACAGCAGGATATTCCACATATCCTGTTGTATGGTCCTGCTGGTACAGGTAAAACTACTGCTGCTAAATTAATTGTAGCTAATTTAGATTGTGACCATATCTATATCAATTGTTCAGATGAAAATGGTATTGATACAATTAGAGAGAAGGTAAAATCATTTGCTTCTGCCGCGACATTTCGCGCTTTAAAGGTAGTTATTATGGATGAAGCTGATTTTTTAACCATAAACGCACAAGCAGCTTTACGCAATGTAATTGAAGCCTTTTCTAAAACAACACGTTTTGTATTTACTTGTAATTATATTGAACGTGTAATTGATCCTATACAATCCAGAACCTCAGTATTTGAAGTATTACCCCCTTCTAAAGCAGAAGTAGCAAAACGATGTAAAACAATTTTAAATGAAGAAGGATGTAATCATTCTATTGAAGATTTAGCTGCAATTGTAAACAAGACATACCCTGATATTCGTAAAACATTAAATTTATTACAATCAAGTATTGTATTCAAATCAGCAGGTACTTTTTTACAATTAAACAAAGAAATTACTAGTCAATATGAATACACAAAACAAATTATTGACTTAATTAAATCTAATAATGATGATGCCTTTAATAAAATTAGACAAATAGTAGCAGATTCAAATATTAGAGACTATAACGAATTATACCGAGCCTTATTCGAAAACTTAGATTCATTCCATAATCCTGTATTAGGTACTATTATTATCGCTGAGGCGCAGTACCAGTCAGCATTGGCTCCTGACCGCGAAATTACTTTTATGGCTTGTATCGCTAAACTGTTAAAACCATTCTAATGGAACAACCACAATTAAATTTAGATTTATCTAAAACAACTGCTATTGAAACTTCTACAGGAAGTAAAATTTGGGCACAAGGTGTTACACTGAGAAAAGTATCTAAATTTGTAACGGGTACTAGCGAAGATGCCATTGTACCAATTCCAATTTTTTATGATCCTGAAACTAAAGAAATTTTAGAGGATACTTTGCCTCGTGAATTAAGAGATGAATATATAACTACTAAATAAATTAAAAATGAAAAAATCAAGAACTGGTATTAAACCACCTACACAACCAAATTTTCGTGAAGCTATTCCTATGGATTTAGATTTAAGAAAAACAAACCCATTAACTCCTTGGAGTGGGGGACAATTATGGAAAATGGGATACATTTTAAGAGAAGTAACAGAAGAAAAAGCAGTAGTCCCTATCCAGGTATTCTATGACCCTAAAGATGGAAGAATATTATCTAACACTCTTCCCCCTGAAATTCGACACCAATATGAAACCATTTCAGAAGAAAATAATGAAGTTCCTGAATTAAATTGGGAAGATGATCAAGAAAGTTGGGATGATAGTAACAATTCTAAATTTGAAAACAATAATGAAGAAGAAGATGATGATTTAGGTTTTGATAACTGGTGGGAAGATGAAGACTAATTCATGAATATATTTGACTGGCTTAACGAGATTTCATATAATAAAAGAGATTGGAATGAATTTACTCCTGAACAACAATCAACATTCGATCCTTATATGATACATCGTTTCATATCAATGAAACAAGATTATGTTGAGCTAGTCAGTGATCTTCAACAATCCATAGGGTCTTTACCTAATAAATATATCTATAATTTATGGCGTAATATTATACCAAAAAGAAAAACATATTTTAGATATATAAAATCTAAAAGATCCTTGCCTAATGATAAACTCCTTATTATATTAGCTAATCATTGGAGAGTAAGTAAACGTGAAATAAAAGATAATTATCATTTAATAAGTAAGGATTATATTGGACATTTACTTTATGAGATAGGTATCGATGGACGTAAACACAAAACATACTTGAAATAATGCAAAAATTATATGAAATGCTTCGCAAAGAAGCTGAAGCTGAAAAATCAAAAGCCCTACTAACCTTAGAATTATTAAGCAACCACCCAGCGGGTATTGGAGATCATTCAACAACAGATTTTTACAATAATGCTACAGAAGCATTACAAATGTTAGTTGATGCTGATGATAAATTATCAGCCTTAAATAGATATTTCCCTCAAAAAGAACTAATCAGTGAGTGATTCAGTAAAAAAATATCACGAAATGGAAGAAAACGACTTATATTGGAAGTCAAATGATACTAATGGCTCTATCTTAAGACGCTACCCAGGTGATATTGAAGTTACAATGGATGAACCTAAAAAAGATAGTTATGTTCAATTAGTTAAAGAAAAATTTGAACAACGTTCTCAAACTGGTATTAAAAAATATAATACTACATTAGAACGTGAAGATTTAGATTTACAAGCCTGGCTTAACCATTTGCAAGAAGAGTTGATGGATGCTACATTATATGTTGAAAGATTAAAGGCTGAATTAAAAAATGGAGGCATATCATAACCAATTTATTGGGACTTATTATAATGCTTTTTCTTCAAAATTTTGTGATAATATTATAAAAGAATTTGAAGAAAATAGTAAATACCAAACCCAACGTAACAATGATAATGGAGCACTCTATGGAATTAGAGATTCATCACTTTTTTTACAAAACCACAAGATTAGACAATATTTTAATAAGGTTGTAACAAGTAAAATATTACCTCTTTATTTATATGAGTATTATTATGTCCATAATTTTTTATTTATTGATGATTGGAAAATTCAAAAAACAAACCCTACAGAAGGTTATCATCCCTTTCATAGTGAATGGGGATATAAGCCAACCTTTCGTGATAGAATCTTAGTATATACCTTATACTTAAACGACATAGAAGAAGGTGGGGAAACCGAATTTTTATATCAATCTATAAGAATAAAACCTCAAAAGGGTATGTTATGTATTTTCCCTGCTTATTTCACCCATACACATAGAGGCAACCCTCCTTTATCAGAAACAAAATATATAATGACTGGGTGGATGCAAAGATTACATAAAGATAACCCTTCTGCTATAAAGCTTGGGTTAATAAATAAAGAAGGAGAATTTTTAGATGTAAATGGAAATATTTGTGATACGGGTAAATGAAAATAAATTATACAATAGATAAAGTTGTATCTTTTTCGCAGTATTCCACTTTTAAATCCTGCCCCCATAAGTGGTATTTGCAATATGTAAAAGGTTATAGAGACGAAAAGCCAAATATGCATTTCGTTTTTGGAACCTCTATGCATGAGGCCCTTCAACATTACTTACAAACCATGTTTGATTCAACTGCTAAGGCAGCTGATGAAATTAACTTAAACCAATTCTTCAAAGATAAAATGATTGAAGAATATAATAAGTACAAGAAAAAACACGGACATTTTGCTACCCCAGAAGAACTACAAGAATTTTATTTTGATGGTATTGCTATTTTGGATTGGTTTAAAAAACATAAACGTGGTAGAAAATTGTATTTTTCACCTCGTAAACAAGAATTAAAAGGTATAGAGGTACCTTTAATTTTGCAACCAATTAAAGAACGCCCAAATATTAAGTATATGGGTTATGTAGATTTAGTTATCTACGATAAACGAAGTGAGGAATATACTATTTTTGATATTAAAACATCTACTAAGGGATGGAGTAAATGGGAAAAAGGAGACACTATAAAGCATAATCAACTTTATCTTTACAAACAATATTACTCTGAATTATTTAAAGTACCATTAGATAAAATTAAAGTAGAATTTTATATTGTTAAACGTAAAGTACTCGATTTTGATGATGAAAAATTACAATCTCCTCACCAAGCATATCGTGTACAAAACTTCAAACCAGTTGATAATAAAAAACGTTTACGAGAAGCAAAAGAAGATTTTACTAACTTTATTCGTGAATGTTACACCCCAGAAGGCAACCCAGTTGATAAAGATTTTGATAAAAAAATTGATAAACCTTGTGATTGGTGTGAATTTGGAAAAAATAGAGAATTATGTGGGGCTGCACTAGCTCCTGAAGAAAAATTCTTCAGTTTCTAGTTTTGATATATTTATATACGCATTAAGTTATAAAATATGGATAATAAAAAGTTACAATTAACAAGTGTAAAAGTACATAGACACTTGTTTGATGAATTCAAAGTTGAATGTGTTCGTACAAAATTTTCACTACAAAAACTTGCAGACCGAGCCCTTTATTTGTATCTTACAGATGAAGAATTTAGAAAACAGGTTCACAATCAAACAACACTAAATTTAGACAAATAATAGTTTTATGAAAGAAGGTTATTTACCTAAGGAGCAGCGTAAAAAAATTCTGTTTCTTTGCGATGATATTAGAATGCACTCTGGTATTGCTACAATGGCAAGAGAAATAGTATTAGGAACTTGTCATCATTACAATTGGGTTAATGTAGGTGCAGCTATTGATCACCCTGAAAAAGGAAAAAGAATTGATTTAAGTGCTGATAGCGGAAAACGTGCTGGTATAGAAGATGCTTCTGTATTTTTATATCCCCAAAATGGATATGGTGATTCAACTATAATGCGTCAAATGCTCCAAATTGAAAAACCAGATGCTGTATTCTTTTTTACAGATCCAAGATATTGGGAATGGCTGTTTGCTATAGAAAATGAAGTAAGAGCTAAATGTCCTATGATTTATCTTAATATATGGGATGATTTACCTGCTCCTATATATAATAAATCCTATTATGAATCATGTGATACTCTACTAGCTATATCAAAACAAACTAAAAATATAAATGAAGTTGTTTTAGGAGATAAAGCTAAAGGTAAAATTATAGAATATGTTCCTCATGGTATTAATGAAGAATATTTTTATCCCATTGATAAAAATCATGAAAAATATCCTGAGTTATTAAAGGCAAAACAACAATTATTTGGAGATAAAGAATATGAGCATGTATTTTTCTTTAATTCAAGAAACATTAGAAGAAAAAACACTTCAGCTTTAATTGCTGCTTATAGTATTTTTAAACAAAATCTCCCAGAAGATAAAAAAAATAAAGTAGCATTAGTATTACATACCCAACCTGTAGATAATAATGGTACAGATTTATTTGCTGTACGTGATTTATTTTTAGGAGAAGACGAAAGTGTACGGTTTTCTTCTGCTAAATTATCAACAGAAGGTTTAAATTATCTTTATAATATAGCAGATACAACTGTACTACCATCTACAGCTGAAGGATGGGGACTATCACTTACTGAATCAATGATGGCTGGAACTATGATTTTGGCTAATGTTAGTGGTGGGATGCAAGACCAAATGAGATTTGTAGATGAAAATGGAAATTGGATTAATTTCTCTAAAGACTTTTGTTCAAACCATTTTGGTACTTATAAAGAACATGGTGAATGGGCTATTCCTATATTTCCTAAAACTACAAATATAGTTGGTTCTCCTAAAACTCCTTATATATTTGAAGATCAAGTTGATTTTAGAGAGTTAGCAGACAAAATGATGGAGGCCTTTAATTTATCTAAAGAAGAAAAAACTAGGAGAGGATTAGCTGGGCGTGAATGGGTAACCTCAGATGAATCCATGATGTCAGCTAGAAAGATGAATGAAAATGTTATTAAATATATAGATCAAACCCTTGATACTTTTAAACCACGTAAAAAGTTTGAATTTATTAAAATAGATAAATACCCCGTTAAACAGTTACAACATAAATTAGTATATTAGTTATGAGTAAACCATTTGTAGTAGTAAGCTGCCCTATAGATACATTTTCAGGCTACGGCGCAAGAAGCCGCGATGTAGTTAGAGCATTAGTCAATTCTGAAAAATACGATGTAAAAGTTTTATCACAAAGATGGGGTAATACACCATATGGGTTTTTAAAGGAAAATAATCCTGAAGATAAAAAATTATTAGATTGTATTATTTCTCCACCTATACAACGTCAGCCCGATGTTTGGATACAAATCTCAGTACCAGATGAATTCCAAAAAATTGGTAAATTTAATATTGGTATTACTGCTGGAATTGAAACTGATACTTGTGATGTAAGATTCATACAAGGGGCAAACAATATGGACTTAATTTTAGGTTCTTCAAATCATAGTTTGTATGCTCTTAAAAATTCGGTGTATGAACAAAAAGATAAAGCAGGTAATGTTAAAGGTGTTATTAAATTAGAAACACAAACTGACGTATTATTTGAAGGGGTAGATTTAGAAAAATATTTCTATATTGAACCTAAAGATTTACCTAAAACCGAATTAGTACAATCATTAGATACAATTGATGAACAATTTTGTTTTTTATATGTTGGTCATTGGTTAAAAGGTACAATTGGAGAAGATAGAAAAAATACAGGTTTATTAATTAAAACTTTTTTAGAAACTTTTAAAAATTCTAAAAAACAACCTGCTTTAGTTTTAAAAACTATGAGTGGTCCTGCTTCTATTATGGATAGAGAAGAAATACTTAAACGTATTGATGCTATCCGTAAAGGAATAAGTGGTAAATTACCTAATATTTATTTTCTTCATGGAGAAGTAGAAGACGAAGAAATTAACCATTTATATAATCACCCTAAAATTAAAGCTATGATAAATTTAACTAAAGGTGAAGGTTTTGGTCGTCCTCTTCTAGAATTTACTCAAAGTAAAAAACCTATTATTGCTTCTAATTGGAGTGGACATTTAGATTTTTTAAACAAAGAATTCACTAGTTTAGTCCCAGGAGAAGTAAAGCAAGTTCATGAATCTGTAGTTCAAGATAGATTGATTATAAAAGAATCAAAATGGTTCTCCCCTGATATTAATTTTGCTTCATTATTAATGAAAGACTATGTTAATAGCTATAAAGGATATCAAGTTAAAGGAAAACGTTTAGGACATCATTGTAAAACTAATTTTTCATTTGAAAAAATGCAGGAAAAATTGGAAGAGATTATGGATAAAAATGCTCCTAAAAAAGTAGAAATAAAACTACCCAATATAAAGAAAATTTCATTACCTAAAAAAAATGACTAAAGATAATCTCGAATACTGTCCTAAGTGTGGTGGTGATGCTTGTTACACTACACAATTAAATGCTACAGCTAAAAACTACTTTTGTTTTGGTTGTGGCTTTACTTCTAATGATTTAATGATTATTGGTGAATTCGATTTTGACCAATATGAAGAAACTTTACCTGAACTATATAAAGACATTAAAGTTGATGATGGTTCAGGACGTGTTTGGTATCCTATTACAATTAATATTGAAGATAAAGGTACAGTATTTGCTAAAGGTACTAGTTTAAGTGATTGGCAATGGGCGGGGATTAAAGTAAAAGAAGTATCAAAAGAAGAACAAGAAAAATTTAAAATCCCAGGCACAGATAAAGTTTACAAATATAAAACTGATATGTCTACTCTTCAAGAATTTCCACAACATGATTTTATGGAGGCTCTTGACTATATTGGTTTTTTTAAAAATTAAAATATGGGAATAAGTTTTGCAATTACCGCTTATAACGAACATGAAGAACTAAAACAATTACTAAATCAGTTAATACAAATTGTAAGACCTGATGATGAAATTGTTATTCAATTAGACAATAAAGCAACAGAAGAAGTAATTCAAGTTGTTGATTATTATTTTGAAAAATATAGTAAAGATATTACTATTAAAAAAACTCATTTCGGTTTAGATAATCATTTTGCTAACTTTAAAAATAATTTAAAAGAATATTGTGCTAAAGATTGGGTGTTTCAAATTGATGCTGATGAGACATTAAGTGAAACCTTTAAAACAATAATTCATGATGTGTTGGAAGCAAATGAAGAAATTGACTTAATAGCTGTACCACGAGTTAATATTGTTAAGGGTTTAGAACAAAATGATGTTATAAATTGGGGGTGGAGATTAAACCCTCATGGTTGGGTAAACTGGCCTGATGCACAACATAGAATTTTTAGAAATAAACCCGAAATTAAATGGGTAAATAAAGTACATGAAAAAATAGTAGGATGGAAAACATATGCCGAATTACCATCTGAGGATGATTCATATGCTTTATATCATGTAAAAAATATAGATAGACAAAGAAAACAAAACGAGTTTTATTCAACATTATGAAAAAGGTATTAATAACAGGAGGTGGTGGTATGGTAGGTTCCGCAATGGAATCCCCAATTAAATTAACTCGCGACTACTGCGATTTAACAAACCCAAGACAAACCACAAGTTTATTTTCAGCAATTAAACCCGATGGTGTAATTCATTGTGCTGGTAAGGTAGGTGGTATTGGTGGTAATTCAAATTATAAAGGTGAATACTTTTATGATAACATAATGATTAATACTAACGTTATTGAAGCCGCTAGACGTGCTGGTACAAAACATTTAGTAGCATTTTTATCCACTTGTGTATTCCCCGATAAAGTAAATTATCCACTTACTGTTGATCAAGTACATTTAGGAGAACCCCATGAATCAAATTACCCTTATGCTTATGCTAAACGAATGGCTGATATTCAAATTAGAGCATATCGTGAGCAATATGGATTAAATTATACTTCAATTATTCCCTCCAACATTTATGGCCCTAATGATAACTTTTCTTTAGAACATGGTCATGTAATGCCTATGTTAATTCATAAATTATATTTAGCTAAGAAAAATAAAACAGACTTTACTGTATGGGGTAGTGGGAAACCCTTAAGAGAATTTATATATTCAAAGGATATAGCTAAAATAGCAGAATGGGCTTTATTTAACTATGAGGGTATAGATCCTTTAATTGTAAGTGGTGATGAAGAAATATCAATTAAAGATTTAGTAGGAATTTTAGTTGATGAATTTAAATTTAAAGGTAAAGTTATATTTGATAAAACAAAACCGGATGGACAATTGAGAAAACCCTCTGATAATTCTAAGATAAAAGAATTACTGCCTGATTTTGAGTACACCCCATTTGAACAAGGAATAAAAGAAACAATTAATTGGTTTATAGAAAATTATGAAACGACCCGAAAATAAAATGCCCGGAGGGAGAACAAAAATAGCTTTAATTACTGGTATAGGAGGGCAAGATGGTTCTTATTTAGCAGAACTTCTTTTAGAAAAAGGATATATAGTACATGGTACTGTAAAAAGGAATTCAATAGCAGAAAACCAAACAGAAAGACTTGAATCTATTTATCCCCAACTTAAAGGTAAACTTCATTATGCAGATTTAACAGATGCAACTTCTTTATATAGAGTTGTTAAAGACGTATTTCCTGATGAAATTTATAATTTAGGAGCCCAATCCCACGTACAAGTATCTTTCCAACAACCTGTTTATACAGCACAAGCCACAGGAATAGGAGTATTAAATCTTTTAGAAGTAGTTAGACAGCTTAATCCTCTTGGTATGAAAGTATACCAAGCATCAAGCAGTGAAATGTTTGGTAATAATATAGATAAAGATGGATTTCAACGTGAAACTACACCTATGAATCCTGTATCACCCTATGGATGTGCTAAAGTATACGCATATAATATTTGTAGAAATTACCGCAAATCTTATAAAATGCATATTTCAAATGGAATATTATTTAATCATGAATCACCAAGACGAGGAACTAACTTTGTAACTAATAAAGTTGTTAAAACTGCATGTGAAATTAAAAAAGGTTTAAAAACTGAATTACGTTTAGGAAATCTACATGCTACTCGTGACTGGGGACATGCAAAAGATTATGTTAAAGCTATGCAAATGATCCTTCAACAAGAAGAACCAGATGATTATGTATGTGCTACAGGAATTTCTCATTCTGTACAAGAACTAGCAGAATATACTTTTAGTAGATTATACTTAGATTGGAACAAATATGTTAGAACCGATAAAAAATATCTACGCCCAGAAGAACTAAATGATTTAAAAGGTGATTCAACTAAACTACGCAAAGCTACAGGATGGAAACCAGAATATACTTTTGAGAAAATGATTGATGAAATGATTGTATACTGGATGAAAAGACTATGAAATTAAAGATTAAACATTTTGATACTAAAGTATTTGAATCTAAGATGCAACATCTTAAGGACATTAACTTTACTTTATTTGTAGATGATATACCGCAGTCTCAAGATGATTTAACTGATTTAAATATTTTAGTACTACAAGAACCAAATGAGTATTTTGGTTTACACGATTGGGCAATTCAAAACCAAAATTTGTTTTCTTTAATTTTAACTTGGGATGATAAAGTTTTAAATAATTGTGATAATGCTCGCTTTTTACCCTTTGGTCATACTTGGTTCACCCCAGATATTTGGAATAAATCTTATAACAAAAAATATCAAGTATCTCATTTAGCAGGTAAATTACAAAAAACATATGGTCATGGTTTACGTCATGAATTATTAGCTAGACAAAACGAAATAAAATTAGATAAGGTATTTCATCACACTTATGGTGACAGAAGTGATATTAATGATGCTCGTATAGGTAAAGTAGATGTGTTTGCTAAAAGTCAATATGGTGTAGCAATTGAAAATACCCAACATAGGGGGTACTTTACAGAAAAAATATTAGATTTATTTTTATTAAAAACTATTCCAATATATTGGGGTTGTTCTAATATTAAAGATTTTTTTAACCCACAAGGAATTATTTATATAACAAGTATAGATGAAGCCATTTATAAAATGAATTATCTATTAGATTCTGATTATTATAATAAGGTTTTGCCTGTTGTAGAAGAAAACTATAAGAAAGCACTAAAATATGTTGATTATGAACAATCTATAGTTGATTATATAACTAAAATTTTTAAGGAAAATGGGATATTGGCCTTATAAAGTTTTATTTGAAAAATATAAATCTGATTGTACTACTTTTCTTGAAACAGGAACCTACAAAGGAGATTCAGTACAAGATGCTTATGATTTAGGATTTGAACGAATCGTGTCTATTGAAGTAGAAGAAAGCCTTTATAAAGAATGTATGGAGCGATTTCAACCTTTAGATGCTTGGGAACAAATTAAATTGTTTGTAGGTAGAACTGAAGATAATATAGAGAATTTAGTATTAGATTGGACTAAAGGTAGAACTATGTTTTGGTTAGATGCACATAAAGGTAACAAATTTGCTAGTAGTCCTTATAAAATAGAAATCGAAGCTATAATGAAACATGAACGTAATGATCATGTTATTATAATAGATGATGTAGATAGACCCTATATTGGAGAAAATGGAGTTAAGTGGATTAAAGAAACCTTGTCTAAGCATAACCCTTTTTATAAATTCAAGATAACACAAATCCACCCTGAGTGTGGAGAACAATTAATAGCTTACATATAATGCAAAAAATATTAGATCAAGTAGCAGAGTTTGTTAAAGATAAACAATCAACTAAAAAATGGGAAGCTGGTAAAGATTTAGTACTGTATGCTGGTCCTTATGTTGATGAAAAAGAATCACAGGCTGTAGTTAAAGCTATGCTTGAAGGATGGTTAGCATTAGGTAAGGAAGGTTCTTTATTTGAAAGACGTTTTCCTAAAAAATTAGGTAAAAAGTTAGGAGTATTAACTAATAGTGGTTCAAGTGCTAACTTACTTATGATGTTAGCTTTAACATCTAAACGTGGTTTAAATTTACCTAAAGGAACTAAAGTAATTACCCCTATAGCTGGTTTCCCCGCTACTTTATCTCCTACAATACAAGTAGGTTTTGAACCCATTTTTGTTGATATTGAACTTGAAACGTTAAATTTAGATTTAGATCAAGTTGAAAAAGCATGTCAAGAACACCCTGATGCAAAAATTATAACGTTTGCTCATGTATTAGGCAATCCACCTAATATGGATAGGTTAATGGAAATTGTAGAAAAATATAACCTAATATTATTAGAAGATTGCTGTGATGGTTTAGGAACAACTTATGATGGTAAATTATTAGGTTCTTTTGGTAAAATGGCAAGTTGCTCATTTTACCCAGCACATCATATTACCATGGGTGAAGGTGGATTTGTAGGATGTAATGATATGGAAACTGAACGCATATTGCGAAGCTTTAGAGATTGGGGGCGTGGATGTTATTGTGTAGGCAAAGCTAATGCTTTACGAGATGGTAGTTGTGGATGTAGATTTAATAATTGGATGCCTAGCCTACCAGATGAAATATTTGATCACAAATACATTTATGAAGAAATTGGTTATAATTTAAAACCAACTGAGCTTCAAGCAGCTATGGGTAATGTTCAAATGGCTAAATTAGATGAAATAGGACAATTACGAAGACGTAATCATGCTGCTATTGTAGATATATTTAAACCTTATGCTGATAAATTTATTTTACCCCAAGCCCAACCAAAATCAGACCCTGATTGGTTTGCCGTAGCATTAACAGTTAAAGATGGGGCAGGATTTACACGAACTGAATTTTGTGAATATTTAGAAGATAATTTAATTCAAACCCGCCCTTACTTTGCAGGTAATATTATGTTACAACCAGCATATAGTCATTTAATTGATGCTAAAAAAGTAATTAATGATTTTCCTGTAGCAAGAAAAGTAACAACGGATACCTTCTTTTTAGGTTGTAGTCCTGTAATTACTTTAGAACAAATAGATTATATTAAAACAATAGTAGACAAATATTTTAATTAATGGTTAAATCAGTATATATTACAGGATGTTTTGGATTCATCGGTAGTTATGTAACTAGAGCATGTTTAGACAAAGGTTGGTATGTTTATGGTGTTGATAAAATGACATATGCTTATTTTGAAGATGCGTATGATGAATTTATAGAACATCCGCGTTTTTCATTTGAAAACAGCGATATAAACGATTTAGACTTTTTATATGAATGTGATTATATAATTAATACAGCCGCTGAAACACACGTTGGTAATTCCATAGTTAAAAGCGAAGATTTTTTACATTCTAATGTAAATGGGGTTCATAATTTACTTGAGTTAATTAGAAACTATAGAGCAGAAGGTAAAGCTAAACCTATATTATTACACTTTTCAACTGATGAGGTTTATGGTGATATAACAGAAGGAGAACACTTTGAAACAGATCTACTAAAACCATCCAACCCATACTCAGCTACTAAGGCAGCTGGGGATCAATTGATTATGGCATGGGGTAGAACTTATAATTTACCTTATGTAATTATTAGACCAACTAACAATTATGGTATTGGTCAATATGTAGAAAAATTAATACCTAAAGCTACCAAATATTTGTCTTTAGGTAAAAGAATACCATTACATAATGATGGAACCCCTATTCGAAATTGGTTACATGCTAGTGATACAGCTGAAGCAGTAATTACAATTATTGAAGCAGGTGTTAAAAATGAGATATATAACATTTGTGGTGGTTACGAGCAAAGTAACTTGGATACAGTAAGCAAAATCATTACATTACATCATCCTAAAGACGATAAATTAGAGGAAGATTTTCCTTATTATAATCAAGGGGTAGAACAATATTTAGATTTATCTTTTTCAAGACAAGGTCAAGACGTAAGATATGCTTTAAATGATGATAAATTAAGAGCATTAGGATGGGAACCCAAAGCGGTATTTGATAAAGAATTACCTGCTATAGTAGATTACTACAAGAAAAATTTTATATGGTAAGTTTAAAAAAACGTATTTTAGAAATTGCTTATAAAAATAAGTTATCACATTTAGGTTCTTATCTATCTAGTGTTGATATTATAGATGAAATTTATTCTAAAAAATCTAAAGATGATATATTCATTCTATCATCTGGACACGCAGCCTTAGCTTTGTATGTTATATTAGAAAAATATGAAGGTAAAAATGCTGAAGAATTATTTCAAAAATATGGTGGTCACCCCCATAGAGCAGAAGAAGACGGAATATATTGTTCTACAGGTAGTTTAGGTACCGGTATCACAATTGCTGTAGGTAGAGCTGTAGCAAATCCTAAATGTAAAGTATACGTTTTAATTAGTGATGGTGAATGTGCTGAAGGTTCAATCTGGGAATCATTACGTTTTATTAAAGAACACCCTGTTAATAACATTGAAGTACATGTTAATGTAAATGGTTATGCTGCTTATGATAAAATTGATTCGGAATACTTGGTTACGCGTTTAAAAGCGTTTTTACCTCATATTAATTTACATTATACTACAGTTAACCAAACCCCCTTTTTAAAAGGTATTAATGCTCATTATCATGTAATGAGTGAAGAAGATTATAAATCATTATGAGAAAACAATTTGCAGAGTATCTACATAGTGAAATGTCTATAAATGAAGACATTTATTTACTTACAGGTGATTTAGGTTATGGTTTATGGGATAGAATAAAAATAGATTACCCCGACAGGTTTATAAACACTCTCTCCTCAGAACAATTAATGTTAGGGATGGCTTGTGGTTTAGCTATGGAAGGTAAAATACCGGTTGTATATTCAATTACACCTTTTGTTTTATATAGACCATTTGAGTGGATTAGAAATTATTTAGACCATGAACAAGTGCCTGTTAAACTAGTAGGTGGTGGTAGAGATAAAGATTACGGTTATTTAGGTTTTTCTCATTGGGCCGAGGAAGATAAAGACATAATGTCTAATTTTAAAAATATAGTTACACTTAAACCTGAAAAGTTAACTATATCCTTATTTAGAGAATTTTTATATAACAAATCAGCAAGTTATTTTAATTTAAAAAGATGAAAATATTAATCACAGGTGGTAATGGGTTTGTAGGTAAAAGTTTAGTTAAAGCATTAAAAACTGAACATGATGTATATTTTCCTTCATCTCAAGAATTAGATTTAACTGATACAGATAGTGTAAACAAATATTTACAAAATAAATATTTTGACTGGGTTATTCATTGTGCTATAAGAGGTGGTAGAAGAACAGGTGAAGATTCACCTTACACAACTTACAATAATCTAAAAATGTTTTTTAATTTAATGAACAACAAAGATAGATTTGGTAAGTTAATTAATTTTGCTTCTGGGGCTGAATTTGATAGAACAACTGCTGTTAATAGTAATACTAATAATTTACTAAGTAGTTATCCTACTGATTATTATGGAATGGCTAAAAATATAATCAGTAGAATAGTCCAAGATAACCACCAGTATAATTTTAGAATATACGGTGTATTTGGAGTTGATGAAGATGAAACTAGATTTATTAAAGCAAATATCCAAAAAGTAAAAAAGGGAGAACCAATTGAAATACACCAAGATAGATTTTTTGACTTTATTTACATAGACGATTTAATTAATGTTGTTAAATATTATATTAATAACCCTAGTTATCCCTTAGATAATAATTTAGATTTAGTTTACCAAACCAAACTTAAATTATCAAACATAGCCCAACTAATCCCAGGATTAAATCAAATTAAGTTTAAAACAAAAACCCAAGGCAAATCTTATACTGGAAGTAATCTAGGGATACCTTTAGACATTGAATTAATAGGTCTAGAAGAAGGAATAAAACGCGTTTATAATGCATTATAAAGTTATATACCATGCAATGCCATGGGAATTAGACTATGTACTACTAACGTTTACTCAATTAAAAAAATCAAAATATTATTTGAGTGAAGAAGATACTATTGAAATTAATCCTATTTTAAATTTATCTTCATATTTAGTTAATTGGGAAAAAAGTAAACTTCCAAAACAATTACTAATAGACCGTTTCAACCAATATTTAAAATTACTTAAAGATTATAAAGTAACTCCTCAAATATATGAGGGAGATAAGTTATATGGGCATTTAGATCATCAACGTGAAGCAGTATCATCTGAAGTTGATTTTTATATTAATATTTGTCCTGACATGTATTTTAGTGAGCATTTACTTGCTTTATTAATTGAAAGTTCTAAACAAATTACTAACAAATACTTTGTTCTTACTCCTGAGATTCCTAAAATGTGGGATGGTACTTGGGATGAAATTACTAATCAAGATTATTTAGATCACTCTTATGATAAATGGAATCAAGTAGATATTTTTGATATTAGAGCAAACATGAAATCCCAAGAAAAAGGTATTACATTAGATCCAACTCAAAGGTCTAAATGGGCGGGATGGTTTGATTTATATAATAAAACATTTTGGGAAGAATTATGTCCTATACAAGAAGACTGGAATGGTTATGGACCTCATGACTGGTATTCTTTAATGATTACTGATTTTGTTAAATCAAAAGGAATTGATTTTCAACAATATGTGTTACGAGGTCAAACTATATTTGAATACCCAGTAGGCCCTTTATTAGAAGGAGGCTATACTAAAATGTACCGAGATTTACTTTATATAAATAATGTTCCTAATCAAAGAAAAATATTTGAATCAAATATGAAACTCTATATTGATAGAGGAGTAAAAAAATTACAAGAAAATAATATAATATGAGACATTTAGTATTAGGTTCTAGTGGCCAAATAGGAGCACATCTTGTAAAATATCTTCAAGATAAAGGAGAACAAGTATATGAATTTGATATTGAATATAAACCTTATCAAGATTTAAGAGTAGCTAATAATGGTTCTTTAGTTACTTATCTTGATACTTGTGATATAGTATATTTTTTAGCCTTTGATGTAGGTGGAGCTAAGTACTTAGAAAAAAACCAAGACAAACATCAATTTATTGATAATAATATGCGTATTATGACTAATACGTTTGACTTATTAAAAAAACATAAAAAACCATTTATATTTGCTTCTTCTCAAATGGCTGAAATGGGCTATTCGAGTTATGGGATGTTAAAGGCATTAGGTGAAAAAATAACTTATGATTTAGGAGGATTAGTAGTTAAATTTTGGAATGTATATGGTTATGAAACTGACCCTAACAAATCCCATGTTATAACTGATTTTATTAAGATGGCTAAGCACGAAGGTGTTATAAAAATGAGAACAGATGGAACTGAATCAAGACAATTTTTATATGCAGATGATGCTTGTGAAGCATTACTTACGTTAGCTAAAAAATATAAAAAATTAAAAAAAGATAAAGAATACTGTATTACTAGTTTTGAATGGAATAAAGTATATGAAATAGCCGAAATATTAGATGTGCTATCAAGTTGTGAGGTAATACCCTCAGATAGAAAAGATGAAACACAACGTAATGCCATGAACGAACCAGATCCTTATATAGAAAAATATTGGCAACCTAAAACTAGTTTGAAAGAAGGTATAATGAAATTATATAACATGTACTAATGAAACAAGGAATTATTATACAAGGGCCAACTGAGTATTATAAAGAATTAGCTGATCACTATTCACAATTTTCAAATGTAGTTTGGGCTACATGGAACGATGAATCAGTAGCACGTTTAGACTATATAAGCAATAAAGGTATAGAAGTTATATTAGTTGAAAAACCCCAAATACCCGGTTATATGAATGTTAATATGCAATTAGCATCTTCATATGCTGGGGTAAATCGTTTATTTGAATTAGGAATAAATGAAGCATTAAAAGTTAGAAGTGATACTATTGTAACTAATTTAGACAAATTATTACCTCGTTTACAAGGTAAAAAATTAGCATTTATGGCTACTTGTAAAGTAGGTGTCCGACGAGATTTAAGTTATGATTTGGTTTATTATCATGATAGCCATGACTACCCAGCTGATAATGTTATCTATGGTAAAGTAGAAGATTTAAGGGATATGTTTAATTTTCAAATTGAAGAAACATTACCTATACCTCCAGAATCACTTATTACTTGGAATTATATGACAACTCAGGATATGACTTTTTATTTAAGTTATAAAAATATGGTTAATGAGGGTATTAGTTTCTTTTTACAAGAATGTTTAGATGAAAATGTTGAGGTAAATTGGTTAAAACGTAATGTAAACTTAGTAAATTGGTATAAAGATAAAACAGCATATGAATGGTAAAATAAAAATTGCATTATGTCTATCGGGAGAACCTAGAAGTTCTATGTTTTGTTTTCCTTATATTTATGAATCTTTTATAAACCTAGGCCCAGAATATGAAGTAGATGTTTATATTCATACACTTAAGCCTTATAGGGCAATGTTACTCTATAATGCAAAGGTTTATAATTTTGAACCTTTTAATTATTTTTCTTGGGCAAAGTATTTAAATGAAAAACTTTCACTACCTAAAGAATTAAAAGAATCCTTAGATTTTTATAATAATTATACAAGTCAAACCAACTTTATCTTAAACCAACTTTTAATGGTAGATGGTATCCAAAAATCCTTTAATCTACTCCCTACCCACTCACCCCCAGATATTGTTATAAGGTGCCGCCCAGATATATTTACAGATTCAAAAATTGATATTGGTAATATTATACATGATATTATTAAAGGTGATTATGATATATTTATTCCTTCTAAACCTATAAATAGTAATAAAGTAATAAAAGAGCGTTTTTATAAAGAATATAGTGACCAATTTGCAATAGGAAATTATTCTTCAATGGCTTATTATTCAAATATGTTTAATAATTTAAATTTTTTATTAAATGATACAAAAGAATGGAGAGCTGAAGCATGGTTAAAGTCTCAACTTGATTATTACAAAATTAAAGTTAATTCTTATTATATCCCGTTTAATTTAATTAGAAGAGTAAATATAGCAAGTAATAGAGGACCTAAACATCATGATATAAGTTATTTAGATTTATAATATGGTAAAATTAGTAATATTTGATTTAGACGGAGTTTTAGTATCCGCAAAAGAAATACATTATGATGCTTTAAACAAGGCATTAGGTGAATATGCTATTAGTTGGAATGAACATTTATCAACTTATGATGGACTAAAAACATCCCAAAAGTTAGATATGTTAACTAAAGAAAAAGGTTTACCTATAAAAGAACACCAACGTATTTGGGAAGATAAACAAAAATATACTCTTCAAATGCTTAGTGAATTAAAACCAAGTAAATCTATTTCAGCTGCTGTTTCTAGTCTATCAAGAAGTGGTTATAAAATAGCTTGTTGCTCTAATTCCATTCGTAAAACAGTAGTTACAGTATTAGCTAAATTAGAAATAATAGAATATTTTGATTTAATTATATCAAATGAAGATGTAGTTAATTCTAAACCCCACCCTGAAATGTATTGGACAGCAATGTCTAAAATGGGGTATTTACCTGAAGAAACATTAATAGTAGAAGATTCTCCTTATGGTTTACTTGCAGCAGCAAGAAGTAAGTCGTATATTCTACGAGTAAAAAATCCATCAGAAGTAACATTCGCTAACCTAACTAAAAAATTAGTACAAATAGAAATGGGAAATAAACAAAATACACCTGCTTGGCGTGATGAAAAACTAAATGTATTAATACCAATGGCTGGTGCTGGTTCACGTTTTGAAGCCGCTGGTTATACATTCCCAAAACCACTTATTGAGGTAAGAAAAAAACCAATGATACAAGTGGTAGTGGAAAACTTAAATATTAAAGCAAACTTTATTTATGTTGTTCAAAAATCACATCGTGAAAAATATAATTTAGATGTTTTATTATCACTAATCACCCCAGGCTGTAAAATAGTAGAGACCGATGGTATGACTGAAGGGGCTGCCTGCACAGCTTTATTAGCTAAAGAGTATATTAATACAGATGCACCTTTATTTTTTGCAAATTCAGATCAATTTGTAGAATGGGATTCAAATGAGTTTTTATATAAAATGAATGAAACAGACGCTGATGGAGGTATTGTTACATTCGAAGCAACACATCCAAAATGGTCATTTGCTAAAGTAGATGAACATGGTTTAGTAACTGAAGTAGCAGAAAAAAAACCAATATCAAATATAGCTACAGTTGGATATTATTATTGGAAACACGGAAGTGATTTCGTTAAGTATGCTGAACAAATGATTAAAAAAGATATTCGTGTTAATAATGAATTTTACGTAGCGCCCGTATTCAATGAAGCAATAGCGGATTGTAAAAAAATTAGAACATTTAACGTAAGTGGGATGTGGGGAATCGGAGTTCCTGAAGATTTACAATACTTTTTAGAAAATTACAAAGGAGCTATATGATTTTAATATCACATAGAGGTAATTTAAATGGTAAGCAATCTAATAATGAAAACCATCCTGACTATATATGGAGAGCAATCCAAGCAGGTTATGATGTTGAAGTTGATGTTTGGTTTATAAATGGTAAGTTTAAATTAGGACATGATGAACCAACTTATGACTTCCCATTTAGTTTGTTTGAAAATCATTTTGATAAACTGTGGTTACATTGTAAAAATGTAGAAGCAATAAGTGCTTTAAATGAATTTCCTAATCAACATATGCTAAATTATTTTTGGCATCAAGAAGATGATGTTACACTAACATCAAAAGGATATATTTGGGCATATCCAGGTAAACAACCAATTAAAAATAGTATAGCGGTAATGCCTGAAATATATAAAGACGATTTAACACAAGCTATAGGAATCTGTAGCGATTATATAGAAAATTATAGAATATGAAATTAAGCGCTATTGTAGTTACGAGAAATGATAACTACGGGGGAAATTTAAACGATAGAGCAACATATTGTCTCAACTCACTGATAGATACATTTGATGAGGTTATACTCGTTGATTGGAACTCACCTAATGATAGACCTTTGCTTTGGGATATTCAAGATCGTATCCAATTTAAAGGTAATTTAAAACATATAGTAATCACCCCTGAGATTGCTTCTATGTTAACTAACAATGATCCTCAAGCTCAAGTATGTAATGAGGTATTGGGGCGCAATATAGGAATTAGACGAGCTACAGGCGATTATATTGTGTCAACTAATATTGATGTAATTGCTCCACGCAGAGATCAATTAGAACAAACTATTAAAAACGAGCTAAATGACAATACGTTCTATACTATATCTCGAAGACATGTTGAATGGAAAGACATTGAAGAATTTCATGGCGGTGAAAGAAAATATAATGAATGGAAAGAATTACGTGATCATTTAATTGAAAACAGTGAAGAACGTAAATATGAAGAAACAGTAGTTGAAGGTGATAATTATAGTATTATAAACTGTTGTGGTGATTTTCAAATTGCTCATAAAGATATTTGGAACGAAATAAGAGGATTTGAAGAAGAACTTATTTATGTTCTATATAGTGATACAAACGTTCAAAAGAAAGCTGTAATGCATGGTTTTGAACTTAAAGCAATTTACTCCCCAGCTTTATTTCATATTTACCATGGTAAAGGTGGAGGTGGATTTTTAGACGGTATTAATAGAAAAACCAATGATCCTTATAGAGCTGTAGTAGGTCAAGAAAAAACAGAAAATGCCGATACATGGGGGTTTGAACCCATTGAAATGGAGTATGAATTACTTTAATATTTATAACAAAATACTCTAATGGAAAAATTTCAACTTAAAGATTTTTATTTAAACGAAGATTATAGTAAAGATGTTAACTATAGTGATGATACTGCTATGTATGATCCTTTAAGTGAAGATGGTGAAAACCAAGAAGGTGTACTAAAGTATACTACTACTATTGATGGTAGAAAGTATAAGGTTAGTTTTGATGTCAATAAAAACCCAACTAAAAAAGGTATTAAAGTTAAATTTTTCCCATTAAACGATCAGGGTATTGAAATCCAAAACCCATCAGAAGAACAAATAGCACAACTACAAAATGATGTTGCTACTCGTTTAGCCCCTAAATTTAATGATTATAAACTTGAATTCGATGAAGACGAAGATGCACCTGAAAAAAATGTAGCTGCATTTCAAGTACCATTATCTTCGTTTGTATCGTTTGTTGCAAACGTAGTATTTAAAAAATAATGGGTAAACAAAGACCATTTTTTAAAATAGAAATTTATGATGATAATCCTGTAGCTTTAAAACGCTTTGTGGATGATCAAAAAGATTTATTATTTAACGAAGCATTTATAGGAATAAAATCAGCGTATAGAAAAAACCGTTCTGAGGCTATTTTATGTTTTATAAATGATATAAGTCTTAGAGCAACTTTACCTAAAAGTGATTGGGTTAATGCTTTAAGTTCAAGCCTAGGTTATTTTGAATCCCAAGATGAATTTGAAAAGTGCTTTGAAATAAACACTTTACTTAAACAGTTACAACATGAACCAAGATCAGGATCCTTTAAATATTCTGAATCAGTTACTTAAACAACTTTTTCAAGGAGATGTTAAGTTTGAATTTAGAGAAGAAATTATAAGTTCTTCTAATGATTCTTCTTATTATTTTGATGCCCAAAAGGACTTAGATTTTGATACTAAAAAACATCTTTTATATCAATTAGTATCTTTATATGAAAGAATGCTAAATCAAGATATATTATTAGAAAAAGAGTTTGGAATTAATCTTAATAATTTTACTGAAAATTTTTATAAAATTATAGATGCTTTACTTCTAATTTGTTTTGATAGAAATATAGCACAGTTATTATATTTTTATTTTTACGAAAGACAAAACCCAGATGGAAGTTTAAATGCATTAGAGTTAGACGAAGAAGAAATATTAATAGAAAATGTAAGGGATTTATTTAGAGTAATGTTAAAATTAAATCCCGATTTGTGGAGAAATGGCTAAATTCGGTAGAAAACCTATAGTAATAACTAAAGAGCAATTATTAAATGCTATGAAAATGACTAAGTCAAACATGGCATGTGCTCGTTATTTAGGTATTAGTTACATGCATTATAGTCGTTATGCCAAAAGTTATATTGATGAAGAAACAGGTAAAACATTATTTGACCTCCACAAAAACCAATCAGGTAAAGGTATTAGAAAGCATTTGGGGGGTAAAGATCCTGATTTAAAAGCTTTAATGGAGGGTGAGTTATATATTAAATCCTATAATTTAAATCGTTACAAAGATAGATTAATACAAGAAGGTTATATAGAAGAATGTTGTAATAGTTGTGGATTTAATGAACAACGAGTTAATGATTATAAATCACCACTTTTAATACATTTTAAAGATAAAAATAAAGAAAATTGGCGCATTGAAAATATAGAATTATTATGTTATAACTGCTATTTCCTATATATTGGCGATGTTTTTAATGAAAAACAAATAAAAAACATTGAAGAAGATGCACCAGTTAAGAAAGATGATACCGTAGATTGGGAAATGGATGAGAATATGTTGGAACATTTTCGTGAAATCGGGTTAGTTGATGAGGATGATGAAGAAGATTATGTAGTTAAATTATAATAAAAATGTTAATTCATTTAAGCGCTCCACAAGATAAAAGCAAATGGCCTGATATTTGGCATCAATGTTATGAATATTGGATACACTCCCCATATAAAATTAAATTATGGAATGATAAAGAAATAGATTTATTTCTTAAGAAAGATGACTTAGAATTTTTTAATTTAATAAATAAACTTCCTAAAATTTGTAAATTAGATTATTTTAGAGCTTTAGTTCTTGAAAAATATGGGGGAGCTTATTTTGATTTAGATATAGAAATACTTTTAGATTTTTTACCTTTAGTAGACCCTAAAAAAATATATATAATGGGGCATAGTCCTTTTCCATTAAAAAAAATGAAAGTACAAAATAGTCTAATTATTTCATCAATAGAGAATTCTTTATTTTTTCATCATTTAAAAAACTACTTTAAATATACTACAAAAAAATATTTTAACTTAACTAAAGAACCATACTCACATATAATCCCAGGATTAAACATTGGTGAAATAGCGGGTTCAATCGCACTTTCTAAATTTGTTAAAATATATGAAAAAAAATTTAGTTTTATAGAAATTTTAGATTATAAATACTTTAATTATAGCCATAATTCTATTAGATTTTGTATACATCATGGTACTCACAACTGGGAATTTAATGATTTTAAATAAAGTATTATATTTATGATTGGAATTCCTTCAAGTCAGACAGTTATCTTTTGTCTAACTAAAATCAAATCAACATGGATTTATTGAAAAAAATTGGCTCTTGGGCTAATGGACTAACAGAACTAGGTGTATCAGTTATTGCACTTGGTGTTGTACTTGAAGTATTATTTAAAGGTGCCACTATTCCTTTTTGGCCTGAAGTATCTGTAGTAGATAATATTATGGGTATTCTAGCTAATCTAAGTAATGAGGGGCTCCTCGGGCTTGTAGGTGCTTTTGTATTGTACCACATCCTTAAAAATAAAAACGTATAATCTCGTTTAGAGTTTTATAAAGGAAAGGGCGCGTAAGCGCCCTTTTTTTATATTTATCATTGAAGCGAGAAATATGTTAAAATTAACAGTTACATTAGTGTTAACGTTGTTATCGTCCTTTGCGTTTGGGCAGGAGACTATTCAAATTGGAGAGGTAAACAACAAAATCGAGCTAGGTCCATTTGCGGGTAGTAGGGACCTAGCATTCGGTGTTCAATCTATACTTGAGGAAGCAATACAAGATAAAGGATATAACTTATCCTATAATGCTGAAACTCAAATCCAAGTAGACTTATTATTTTTTGATGTACAAAAAACAAATGTACAAATAGCCGTTTATAGTAAAAATACAGACGAGTATCAAATTATAGCTCGTGCTACATTACTTAAAAATGGTAAAAAGAAAAAACAAGCAGTAGCTAAAGGTACTGCTAAAGAAGTATCCACAGCTACTCTTATCATAGATGAAGGTGGTCAGTTTTCTCAAACAAATGTTTCAACAGCGCTGAAGAAGGTTTGTATTGAATTAATTGACAAATTAAAACTATGAAAAGATTTATACTATTTTTATTATTACCATTTATTAGTCTAGCTCAAGATATGAAGTTAGACCACTCTTATATTAACCCTGCCGGTTTTGTAGTAGGAGATGTAATTACAGTAAAATTTAACACTTTAGATTGGAACAACTCTAACTCTACCCCAAGTTTAGTACAATATGACTTCCAATACAATAACAAACTATTAGAATTAGTTGACTATACTTGGAAAGTAAAGACAAATGGAACAAACTCAACAGCACAAACGGCTTGGAATGAATGGGTTGGATATTCCTTTTCTCCACATACAGGAACTACTGAAAATTTACTCTCCGATCAGTATGCTCAATGGACTATGGGAAATGCTTCTTATGGTGTTGATGCTGACTGGAATGTAGTTAGAGTTACTGTTCAAGATGGTCAAGCTATTACTCATGGTTTATCATTAATAGAAGTTAGATTTGAAATAAAAAATATAAATGCAACTACCTATACTGATTATTCTGAAACTACACGTTTAAATTGGGCTAGAGCACAAGATAATTCTACCAGCACTGACTATGATGTACACGGAATGTCAATGCATGTAAATTTAGGTAATGTATCTGTTCCTACAAATGGAGGTATAACGTTAAAAGTAAATGTTCCTCATACTAATAAAACAAATATGAAGTATAACATTTACCATAACACTCAGTTAGATGCAGCAAATGGGAATCCAAAACAAGGAGAAATCCCTCAATTTAGTGGTGCTTTTGATGCTAATGGAGAAGTAGTATTAAACAACCTATACCAAGATGAAGAATACTATGTAGATATTATAGCTGATAAAGGTACTAACCAGTGGTTAGATGATGTTATTACCGTAACTGATGTATATAAAGTATTCAAATACGCTAAAGGAGATAATTTAGATGGAACAACAAATGGTTGGGAATACTATATCCAAAAAACTGCAGCCGAAGTAACTAATGATAATAAAGTTGATTTTGCAGATTCATATGAATTACTTGCCCATATAAATGGATATGCATCAAGTGGTAATGTAACATCAGATACTAACGGTTCATTTAACTTTAGTGGACTTATAAGTACATTTGGGGATGAAAATAATTTCTTTAATAAAAAATTCACACCAACAGCTAATACAACAGTATTTGTTTTTGGACACGGTTTAAGAGGAGATGTTGATTTTTCACATTCAACTGAACCCACCTCAGCTAATGCCAAAAATAATAATTTTACAGCTAAATCAGTAGTAGGTACTTCTAAAGTAGTAGAACAAGCAAATTTAGATATAGCTTCATCCATTGTAGGGGATAAAGTAGAATTAGCCATCTCTACAGACAAAATAGGATTAGTTGGAACACAAATTACAATTAACTTTGACGATACAATATTAGAATTTGATAGCGTAGTATACGATACAGGAAATACTATGACTAACTTTTCAAGAGTAAATGGAAATAAACTATGGATTGGTTCTCTTGATTCAAACGGAACTACAGAAGTTAAAACTGGAACTCCTTATAAAGTAATATTCAAAACAAAACAAGCGATTCAAAATACAATTGGATTGATTAACTACAGAATAACAGAAGGAGTTAAAGCAAACGGAACTAAAGTTAAATTTAATATTCAGTAATTGAAAAAGTTAGTTACATTATTAGTTTTACTATTTACCACGATTGGGTTTAGTCAAACACTAACTACTCCTACATCACAAAATATTCCTGTTGGTGTAAATGGATTACCGATAAGTGGTTTTAGTTTGAGTGGATACGATGCTAATACAACTTATAAAGTATCTTTATCAATAACTGGTAATGCTAATACAACATTTAGTGTTGGTACAACAACTGGTCTAACAAGAGATTATGGGTACTATTCTTGGTTGAATATATCATCAGTTAACTTTACAGGTACTCCTGCTGATATAGAAAACGCATTAAACTCAATCAAATTAAATACTACTTCTGTTGTTGATGCCCTTATAAACCTTTCAGTTCTTATTTCATCACAACAATCAAATACCTATTATAATCCTGATAATGGGCATATGTACAAGTTTGTACCTGGTAGTATATCAGCTACCAATGCTCGTAATAATGCAAAAGCATCCTCATTTGAAGGAGAACCTGGCTACTTAGTTAATATAACTTCTACTGCAGAACAAGCATTTATAAATCAAAAAGTAAGTGCACAAAACGTTTGGATAGGTTTAACAGATACTGCTCAAGAAGGAGTATGGAAATGGATGGATGGACCTGAAGCAGGTCAAACATCAACTTATTTTAATTGGTGTAATTCAGAACCAAACAACTGGGGTAGTGGTGAAGATTATGTAGTAACAAAATGGTATGGTGATGGTTGTTGGAATGATTATGGTCCACCAGCAACATTGTCTACTTTTTCTATTGGTGGGTATATTATAGAGTATGGGACTTGGACAGACCCAACACAATCTACTTTTAACTCTACTCAACAAACACAAATCACATTTACTCAAAAAGAAATGTTATGGGTAGATTATACTTTTGATTTTGGTGCTAATATAGACCCAACTGATTTTAGTGGTAAAATGTATCACCAAATCTCAGAACAAGAATGGGGTACAAATAATACTACCAATCTTTCTCTAAACTTATTAGGTAAGGTCAATACCACCAATCAAATACAAGAAGAAACATTAGGTAAGAAAGCAACAACTGTTGGTGGTAATGTAGAGTGGTGTATCATTTATGATTATGATGCAAACTTAGGTGGACATAGGTTTTTGATTGATGAAAGAGAATTTGCTAATACAGGTGTAAATCCAGCAGATGTAAAACAAATACAATTATTTGATTTATATGATGGAGATGTAAGTGTTTATAATGTTAGTGGGTTTTGGAAACAATATATTTTACCTGGTGACCTTACATCACAAATATCAAATTCAAATTATAGTTCGTATTTAAGGAGACAGAATAATTGGTATGGAACTCGTGCTGAAGTTTCTTTTGCTAATTATACAGGATACAGACCACAATCATTTATTTTCAATTCACCAACTCAAACTGAAATAGAAACTTTAATAAGTAATGTAGTAACAGTTAGTGACGTAGTATTAGCCTTTAATGAACTAACGGGTGGTGGATTAAATGGAGGAACAGCTGGTAACTTAAACGGTTTACAATTAGGTAATGCTGATGTAAATGGAGATAACAACTTTGATTTTAACGATACTTACAAACTATTAGACTACTTAAATGGAGGTAATTTAGTTCAAGCTACTAATACGTTAGTTTACTTTATGAAAATAAAAAGTAAAGCTGATTGGGATACAACTACTACTTCAAATTGGACATCTAAATACAATGGTACAACGTTGATGG